>Ga0180431_10001710_pt1 | contig 30127 bp, 18 predicted proteins | sample SS_ome_11_FD_132459 | JGI IMG/M metagenome (GOLD analysis project Ga0180431, IMG submission 132459) | Hypersaline lake sediment archaeal communities from the Salton Sea, California, USA - SS_1_MS_1 metaG | ecosystem: Environmental > Aquatic > Non-marine Saline and Alkaline > Hypersaline >... | reverse complement strand
TATGAAACTGGTGGACGGGTCTGATGTATTTTTCCGTGATATTATGTTGTTCAACGAGTTTGTGGAGCAATTTTATAACTACTGGCGCAGGCTGCACCGGCTGATGATCGCGGATTCGGTATTTGACCGACTTGATAAAAAACCATACCGCACGTTCAACGATACGGTAGAACATTTGATGCACCTGGTGCGCAGCACATACCGGAATATTCAGGAAAATATCACCGGCAACCACCCCAAGATCTACCGGCAGGTCAGTGCTGGAGCAGAAATTGGTGCGATCGCACAGCCAACCGAGCTCAAGTACCCCAACAGCGTTTATAAGATCCTGAATGAGATTTTTGTCATCCGGCAAGTTCTGATCTATCCACCGATGATTTTCAACACACCCAATAACAAACGCCAGGGTGTGTTCGCTCAGATAGACCAAAATCCTCTAAAGGGCATGAAACTTGACCCGAAGGAATGGCTGTGCTATCCGGCGCGCGTAGGGCCACTGCTGATTATGATCTATTTTCCGCTGAATTTTTTCGAATTAGGGTTCTCTCTTTCGAACTTGTTTGAGTTAGCGGATGAGAACGACCTGCAGAGAAAACCAGACGCGCTGTATATGTATGGATCTCCTCCAGCGAATGCGCTGGATGTGGATGGCAATGAAACCATTTTCTTTGACGATGAGGAAAATGACATCATGGTGGCTTCGGTTCCGCTGCGCGATGAATACGCATATTTTGGTTATCTCAAAAAGATGATCCTGACATTGCACAATATCAAGCAAATGAAAAAAGGTTTTCTTCCGTTTCACGGGGCGATGGTGCAGATCACGATGCGTGACCGAAAACCATTTTCCGTTGTGATCCTGGGCGATTCTGGAGCCGGAAAATCAGAATCTATTGAAGCACTGCGCCTGATGGCAAGCGACGATATTGAAGATATGCTGATCATCGCCGATGATATGGGTTCGATCGGCCTGGATGGGGACGGCAAGCTGGTCGGCTACGGAACTGAAATGGGCGCGTTTGTGCGCCTGGATGACTTGCAATCCGGCTACGCGCTGGGGCAGATTGACCGCACAATCATTATGAATCCCGATAAGGTGAACGCACGCGTGGTAATGCCTGTAACGCGCTATGAGTATATTATGGAAGGCACTCCGATTGACTGCGTATTGTATGCCAATAATTATGAGGTAGTGGATGATGCGCATCCGGTAATTGACAACTTCAAGAACGCGGAAACCGCGCTGGATGTGTTTCGGCGGGGAGCGGTGATGAGCAAAGGCACGACGACATCAAAAGGATTGGTGCAGAATTATTTTGCGAATATCTTCGGCCCTCCGCAGCGGAAGGAGATGCACGAAGAACTTGCGAAGCATTATTTCTCGGAGATGTTCAAGACCGGAATATTTGTCGGCCAACTGCGGACGATGTTGGGAATTCAAGGGGAAGAGCATAGCGGACCAGAGAAAGCTGCCATCGCATTATTGGACATGATCAAGAAAAAAGCAGAGCGATCCTAATTGGTGCGGGCGGCCTGGATGAGCGCTTCCCGCCTGCGGCGATAGGCGATGATGGGCGCGTCGCCCCGCAAAAGAATCTCTCCCATGCGGCGGTGGGTGCGCAGTGGACGCTGGGTGAGCACCACACGCCGATCCTGGCGCTCGATGACGTAACTACCGACTTTTCCGAAAAAATGTAGAATGTGCTTCAGACCCGGAAAATGGGTGATGTTCTGATAGTAGCGCATATATAAGATGGTGCTGCAGTCATCGACCGGGACGAAGGCGATCACAATGCGCATATCGGGCGCGATCCAATTCTGCCAGACGTTTGGGAAGCGAAACTGTAGCGAGGGGGTGCGATCTGGTTTTGGCATGTGTGATGGCTTGAGCGGCGGGGTGCCATCATCCGGCCGGTTTTGCACCCAGATATTCATAAGGTTGGGATCAGATGGCGCGAATTTAACCAGAGGGCCATCAACAATGTATTTTTCCCCGCGGCCGATGGTGTTGTGGTGGACGAAGGGTAGGTGGATGGGGTCGAGCTGGTTTTCTATCACGCGGGAGTAATGCGCAGGCCAATGGTCGCTGAAGGTGTTATAGGCGAATTCCTCGCCGATCGCGTCGAGGTAACGGATATCGGGAAGGGTCTCCGATCGCGTTCCCCAATACAACCATACCCAACCATACGCATCCGCGGCAGGATAGGATCTAGCCTTGAACGCTGTGGGGATGATACCGCTGGTTCCATATGATGGGATGGATGTACAATGCCCATCGGGAGCGAATTCCAGCCCATGGAAAGGGCATTGGACCTGATCACTGACAATTTTCCCGGCGCTGAGGGCTGCGCCGCGGTGCAGGCATTGGTCGTGCAGGCAGGCAAGTGCGCCATCTGACGTGCGCCAGAGAACCAGCTTTTCACCAAAGCGCTTGATCGCGACTGGTTTTCCTTTTTTTAAGGATTTGCTATCCATGACGATGTACCATTGGTTTGGAATCATACGGTTCTCTCACTTTTCTTCGATTATCGTCATTATAATATGAGCAGGATGGTAGACAACAGACGGGCGATGTTCCGGTTTTACGCGGAACTGAATGATTTCCTGAGAGAGGAAGACCGATTCAGGGCGACCATTGTTGATTTCAACGGACGCCAGACGGTTAAGCATTTAGCTGAGTCGATAGGGGTTCCGCATCCTGAAATTGATCTGATTGTGGCAAATGGGCAATCGGTCGGTTTTGACTATATCGTGCAGGATGGGGACAGCCTTTCGATTTACCCAGTATTTGAGCGGATTGATATTCAACCGATCAACCATTTGCGCCCAACGCCGCTGCGCGAGACACGCTTTGTGCTGGATGGCCATGTGGGGCGTCTGGCGGCGTATCTGCGCATGCTGGGTTTTGACGCGGATTACAAGAATGAGCGCGATGATGCGCTGCTGGCCGCCATCTCCAGCCAGGAAAAACGGATCCTTTTGACGCGTGACCGCGGACTGCTGAAACGCAAGCAGGTGCGGCGGGGATACTGTCTGCGTTCAAAGGATTCTTACCAGCAGCTACTAGAGATTGTGACCCAGTTTGACCTGGTACGCCAAATTGACCCATTCACACGCTGTATGGCGTGCAATGGCAGACTGCGAGCCGTAGAAAAGGAAGCTATCCTGGATAAACTGGAATCTCGTACGAAACAGTATATTGACGATTTCAAACAGTGTGGTGTGTGCGGAAAGGTGTACTGGCGCGGGACGCATACCGACAGGATGGAGCGGCTGATCGCTCGGCTGTGGTTTGACCTGAAGAAAACGCGGTTTGGAAAATAAGCAGTTGATTTCTTATGAATTATTTATGAATCCATTTTATAAAAAGCAATAGGATATTTCCAGGTGAAATGATGCGGCGATCTGTTTTTGTGTTTATTGTAGTGGTACTGGTGTTTTTTTCTGTGATGCTGGGCGCGATAATAGGTGGGGCGTATGCTTATAGGCGCATGGAAAATCCGGTGATGCCTACCGCCGTGGTTGCGCTGGCGACTGAAGCTGAACCACAAACGAACACGATTGCGGTATCATCCACGGAAATAAGCACAACCATCACAAATGTGGTCGAAATGGTCGAGCCGGCGGTAGTAACAGTGGTTGGCACAATCCCCGGACAGCGTACGTTTTTTGGGTTTATGGATGAACAGCAGGTGAGCGGCAGCGGATTCATTATTTCAGAGGATGGTTATATCATAACCAACAACCATGTGATCGAGGATGTCGATTCCATTTCAGTTGTCTTGAGCGACGGGACGGAATTGTCGACTTTTGTGGTCGGGACAGACGCTTTCGCGGACCTGGCGGTGTTGAAGGCGGAAGGAAAGATGCCGGGTATTTCCGTTCTGGGGGATTCGGATCTGCTTAAGCCAGGGGAAACGGTGGTGGCGATCGGATCTCCGCTGGGAGATTTCCGCAACAGTGTGACAGCGGGCGTGATCAGCGCGACCGGGCGCATGCTGGATACGGGCAGAGGATATGAGATGGAAAACCTGATCCAAACCGACGCAGCCATCAATTCCGGTAATTCTGGCGGACCGCTGGTAAATCTGGCGGGTGAGGTGGTGGGGATTAACACACTAGTCGTTCGCGGCAATGGCGCCAGTTCCGCATCTGCGGAGGGACTGGGATTCGCGATCCCTTCCTCGACAGCGCTACTAATCAGCGAACAGATCATCGAAAATGGCTACTTCGCGCGGCCGTATTTGGGCGTGCAGGTGCAGCAGATTACGCCCAACGTGGCAGAGCGCTATGATCTGCCGATCGAATGGGGTGCGTATGTTGGCAAAGTTGGCGATAATACCCCGGCTTCTCGTGCAGGACTGCAGGTGGGGGATATCATCCTGCGAATCGGGGATAAGGAAATTAACGCGGAAACGCAATTCATCAACGCGTTGTTTGCCTACCAGCCGGGCACAGATGTGCAAATTGAAGTATTGCGGGGATCAGCCCGCTTGGAAATGCCGGCGCGTTTGATCGAATACCGCCTTCCATGAGATGGATTTGATTAATTTGCCCGTTTGGGTTTAGAATTGCCTCCTGGAGGAAACAGGCAGAATGTTCCCGAACATAGCGATTGATGATTACCGATTATTTGTGTTTGACATTGATGGCACGATCGTGCCGCACAAGCAGCGCATTGACCCATATACCGTTTCAATTTTTAAACGGCTGCGGGGAGCAGCCTTCCCTTTTACCCTGGCAACCGGAAAGAATATTGCAGCCCTGCGGCCGCTGGCGGAAGAGTTGGGCGTGGACCTGCCGATCATCCATTCCAATGGCAGCATTTTGCAAGAACTGAATGGCGACGTGGTCTTGAAAAAGAAAGTGCCGATGGAATTGTTGGAACCGATCATTGCTGCCAGTGAGATGCTTAATCTTGACCTGGCGATTTTTGTCAACGAGGAAATTTATGTCAGGCGAGAGACGGAGCACCTCTCGATTCTGTTCGAATATGGTTCTCCAAATCTAAATCCGGTTGGCGATTGGGGGCGGATCGCTGACCAGATGGATAACGTGCATAAATGCATGGTAATCCACCGCAGTGACAACGAACGGCTGCTGGCTATGGAGCAAGCGATCCGTGCGACTGTTGGGGGGCGGGTGGAATATTGCCATACGTTGGTGGAAATGCTGGAGTTCATGCCCAAAGGCGTCAGCAAGGTGACCGGCATTGAAGTGATCACCGACCAGATGGGGATCAGTTTTGACGCGGTGATGGCGTTTGGTGACGGAAACAACGACGCGGCAATGCTCCAGAAAGCTGGGCTGGGTGTTTCAATGGAAAATGGCTCAGCATTGGCAAAAGACAGCGCGAACCTAATTGTCCCTTCTGATACTGATTTGGGCCCTGCGCTGTTCCTGGATCACCTGCTGCGCCTATCCGGTCGATAATTGCGCTTCCTGCTCATGCTGGGGAGCATCCGGTTTGATTTTTGTGAGGATGAGGAGCGAGACCAGCGTGAAGGGCAGCATTCCAATGAGACCGACCGGGGTTGGGCCGAGCAGGACTGGAACCTTGCCAGCGGTGAAAAACAATCCCAACGACGCAATGCCATTCAGGGCGCCGTGCGCGAGTACAGCAGGCCAGATTGACTTTCCTTTAAAGGAAAGCCAACTGAAGAAGATGCCCACGGAGAGCGTAAACCAGAGTGTCATGAGCAAGCCGGTCCACGGATATCCAAAATAATCGAAGCCGTAATTGTGCCCCATCAGGATGACCGGCCAGTGCCAGACACCCCAGATGATATTGGTTGCGATCAGGCCGCGGCGTATACCGAGCTGTTCGGTAAGGCGGGGCAGCAGGAAGGACCGCCATCCAAATTCCTCGCCAAAGGTGGCCAGGATATTGAGAAGCGGGGCGATCAGCGCGGAGGATAGCACCTGCAGCGCAATCATTCCCCAGGGATTGACCGTGCCAGGGTTGATTCCAGATGCATCCAGCTGCTGGGTGAGAAAGGTGAGCGTCGGATCAAAATTACGGGAAAAGAGGAAGAAGAATATTACCGCTCCCAGGATAGTAAATACTGCGGGTAGGAAATAGCCTGCCAGCAGGTACGGCCACCCGATTTTAAAGTTAGGACGCAGGTTGAGGTTTTTCCAGCCCGTGCGGTTGATGACGCGCGTGATGATATGGGCCATGGCAGGGGCGGCCATATAAATCGTAGCCAATAGCGCCAATGCCAGGGTGACCCCGCTGCCGGGAATGATCTCGGGACTGTTGGCTAACCCTCCGGTGAGGAATATGAAAAGCGCGGTCAGCCAGGCGATGCCGAACGCCAGCGCAAGAAAAAGCCAAGTCGATTTGGATATGTTGATCTTCATTTTGCTCCTACAGCTGTTTTGGTGTGATCATTTCGGAACTTATTGTACGCCAAAAATCGGCAGAATCTCATTTTTTTCGGAGCGACTTTCCCACAATGGCGTGAGCTGATATCCCATTTCCGTCAAGGTTTGCGCATAGGAAACGGGGAGCTGCGCCGGCGATTGAACCAGGAATATGTTTTTCTGCGCGGCCAGCGCGTGATTGATGATGGGCTGAAGCTCATAGGCGCGCGGGTAATAGATTTGACCGCGGTAGTATGTGGTATGGCTATAGGGCAGGCCAAGCCAGGCGCGATCGCCGCAGCCAAAGTTGTGAAAATACCACCAATACGGATGGAGGTAGGCATCCACAAGGAGCAGATCATCGGGTGCGGTACGGGCGCACAGAGCGGCAGTGGTTTCATGAAAGATGGGGTATTGGGCATAGTAGCGCTGGTCGGTCTGGGCGGCAGCCGGTAGCAACGCGGCCATCAGCAGGCAGGCGAGCGCGGCGAGCGGTAGGGTATGTTTCCAGGAGGGCTTTCTGCAAAGCGCAGCCAGAATTCCGCCGGCAGCCAGCGCGCACAGTGCGGGAAAACCAATAGCGATCATCCGTTTGTGTGGCGCCAGGTTGGCCCACGCCAGATCCGCGGGAATACCGGAAAAGGCCAGCTTCCAATGCTGGATAGCCGGAGCGTGGGCAAACGACCACATATCGGCCGTGACGAGCGCGCGTCCGTGGAAATTTACGAGCCAGTTTGCGAAGGCCGGGTCCGGCACCAAAATTCGGCTGAGCTGGATGAGGATGCCTAGCACGATCAGGATAGCGAGCAGCCAGCGCGGCCAGGCACCGGGGCGGTGCAGGGCACGATCAACAGCCGGCAGACAGGCCAGGCAGAAAAGCGGCAGGGAGGGAAGCAGGGCACGGGTTCCCCAGGTGATATTCCACCAATCCTGGTTGTAGATCAAGGCTTGAATAACGGCCAAGGCCAGCAGCGAACCGAAGGGTAGAATGAATTCCCGCCAGCGGAACGACCGCATCGGCAGGCTGACCAATGAGAGGATAAGGAATGGGGAATAGAGGAAAAGCCCTTTTGCTGGACTTACGAATTGTCCAGCCAGCGCTTCCCAAAAATGGTCGTGGGGAAGCGTGCGCAGGGCATCGATCGCGTGCAGGAGGAAAGCGGGCGTGAAGCGCGAGAAACTGGCACCCAAGGCGCGCGCGCCCAGCAGGACGAACACCACCAAGCCCATTAAAATCAAAGCGGCTGCCAGGACGCGCTGTTTCCACCATCGGGGCGGACGGGCGGGATGTTTCATCATCAGCGCTTCCAAAAAAATAAAAGGGGCAGCTGCCAGCACAGAAACTTTGGCAAAGCCCGCGGCGGAAAGAAAAACGAGCATGGCAAGGAATGCCAACCCGGTGCGGGCGCGCGGCTGGGGAGCGGCGGATAAGAAGGCCGCGCACAGGGCGGAGGCGGTTAGGCAGCACATGGCGAGCGGTTCGCGGAAGTTCATGCGGGCATAGGGCAGGGCGATGGTGCCGATTCCGAAGGCGAGCGGGACAAGCAGGGCTGTTTTTTCTGAATAGGAGCGCAGGCGGATGATGAAGTATAGCAGAGCGGCTGTCAGGGCGGTGGTGATAGCGGGCAGGAGGAACAGGACCTGCGCATGGCCGATATCCAGCAGGACTGCCAGCCGATACAGAGGGACACCCAGCAAGGGATGCAGCGGTTCCACCCCTCCGATCGCTCCGCGCAGGCGGTCGTTGCCAAACAGGGGCAGTGCGCGATAGGGTTTGCCGAAAGCGGCATTTTCCGTCATGGTGGCGAACAGCTGTTCATCATCGGTGACGGCGACACCGGAATAGGAGGCCAGGTAAACTGTAAAAAGCAGGAGGGCGATCAGGCCAGCCCGGGTGAGAGATGCGTGTGCATGGAAACGTTCCATATTTGAGATTATATATGCTTGTGGGGAGAGGTTATTGAATTATTTTATAAGAAACGCTACAATGAATGTGGGAGGTCATCGCTGTTTTGCATTTTTCCTGATCCTGTTTTTTTATACAGTTTTTCTAACCATAAGGAGGAGAACATGAGGATTTTCAAAAAATTATCTTTGCTGGTTGCCACCCTGCTGATCATAGGGATGATCCTGGCTGCATGCAGGCCGGGACCAGATCTGCCGGATACAGCAGTAACGATGATGGCACCACCGGCCGGCTCGATTTCTGTGGCAAGCGCAGTTGCCAGCCAGATCGCGACCTTGCGCATCCCGGAAATTTACTGGCGCTACCGCGTGATCAGGGTGCCGCCCGGATGGTTTATGATGGGCAGCGATCCGGATGAGGACAAGAACGCGCGCGGCGATGAGAAACCGCAGATTGATGCGTACGAACCCGGATTCTGGATTGGTGAAAGCGAAGTAACCAACCGAGAATATACAGAATGCGTAGAGGCAGGCGCGTGTTCCCCTCCCGCAGGCGGGGAACAGTATGGCAGCCCGCAATATGAGGACCACCCAGTGGTTTTTGTGAACTGGTACCAGGCGGAGACGTACTGCCAATGGATTGACGGGCGGCTGCCGACCGAAGCGGAATGGGAGAAAGCCGCGCGCGGGATGAGCGGGTCGATCTATCCATGGGGAGACAGTGCGCCAACCTGTGATCATGCCAACGCGATGCTGCCGGGATGCCAGGATGGAGCCAGCACGCATGCGGTGGGGGTGCATCCAACGGGCAACAGCCCGGCCGGCGTGATGGACCTGGCTGGTAATGTGCGCGAATGGACGGCGGACTGGTATGGGGCGGATTCGTATTTCACGGCTGCCGCGTATATGCCGACTGGCCCGGATTCCGGCAGCGGAAAAGTGGTGCGCGGGGGCGGATTCAATGATTTTGAAGAAGGAATTCGCGCAACCGTACGGTTGGGGCTCGCGCCGGAACAGGCCTTTGCGGATGTGGGTTTCCGCTGTGTGCCGACACGCCGGGACAGCGCGCCGATGTGCGTGCCGAGTTTTGCCCCGCTATGTTATGACCCGGATGTACCGTTCAGCGAAGAACCGTGCGAGCCGGGTGGAAAACTGCCGGGCCCGGAGGGGGTGGAGATCCTGGGAATGGGGTGCGCGATGAACCGTGAGGTAAGCTTCCAGTTCTCGACCAACGGAGGCGGCAACAGCGGGTATAGCGCGAAAATTGAGGATGATTCCTTCCAGTGCAAGGCTGTGGAAGGTTTTGAAGATGTGGTGCAGTGCTACGGGCCGGAACAGCCGATGGGGCGCAATGTGCAGATCACCATCTGCGCGCCGGGCGCGTCGCCGAATGATTCGCTGGTGGGGGCAAGCTCTACCAGCCAGGCTGGCGGGGTGACGCTGGCAAGTTTTCCGATGACGGGCGTGATCTCGCTGATGATAGCCGGCACACCGACCTGTCCAGATGGATTTGTTTACGAGGCAGAGAGCGACGCCTGTGTACGGGATGCAAAGGAACCCGAGTGCCCGCAGGACTGGAGTTTTGTGGCGGCGCGTGCGGCGTGTCTGCCGAATGATGCCGAGGAAGACTGCCCGCCCGGAACGACTTATATGGCGAATTTCAACGGGTGCAAACCGGATGACGGAGAATGCCCGCAAGGCTTTGCCCTGACGGCAGGCGGGATTTGTGAACCGGTTCAGAACCTGAATGACGACTGCCCGCCCGGATATTGGCTGAACCCGGCGGTCAACTGCTGTGAAGCGATCCCACAGGATAATTTTGGATGTGAGGATGGATATTCCTGGGACGCGAAATATGAAAAATGCGTTCCGCTGGATGATTTTGGGTGCCCTCCTGGAACAACTTATGACGGATACGGGCGCTGCGGGCAGAACCCGGATCAGCCCGGGCCGGAAGACCCAGCGCAGGGCGACTGCCCGCCGGGAACTTCGCTGGCGGCGCTGAACACCTGCGGACGGGATGATGATGACATCAACCAGCCGGAGCAGGGGACGCTCCTGCGGACGAACGATCTGACAGCGGCCAGCGGCCTGGCGAACCTGCCGGACTGCCCGCAGGGATATGTGTATGATCCCAGGACGGAACGGTGTGTGGAGCTGGATGAAAATGGGTGTGAGCCCGGATATTTCTTTGATGAAGAATTAAAGCGCTGCCGGCCGACGAACGGCCCCAACAGCCCATGCCCGATTGGGTATGCTTATAACCCGCGCACGGCATGCTGCACTCCGCAGCCGGGAATGGATGGCACACGCTGCGCCGAGGATATTGGAACGTTGCGTGTTCCCCCGGACCCATGTCTGACCTGCATGCCATTCGCGAACACCAGTTTTGACCCGAACAGCGGGGAATGCGGCGAAGCGGATAGAACGCGCGAACCCGGCCAGCCGGAAGACTGCCCGCCGGGCACCCTGGCCGCAAATTTCGGGGGATGTGACCAAATGCCGGATGTGGACAACAGCCCGACGGATGACCCGGAAGTGCTGGAGGCGCGCATAGCGGAATGCCCCAAGGAATACTGGAATCCGAATACGGATACCTGTGATTACCCGGAGCCAGACTGTGGTCAGAATATGTATTTTGACGAAAGGCTGGGATTCTGCGTACGGCTGCAGCATGATTGCTGCGAGATCGGGCAGGATTTTTCCGCGCTGTATGAACGCTGCGTGGACGTAACGACCGAAGCGCGCGGGGAGAATTGCCCCGAAGGGTATGAGCTGATCAATGGCCTGTGCTGGCTGACGGACCGCACTGAAGGCCAGGGATTGTGCTGGACGATCACGCGCAATACGCCGCAGTGTGTGGGACCGTGTGACGTGGGATATGAATATGATCCAGCGACCGGCCGCTGCATTGACCCGAGCGGCAAAGAACCCGACCAGCCCGCCCAACCAACAGACCCATGCGCGGGTGTGGTTTGCAGCCCAAACAATTGTCCGCAGGAATGTTGTATATGGCAGAAGTTCGCGACCGGAGAACGGGAGCAATGTATTCCACGATAAAGAGCTTGATCGAAAATAGAACCAAGGAAAAAAACAAAAGGACGGCCAAGCGGCCGTCCTTTTGATATGAAAAAGAGAAATTGGTTATTGAATCTGCGTGAGGATCTCCATAATGCGGCTATTCTGTTTGGTTAGCAGCATGATAGCGCGGAAGGTATATTCGCTGCTCATAATGGCCTGCTTGGCGGTGGTATCGACATTGGCGTTGTTATAGACATCATTCTTGTAATCCGTCAGCATCTGGTTGGTAAGCTGATCGAGGGAGCTGATATACTGGGCGGCGCTGGCTGTCAGTTTGCTGCGGTTGACCTGATAGGTGATATCCTGGTAGAGCCGGTAGCCTCCGAACAGGGTCTGGATGACGAGCAGGATAAGGATGAGAACCACAATCCGGTCCGGTTTTTTCCGGTTTATTTTTTTTTCGTTCACTGGTTTTGGCGTTTGCATGTTTGATCCCTCGCTTCCCTGTTTCTTTTTATTGATTATAGCGTTTTTTAGGTTCATTGGTTTCCCTTTTTAAGGACCAGGACGGTCATGGCGACCGTCCTGGTTTTTCGTTTTATATATGATGTGATGGCTACTGCGTGACCGCCACGAAAGTTCCGTAGAAGTCTGCCAGCAGATTGAGCCGATCAGCGATTTCTTCCACTCCGGAGAGCACGGTGCCGATTTCTCCGATTTCAAAAGTCTTGGCTGCGCCATCTTCTTCCTCGTAGGCGGGCAGGTCTGCCCAATCACCCAATCCTTCGGTTGGATCCCAGAGCTTTTCGCCCAGAGTTTCGTCTTCCATTTCCGGCCGGATGACAAAGGAGTATTCGATGACCACTTCCGCGCCCAGCACTTCGATGGGCTGGATGTTCTCTTCGTCCAGGCCCTCAAAGAGGGTGAGGGTCATGCCCGCACCAAATGCGGCGGGTTCCACGCTTTCCGGCAGGGTCTGTTCTTCTTCCTGGGAGAGCGTTCCCCAATAGACCGCGTCTGGATCGGGGATGCACAAACCGCTGATGCTGGCAAAGTCGCCGCTGGGCAGCTGGAGCGTAAATACGCGATCCGCCAGCCCTTCGCAGTCGAGTATGACCAGCTCGCCGCCGGTGACCGGGATGAGGAAGGCCAGCAATGGAGCGCCGGCTGCTGCTGCGCCAGGACCTGCCGGAATGGGCAGCGGGACAGGCATTTCAATGCTGTGCCAGTTGTCCTCATGGTTGACGCCGCCCGGGAAAGCGACCGCGTCCAGGTCTGTATCCAGGCCATCTGTCAGGTCGTAGCTGTTGAGGGCGTCATCCAGATCGCCGCCGTAGAGTTCATCAACACCGCCCGCGCCTCCCAGGCCGTCATTGCCGTCGAGGCCGACGAGAGTGTTGGCAAGATCATTGCCGCGCAGGGTGTCATCAATATCGGTGCCGATCAGTGTTGTAAAGAAGCCCTTGATGGTGATCCACAGGGATTTGGATGTGCCGCCGTCGTCCCAGGTGGCCACTTCCTGGGCGGTATCCTGCACACCCAGGTCTAGGTTGATGCCGTGATCGAAGAGTGTAAAGTCAAGTGTGTCAACGACATCTTGTGTGGCAACGGTATTCTTATTCTGAGATTCCAGGATGAGGTTGCCGGATGTGCCTGCCATGAAGTTGTAGTAGTTAATGCCGGTGCCGCCGGTGGCATAGGTTTCATTTCCGGCGCCGTTGCCGTTGACGCCTTCGATGGTGATGGTGTCATCATCATCACCGCCGTCAATAGTATCCATACCTGCGCTGGTGACAATTTCGTCGTCCCCTGCATTGCCATCGACGATATCATCTCCGATGCCGCCGGTCAGGTAGTCATCGCCGGCATTTCCAGACATGGTGTCGTCATCATCGCCACCGTACATTTCGTCATCGCCTTGATTGCCGGTCATGGTGTCATTGCCGGCTTCACCGTACATGACATCGTCGCCGGTACCGCCGTCCATAGTATCATCGCCGGACCCGCCGTACATGGTAGCGTTGTCGTCTCCGGGGCCGCCGAACATATTGTCATTGCCTTCATCGCCGTACATGGTGTCGTTTCCGTGGCCGCCGAACATGGCATCATCCCCCATGCCGCCATGCATTTCGTCATCGCCGGTGTTGCCGAACATGAGGTCATTATCATTGCCGCCCCACATTTCATCATTTCCGGCTCCGCCGCCCAAGAAATCTTCCCCAAAACTGCCGTGCATTTCATCATCGCCGAATCCTCCGGCCAGGGCATCATCCCCCATGCCGCCGTAGAGGTAATCATCGCCAAAGCCGCCGGAGAGGGCGTCGTTGCCATTTCCACCATAGAGGTCATCATCTCCGAATCCTCCAGAGAGGGCGTCATTTCCAGCGCCGCCGATGAGGTAATCATTACCAAGTCCGCCAGCCAGGGCATCGTCGCCGGTGCCGCCGTTTAGGTTATCGTCACCCGCATTGCCCGCCAGTGCGTCGTCGCCTGCATTCCCTGTGAGAGAGTCTGCGCCAAAGCCGCCGGAGAGGGCGTCATTTCCGGCGCCGCCGGAAAGCGTATCATCGCCAAAGCCGCCGGAGAGGGCGTCGTTGCCGTCACCGCCAAAGAGGATGTCATCACCCATATTTCCAGCCAAAGCGTCGTTGCCATCACCACCGAAGAGAGCGTCTTTACCGAAACTGCCAGCAAGAGCGTCGTTTCCGTCGCCACCGAAGAGAGCGTCTTTACCGAAACCGCCAGCAAGAGCGTCGTTTCCGTCGCCTCCGAAGAGGGCGTCTGCCCCCAAACCGCCAGCCAAGGCATCGTTGCCGTCGCCGCCGAAGAGAGCGTCTTTTCCAGCCCCGCCGGAGAGTGCGTCATTTCCGCTGCCGCCCGTGACCAGGTCGTTTCCGAAGCCGCCGGAGACGGCGTCGTTACCGCTGCCGCCGTGGACAGCATCGTTACCAAGGGATCCAAGCATGATGTCGTTGCCAGATTGGCCGTACATGACATCATCGCCCAGGCCGCCGTTCATAAAATCATCACCGGCGCCGCCGTACATAGTGGCGTTATCATCGCCGGGGCCGCCGAACATATTGTCATTGCCTTCGTTGCCGTACATGGTGTCGTTGCCGAAACCGCCGAACATGTTGTCGTCGCCAGCGCCGCCGGACATACCATCGTCACCAAAGCCGCCGAACATATTGTCGTTACCTTCACCGCCGAGCAGCTCATCATTTCCGGCTCCACCGAAGATGTGGTCCATGCCGCCGTTGCCTTCGATGTAGTCATTCCCCAGGCCGCCAAACAGGAAGTCATCCCCAGGCTGGGTAAGAACATACGGATCGCCCGGATTGGCTCCAAGGTCCTTGTCGCCAAAGATCTTATCATCCCCGTCACCACCGCTGAGAATATCGGTATCACCGCCGGAACCACCCAGGATTTCATCATCTCCGTACCCGCCGAAAATGACATCAACACCCTGGTTTCCTGTGATCAGGTCGTCTCCCAAGCCGCCGCCCATCAGGTCGTTGCCGGCGTTGCCTTCCATTTGGTCATCCCCCAGGCCGCCGTACATCATATCGCTGCCGGCCCCGGCGTAAACGGAATTCAAACCATTATCGCCAAGCATGGCATCATCGCCTTCGCCGCCGAGCATCAGGTCATTTTGCTCGCCGCCATCCATCAGATCAGCGCCCATGCTGCCGATCAGGAGGTCATCGCCTTCGTCGCCGCGCAATTCGTTATGGATATTTTCTGTATCGCTGTGCGCGCCGCCGAGCAGAAAATCTTTTCCTCCCCCGCCGTACATAAAGTTATCGGATTCGAACCCGCCGATGAGGGCGTCATCACCCTCATTTCCAAAGATTTCATTGGTGGTGAAAGCGCCACCGATCAGGAGATCGTTATCCGCGCCGCCGAAGATCATATTCGAATCCGGATTGCCGGAGCCGCCCAGGATGAAGTCTTCTCCATCGTTACCGTACATTTCGTTATGCGAATTGAGCCCGCCGATGAGGGCATCGTCGCCCATGCCGCCTTCCATCCTATTAAAGCTGTCCGCGCCGCCAATCAGAAGATCGTCGCCGGAATTGCCAAACATGAAATTATCGGAATCCAAGCCGCCGAGCAGGAAGTCGTTGCCGGGGTTATCTTCATGCGGGCCATATTCATCAAAGGCCATATCCCCATGCATATCATTGCCGCCGGTTTCAGCGGTCTCAACAAAGCGGGTATGCGCGCCGCCGATCAGAAGATCATCGCCGCCCTCGCCGAACATGTGGTTGCTGGCGCCAGAACTTCCGCCGATCAAAAGGTCATTTCCAGGTACTCCGATTTGCAAACCTTCATCGTCGTACCAGTTATCACCATGCATCTCATTCACGGCGCCGTCGCTGCCGCCAAAGAGGGCGTCATCTCCGCCCTGGCCGAACATCTGGTTTTCCGAAGAGAGACCGCCGATGAGGAGATCATTATCTTCTCCGCCGAACATGTTGTTGCCGCCCATTTCAGATATCGGATCCCACCAATTTTCCATGCCGCCCAGGAGGAAATCTTCTCCGGAGCCGCCTTCCATGTGATTGGTTGCATCAAAACTCCCGCCGATGAGGGCGTCATCACCCGCCTCGCCCATCATGTGGTTCTCAGCGCCCCAGCTTCCGCCGACCAGGAGGTCATTGCCAGGGTCGCCGCCAGTGGGATCAACCGGATCACCAAATTCATCTGAACCAAAATCGCCGCTCATATGGTTGAAGGCGCCGAAGCTGCCGCCGATAAGGGCGTCATCGCCCGCGCCGCCGAACATGTCATTATTGGTCCCCACTTCTCCAAAGAGGGGAAGATCCGCGGAAAAACTTCCGCCGATGAGCAGGTCGCCGCCGCCTTCCCCCATCATAAAGTTATCTGCCAGGCTGCCGCCGATGAGGATGTCATTGCCTGGTTCTCCAACGAACCATTCATCCTTCCCGCTATAATCCATATCCCCATGCATATCATTTCCGCCAGGGTTTTCCTCATCGAAAAAGGTTAATGAACCGCCGATGAGGAGATCATTGCCGCTGTTGCCGTATAAGTGGTTTTCCGCGCCGAGGCTGCCGCCGATGAGGGTGTCATCCCCTGGGTTTGCCCCTTCAACCGGCACCCATTCATTTTCCGCAATTTCTTCAAAATGGTCGACATCACCGTGCATGTCGTTGTGAACATTAAAGCCGCTGCCGCCGGTCAGGCTGTCATCTTCATCACCGCCAAACATGTTGTTGTTAGTTGAGCCCACCAGGAGGGACCCACCCAGAAGGGCTGCCCAATCAAAGCCGTCTGGATCTGCCAGAATGCTGCCTAGGTCAAGGTCCATCCCGCCGCCGGTGAGGGTATCCTCGCCCGCGCCGCCTTCCATGTGGTTGTCGGTTGTTGTAACGAATGGAACGGTAGCGGTACCCCCGTTAAGCTCATCATCGCCTTCTCCGCCGATTAATTCATTGAACACACTGGAAAAAGAGCCTGTAGCGTCTCCACCCGTGATTGTGTCATCATCATTACCGCCAAAGAGATGGTTGTCAACATGGGAGCCACTGCCTTCCCATAAACCCCAAGCCTCTGCATTTCCACCAACAAGCTCGTCCTCCCCTTCTCCGCCTGTGGCGTAATTGAATACACTGGATGCCCCACCCAGCGCGTTTCCACCGAAAATGTGGTCGTCGCCGCCCTCTCCATGCAGATCATTGTCGACATGGTCGCCCGATCCAAGCGCGTCACCGCCATAGATCCAATCGCCGGGAGAATTTTCATCCCCGCCGAAGATTTGATTCCAGATGCCGTCGCCGGAAGAACCATAAAGGGTGTCCACGCCGCCGTTGCCTTCAATAAAGGTATCCCCGCCGAAGCCGGAGGCGTCGATGGTGTTTTCGCCTTCATCGCCCGAGAGCGCCGCCGCTTCCATGTCTTCAAATGTATCCACACCATTATCGGATGTAAGGCTGGAATTGGTGAGAACTTGGTCGTTTCCGACAGAATTAAAGATGGTGTCATACCCACCATTTCCGTCTAACTCATCATTTCCCGGACCGCCGTCAAGGGTGTCATTGCCGGACCCGCCCCATAATTGGTCATCACCGCCCGCACCGTGCAGCGTGGCATCACCGGAAAAGCCTGTGGCGTCCATGGTGTTATCGCCCTCGTTGCCGGTCAGATCGGCTTTTTCGATAGAAAACAAAGAATCGGTCTCTTTTATTTGAGATGAAGATCCATTGATTGACTCATTCCGGACAACTACATCTGGTCCAGGTGTTGAATCACCATCTTTATTCCAATTATCATTGTTTTTACATCGCCATGAGTTGTACCACTTATCGTATTTGCATTTATAAATTTGGTTTTGTGTTGAATATGTTGTGTCTGTAGTTGTTTTTGTCGATGATTCTTCACTAGCTGTGACGGTTTCTAACGCACCATCAGTTAATGTCATATCGGTATCATTCTCGGTGGTAGTGGTTTCATTTTCTATATAGTTAGTTGACCCATTTTCCGAGACAGTAGTTTCTTCATACTTAATACAGAATAAACCTTCATATTCAAGACATGTTCTACTATCGGATGGAGGATTGGGTACATAGGAAGAATCAGGAGCTGGCGGGGAACCATTTCCGCCAGTCGTTGTAGTTATTGTTGTGGATCCATCTTCCGGATCCATGGCATCTACGACGGTGTCTTCTCCCTCACCGCCAACAACGGTATCATCGCCATTGCCGGGTATGATGGTGTCATCGCCACCGCCGGCATTTATCTCATCATCGCCGGGCGTGGGAGATTCGGTTTTCCCATCTGGAAGCGTATCGCCGCCGATGACGTCATCGCCGCCGCCAGCATCGACAAAATCATCCCCGCCGCCAGCGTTGATGGTATCGTCACCGTCTCCGGTATCGATGATGTCATCGCCTTCCGTGCCGTCTTCCGCGACGGCGATGCCGGACGGCGAAAAGGCCGCCAGGAACATAGCCAGCAGTAGTACGACGGTAAACGATTTCCTTACGTGGTTGAAAAAGTGTCTGTGTTTCATGTTTCCCTCCGAAAAAATTCCTTTAGTTTGAAAAACTACTCCTAAAAATCTGTCCTACCCCTTCGAACCGCCCCGCCCGCGTTAAAAAGTAAATAACCCAGCTTTTCCCATTTTTCCTTTCCGCGCAGTACGCTGATGCCTTTAGCATATAAATTCATCGTTAATGAAACGTTAATTTTTGTATGCCTGTACGCGCAACAGCCAATAAAAAAAACCAGCCCTTTCAGGACCGGTTTCGCTATTTGCTCCGCGCAGCTTTCGTCTGGTACCATCCCCAGCGCAAGCGACCATCTATTAGCCGCGCATCAACGCTTTCCGTAAAAATGTTTTCTATTGATTATATTATACAAAGTATAAACTAAAAGGTCAACAAATTTAATCTTAAAAAAGGGGGTGGCAAGGCCGATGGGGTAGATTGCTATGATCCTGCGTTTTTGCAGAAATGAGGGGAGTTTTCATCTGGCCGGGAGACTGCCACGTTGCTGCGCTCCTCGCAGTGACGAAATAATTTATGAATTAGCGGGGAGAACCCCACGCCCTGCTGGCGCAGGGCTCACAGTGACGAAATAATTTATGCATTGGCAGAAAGATTGCCATCAATCTCTGTGATGTTGGTAGAAGCGGGGGATTTTTTATCTGGCGGGGAGAGTGCCATGCCTTGCTTGCGCATAGCTCGCAGTGAGGGACAAGATGCAGACGATAGGGGATTTCAAAAGCTGTCGCAGTGTGTTTGCGTATGGGGCGATTGCCTCAGCGGGATGGGTGCCGGTTGCTTTCTCCTTGATGTGTATAGAGTTGGATTTTTTGGTATCATTCTCCGCTATTTTTATTGGCATGATTCAAAAAAAGAAGCTGTCCTTTTTGGGACAACCTCTTTTTTTGAATACTTTGAATATAGGAAACAGTCTACGCTTGTGTTTTTCTGCTGCGAACTGTAATGAAGGTAACCGCAAAGGCGCCTATTACCAGGAAGAGCAGGTCATAGACCACGTTCATGTTAACGCCCTCCGGCGCGTCGGATTCCAGGCCCGTTACGGGGATAATCAGATCTTCCACGCCAGTCACCGGTATAGGCAGGGGTCCTCCCGCGGCGGCCACGAAGGTTGTGGTTAGAGCGGGCAGGAAAGGCGTCGGGTCGCACGCATCTCCGATGCCGTCTCCGTCTGAGTCAAACTGGTCAGGGTTGTAGACCAGCAGGCAGTTATCGAAGGCGTCATCCACGTCGTCCGAGTCGTCATCCGGGTCGCAGATATCGCCGTGCCCGTCATCGTCGAAATCCTCCTGGGCGCCATTCGCGATCCAGGGGCAGTTGTCGTAGATGAAGGTCTCATCTTCATCGATGTCCAACACCGGTTCTTGAAGGACCAGGGGGCCGAAGGCGAAATCGTTTAACGGGTCTGCGCCGCAGCACCAGCACAAGGAAAAAAGTTGGTTGCAGTCGCAGTCCGCGACCTCGCAGTACTGGACACCATTCAGTTTGGCTAATTGTTTAAAACCAGGAACCCAACTCCAAGTCCACCAATCCCAATATCCATCCCAACCGCCAGGATTTGGCCATTCCGTGACGCCAAAATAGTTGCCGGAGGCATCCAGGCAGTAATAGGTATCATTGTCAATATTGTATTTGGCGTTTTGTACAATGTGGTTGGAATGAATTTGGGCATTTTCTACGTAGTACGAGCATACATCGGATAGCTTTACACCGATTTCATTGAAGCCAATAAAATTATCGATGATAGTGACGTCATCCGCTCCGCGGATGTTGATCCCGACCCCATCCCTGCCGGAGTCGATTTCAAGCATATCCGCGATCATATTATCTGCAATTAGGACATAATCGGTGTCCTTGTCGAGGTCAATGCCGGTGGCAGCGGATCGTGAATACAGTGAGTAGATTGCATTTTCGTGGATGGAGAGCATATCACTATTTTCCGATTTGACACCGTACATATCCGTGTTCGTGTTGGAAGCGGCAAAGTTATCCTGATGAATTTTATTATACGCGATCTCAACCTCATCGGAATCCTTGACCAATACCGCAATTTCGGCGTTCATGATCTCATTTTGCAGTACCCCAACACCGTCGGTGTTCATGATGCAGATGCCGGCGCCATAATCGCCACTGTCGTTGGTATCCCGAAATTCGGATATGGAGCTGGTTACGACACTTCCACCAACAGCATCGTGGAAGATTATGCCTGCGTAGATATCGTCTCCGCCGCCGGCCACATCGGTTATATTGGCGCCATTGATCGTCAACCCCTGAATATTGACAGTGCCGCCGGAGATGTAGATTAACCCAAACAAGTTGGTTCCATCGTAAGAGCCGTTTTCGGATAGGCCAGTGGTTGGAGTGTAGATGCCGCCGCCGGATGTGGCGCCGATCAGGTTGACATCTTTATCAATGATGGTGACCTGTTCGTAGTAATCCCCATCGATGGTGATATCCTGGCCGGTGGAAAGGGAGTCATCAATGGCAGCCTGCACAGGCGCGGCGACCTGGTAACAGATAGTGACGGTGGGGGCGCAGGTGCCGGTCAGGGTGGTGTAGCCGATGACGTCGCCGGAGCCGTCATTGGACAGGAACCAGGGGTCGCCGCTGGTGAGGGCTTGTTCCGCTTCCTCTGAAGCCAGAGAAACTTGCGCACCGGTCTCGTCTACCAGGACGGCTTCTTCCTCGCTGAGCACTTCGACTACGTCCGGCAGCGCCGCTTCTGCGGCTGATTCTTCTGGAACGGTTTCTACGACCGGTTCGGGCAGTGTTTCCTCTTCAGCGGAGAGGTCATCATCCGTGATTTCGGCCGGATCTTCGGCGGGAAGCTCTTCTTCCGACGGGAGTTCTTCCTCTACCTGAGGTTGTTCTTCGACCAGAGGATCCTCTTCCGGGGGTGGTGCTTCTTCCGTGGGCGGGGGCTGTTCCTCCGCCGGAGGTATCGGTTCCTCTGCGGGGGGCGGATCCTCGACCGGGGGCTGATCCCCGTCATCGGCCAGGACAATCGTGGGGAGCATGAGTGCCATCAGGATGATGACTGTCAGGATCAGCGTACATAATTTTTTCCATTTCTTTTTTAAATTCATGGTACCCTCCAATTTATGGTTTATTTTTGGTATGAAAAATATTTTCTGTTTTCTCCTTTCGATAACGGTTTTCACAGTTGGGAATTTTGAAAAAAAATACCGGCCAATAATATGACCGGTTTCGCTATTTGCTCCCCGTGCCCCTGGATAGCATGAAATATGGTTATAAGCGACCAAATGAGGGGCGCGGATCAGCGCAGTCTGTGTGTGTGCTGATAGACGCGATGTAAGATTTTGTTGTTGTCCTGCTATTGTTTATTGCTTTGGGTTGACCACCTCCTTATGATTTGATTTTAAACAAAAAACCAGCCACAATGGACCGGTTTCGCTATTCACTCCCTGTGCCCCCGGGTTTTATTGAAACTTGGTGTAAGCGACCAAATAAGGGTACACAGATCAACGCGTTCCTTGTTGAGAAGCAACGTTGTAGTTCCATTATAACGACTTGTGAGCGGTGAAGTCAAGTATTTGGATGGGTTCAATTGTGTGGTATTTTGTGGGTATTGCTGGGAGACAGCTGCATCGCATGGGAAAGGAGACTGCTGTGTTACCGAACACTTCATAGAGATGGGGGTTTTTTGATGACCGGGAGAGTGCCACGTTACTGCGCTGCTCGCAGTGACGAAATAATTTATGAATTAGCGGGGAGAACCCCACGCCCTGCTGGCGCAGGGCTCACAGTGAGGGACAAGATGTAGATGATTCCTGTTTTATTATTCAGGCGAGGGCGGTTTAGGCGCGCAGGATATCGCGGAAGGCCTGGTCGCCGGTCAGCCCGGTTTTTTCGCTGACGGCAGGCGCCAGGATGGGCAGCAGGGGCCGGCTGATATCCTCCCCGCCTGCGTGCATTAGCAGCTGCACAGCGTGCGCGGCGTATTTAAGGGCGTTGAGGGGCTCCAGGCTGTCGAAATCGAAAAAGAACCAGGCATCGGAGGAATGCATGCGCAGGCGTTCGGCCTGCATGGCGAGCAGGTGCGACAGGCGCTCGCGATCTTCCGATGAGAGGGCGCTGGAGGCGTGGGCATTGATCAGGTCATCAACTTTCGCTTCTCCCGCCAGGACGGCGCCATAGGCATCGCGCAGTAACCACGGATCGCGCACGAGGCCGTTGGCCTGCTGTTCAAAGGCTTTGTCCAGCGCGCGGCCGAGCTGGTCCAGGAAGATGCGCAACGGCTTCTTCCAGTAGGCATGGGGCGCGTCCCCGCACACATCCCGCCAGCGTTCAATGCCATGGTGGCAGGACCAGGATGTGTTTTCATTGATGCGCGCGGTTTGCGCGGGGGGAAAGTCGCGCAGCCACTGGGCCGGGAAGGCGGGGGTGTAGCCATGCTGCGCCAGCGCGCTGGTCATGAGATAGTGCAGGAACTGTTCCCGTTCGGGCATATGGTGGCCGTACAGCTCGCCGTCGGAAGCGCCCATCAAGAGGCGCGGGTGGCCGCGGCGCATGGCGCGGGCCTGCGGCGCCAGCCAATCTTCAATAAAGGCGTCGGCATCCATGGTGGCGCTGGTATTGAAGCTGATCTCGCTGGAAAGGAAGCTGTTGTAAAAGAAAACGATGATATCTTTGCCGCCGGGCAGCGCCACGCGATAGGGTTGGGTGATGTCCAGGGAGGGGTCCTGCGCCTGCCAGGGCGCCAGGATGGTGAAGCGGATGCCGCTTTCTGCCAGCACATCCAATGATTCCAGATCCACAGCGGTTTCCGGCAACCACATGCCGTGCGGCGCGTGGCCGAAATGGCGGGTGTAATGATCGATTCCCCAGCGCACCAGGGTTTCTTTTTCGCGCCGACGGAGGAGCGGCAGGATGGCGTGAAAATAAGGCTGGGCGATGGCGTTGCTGAGGCCTGTGCGCCGGTAGACGCGGTTTTCCTGCTGGATGATGGCGCGCAGCGTATCCGCATGGGAGCGGCTGAGCCAATTGATCAGGGTGGGGCCGATGTTGAAGCTGATGCGCTCAAAATTGGCTTGGACGGTGTTGGGCAAATAGCATTCATGGTAGATGCGTTCATTCCAGTTGGGGTAGGGTGCCGCGCCATCCTCAGTGGGGATGGCATCCAATTGCGGGTCCTCGCGAGGGGGTTGGTAAAAATGGCCATGTACGCAGAAATAGGTTTGTTCCATGAATATCTTTTTTTCCTTATAAAATGAGTTTCTTTCTTTTAAACCCTGCCATTGTACCGTATTATTGCAGAATTTCTTAAAAAAGCAATCCGCGCTGTACGCGCGGATTGTTGTCTGCAAATATTTTTGTTATTAATCTTTGAGCGTGATCTTGATCTTTTTCTTCTTTCCGCCTTTTTTCTTCTTGGTGGAGGATTTCTGTCCGATCTGACTCTGCAGGAAGACCGGCAGCAGCAGGAGAACGATCATACCCGCCAGCACACCAAAGAACAGCAGCCAGGAGGCAGGTTGGGCCACTTCCGGCACCAGACCGCCGGGGTTGAAGCTGGTCTGGGAAGCGCCGCCGACACCGCTGTACTGGTCGGAAAGTGTCACTGTCAGCCCGCGCAGAACGCCATCGCGCAGGGTGAGCGGGGTGGTGTAGCTGATGACGACTTCGCTCTGCAGGGCGCGCCGCAGCTGGTCATAGAGGGCGCTCAGTTCACCCTGGTTGGCGGCATAGCCGTAGCGGCCGCCGGCGTTTTGGGCGATATAGCGCAGGGCGTTTTCATCGATGCCGCTGTACAGGTCGGCTTCCTCCCCGCTTTCGGGGATTTCGCCAAAGCCAATCGTGGAAATGGATAATCCGCCGAACCCGATAGCCGCCAGGGCCTCGTCGGGGGTGCTTGTGCTCTGGTTATCCATCCCGTCAGTGAGGGCGATGATCGCTTTGCGACCCGCCACAGGATTCAAGATGTTGATGGCCGTGACCAAAGCGTCCACCAGGGCGGTGTCATTGCTGGCGCGAATGCCGTCGATGGCTTCTTTGAGTACAACTTGCTGGGTGGTGAGGTCCTGCACAACCTGCACCTGGGTGTTGAAGGTGATCACGCCAACCTGGTCGCCGGGGCGCATCTGGTCGATGTATTCCTTGGCGACGGTTTTGGCGGTTTTCAACTTATCGGCAAAATTCATGCTGCCGGAGTTATCGATTAGCAGGATGGTGGAGAGCGGGCCCACTTCGCCGGCGCCCTGAATATTCTGGTTCTGTACCGGTACGCCGTTTTCGAGCAGCTGCAGTTTGCTGGTGTTGATGACCTGCGGCTCGCCGTTCTTATCCCGCACGGAGATATATACATCCACGAGCGGGAAGTTGGTGGTATCGATTTGGGTGATCTGGAGGTCGTAGGCGCCCTGCGATTCAACAGCGGGCGCGGATTGGCAGGCTGCGGAAACGACAACCAGGAAAGCGATCAGGACCATCAGAAAGGATTGTTTGCGTTTTTTCATTTGATTACCTCTTTTCATGATAGACCATCTCTGAATCGCCCATGTGGATATGCTGGTTTGGCCGCAGGCGCGCTGTTTCGATCTTCTTTCCTTCTATATAGGTGCCTGCCATGCTAATATCTTTAATGGTGAAATAGGTTCCTTCTCCTTTAAGGATGGCATGCTGGGGGGCGATCTCGGGGTCGGTGATGACGATATCCGCTTTAAGGGCGCTGCTGCCGATGGCGGCGGCGGGCGCGTCTTTGGAGAGGAATTTATCAAGGATGAACTCCATCCCGGTCATTTTTCCGCTGGTAACCTCGATCCATACCCGTGAGAGCATGAAAACGATCAATGCGATGAATACGCCTACCGCGGCGCCCAACAGGACCAGGCCAGCGGCTTTTCCCATGAGGGGATTGGCGAAACCGGCGCGGGCCGCTTCAAGAAGCAGGCCGCCCAGCGCGCCGCCGAGCAGGCCGCCCAGACCGCCTTTCCATAATTGGGCACCGCCGGTGATGCCGGTTGCCAGACCGGTCAGCAGGCCAAACACTGCCCATCCAACCGGACGGCTCCAGGTCTGGCCGCCGATGGAGAGGAAAATACCTTCCGCTATCGGCAGGGCGACCGCACCGCCCAGCGCGCCAAATAGGCCGCTGAGGAGCGATTTCTTGAGGCCGAACAGAAAACTCTGCGCGGCGATTCCTTCTCCGAAGCCTATCATCAAGCCGATCACTGCTCCCAGCAGCGCGCCGACGACGACTTCACTCAGAAATAGATTATCCGTAAAGGACAACCCAAGGACATTGCTGATCTGCCATCCGATCCATCCGCCGATGGCTCCCAGCATTCCATATATATAAAAACGCATTATCCGATTCATGAATTGATCACCTCCTGTGATTGTTCATTACGAATTGAGGCAGGCTGCAGGTTGTGCCAGAAGACGATGCCACCCTGATTTCTATTGGTCAGCTCGTAGAAACCAAAATAACGGCGCTGGTCGAGTGATCCATCCGGCTGGCGAATAAACAATCCGCCAATCGATTGATGGGGTTCGATGACAAGAGCAACCTGCCATGGTTCTGGAAAAAAATTTTGGTGCAGCCATGTATCCCATTGGGAGAAAAATACGCCCATGCGCGGGTGGGTGTGATACCAGCCGAGCAGGTCTTTTTGCGGGTAATTTTCTTCCAGATGGTTATGCAGCGCGACCTGTGTGTCACCAGTGAAGGTCAGGTGGGCTGCACCGTGTTTTGTGTAAACAGCCGGCAGGACAGTATCGATGATAACAAACGGTGTACCGTGCAGGGAATCACGGCAATATTTCCCCGCCATCCAGCCGCCAACCTCATTATCTAAATCACTGCCGGCATGCGCGCACATGCGGATAAAGGCGTTTTGGGTCATAAAGACCGGCATGGGCGTATCGATCTGGCGCATGTCAGCATCTTTTGGCACCCATTTGAGGGCGGTATGATAGGGGGCGCGAGTTAGATGTGCTTGTTGGCTGCCGTTTTCGGCGATTCGTATTTGCATGTCCTGCTTTCTGTTTGGCTGTCTGGAAATCCCGATGGGATTATCCGGCGGTAATATCCGCGGTGATCATCAAGCGGTCGTCATCCGGCACGCCTGCTGATTCCAGGGTTTCATCTTCCTGCAGTTCACGCCCGAGCGCTTTGCTGTCCAGGCGGTAGCTGACAGGTCTGCCATCCGGTCCGACGGTAGGAAGTTCGAGGGTGGTCGCCAATTCGGGCAATAATTCCTTGATCGATACATCGTCAGGAACCTCCGCGCTGCGTGTGCCTCCGGACGGGAGCACCAGGGTGATATTTTTGTCTGCCATTTCTTTCTCCTTTCTTTCTCTATTATTTCAGTTTGATTTTGGGTTTCGTCCGTACTTTTGCCGTGCTGCCTTTGCTGATCTTGACCCTTTCCGGGCGCAGCAGCTCGCGTTTATCAACCGGAAAAAAATTCCTGTTGGTTCGCCGGAAATTACGACACCATTTGGCCGCTTCCATGTCCCATGGATAGGGCGCCTTGGTGGGGTCATCGTGGAAATTCTTATACTGCACCATTTCGCCAAGCATGATCACCAGCCGATCCAGTGAGCGGCTGGCAGACCACCAGGCGGCGTCGATGCACACACTGCCATTGGCATGGTTGATGTTGGGATGCCAGATGGGGGTTAACCATTTCATACCCGGCCAGCGCTGGGGATATTGGCTGTGGAGATAGATTTCAACCCGGTGATTGTTTCCCAATTTCGGTTTTCCGGCATGGGTGAGGCCAACCACACCTTTGCAGGTATAGGTTACGATATAGCGTTCCGGCGGGATGCCTTTGCGGGGTGAAACAACTTTGATATGGATGAGGTCACTGCGGGCGGCGACTTCCTGGATTAGTTCATAATCCTTGCGCAGCCGGCGCAGGCGCGGATTGGCGTTGACGGAAACAGCTCCCGCAGTAATATCAGTGGTGATCATCAACCGGTCATCGGGAGGGATAGCCGCCTCTTGTAAGCTTTCATTCTCGCGCAGTTCGCGCCCGAGCGCTTTGCTATCCAGGCGGTATCCCATCGGCCGTCCGTCCGGGCCGACTGTGGGAAGCGATAATAAAGAAGCTAATTCTGCTAACAAGTCACCCACTGGCACATCAGCCGGCACATCCGCGCGCCGCGTTCCTCCATTGGGTAGTACTAATGTGACTGTTATATCGGCCATGCTGTTCTCCTCAACTTACGTGATGTTAGATGTTGTTGCGATGCGCAACGCCGCAGGCACCGGTGATATCCCAGCAATCCTGGTGGTGCCATGTGCCGCATTCTTTACAAATGGCCACGCCGTTCGGGTCATTTTTTTCAACGTGTTCCAGGCAATATGGGCAGATGTGTTCTTCTTCTCCAACCAATTTGACGTCATTTTCAGCCTGCTTTCCGTGAAAGGAAGATTTTGGCAATCTGACCTTTTTGGCTGCAGAAGCTTTTTTTACAGAAGAAACGCTGCTCTTTTTAGCCTGGATGTGCACATCCGCTTTGGTTTTGGACGTTGGTTTTACGCGGGTGCTGGTGCGGGGTGGTTTTTTGGCGCTGACATCCGGCAATTGGAATTTGGGCAGGCTGATGGACCAATTTTTAGGGTTGATGCGGTCCGTTGTTTCCTGGAAGCCTTCTTTTACACGCGTCCCCAGTTGTTTCCTGGAAGGCCGGGCTGCGGCAGGTGCAGGAACGCTTTTGACCTTTTTCCTGCGGAAAAGCAGCAGCGGCGGCATGGATGCCAGCAGCAGCAGTGCGATCTGCGCGCCTTCTTCTATTGTAGGAAGCTGGAATTGAAAGGCGTCGTTGATGAACAGCAGGGCGTATTGATTGGTGTAAAAGCGATCAATCAAAAGAATGGATGCCAAACTGTCCAACCAGCTGATTAGGAGGGCAATAACAGCAATCCAGCGCCTGAAAAATAGGCGTATAAAGAAACCGCTTATGAATCCAACCGCTGCCAGCATGATCAGGCGAAGGAGTAAGTTGCTGATCTGGGATTGGTCTGCCAGGAATATAATTACCAGAAGACCAGCGGATAAACTAAAGGCAAGTGCAGCCAACCAACGAAGGAACCCACGAAATACTTTCATTATTAATTCTTTTTCTCTTTGTGTTTAATTTTCAATTTCTCGCTGCTCTTTTCCGCTGTATCGGCCATTTTGATGGTCAGTGGCGGGACGGTTTCATCCGTAATTTTTATGGTTGGCGGCTGGTGCAGCCTGATGCGGATGGGTGTTTCCGGCTGCGGCTCACCTTTCAACTTGATCCTTCCGGATAATTTGAGGGGTGCCTCATCCAGCGGCCGTTCAAAATGAGAAAAATGCAGTGCGTCATCCAAATCTCCATGCAGTTCGTAAAAGCGGTATTCCTGGGCGTTGTAGGCGCGTAGAATATGCAGCGGTGGTACGCCGAGGCTGGACAGTGTGCGCGAGAGAAAGGTCTCATCGCCTGTGATAATATGCGTCATTTCTGTCTCACGCAGGATGCCGCAAATTGGGCAATGAGCGCGGTTGAAACCGACCGCGGAAATGGGCTGTAGCACTTCTTCGTGTGTGCCGCACTGCGGGCAGTTTAGGGCGAGAACCAGTTCCTGGTCCAACTCAAGGGCTGCGTCCTTGCCGAGGTCGTGATGGATGATCTCAATAAAATCATCCAACGTAGTCGTATCTGTGCGCAAGGGCAGTTCCGTGATATCGCCATAGGTCCAATGGCTTTCGCAATCTTCGACTGGCGTATAGGCGGTGGTGTGCACCTCATTGGTCATGCCATTGAAATGCAGCACCTTTCCGGGTTCAACAGGTTTATTATGGATTAATTTAAGGGCTTCCTGAGATTGGATGCCGGCGATGATGGAAGCGATCGTCGGAGTGGTGGGCACTTTGCCGAGTAAAATGTTTTCGCGCGCCAGCAGCGGGCAGGAATAACGGATTGAGAGATCCCGGCGGGCCTGTTCTGTCAGGGTGCATTCAAAACAAGCGCCGTCGCCTGGCACAAACACGCGCGCCAGCCCGAGGAATTCCTGAATGGCGCCATCTACCCAGGGTTTATTGATCCAATAGGCGAAGCGGTTAACTGCCAGGCGCGCCTCGCGATTATCCAAACATCCGATGATGACATCCATGCGCCGAAAAACACCCAAACCAATCTGGGTGGTGACATCGCCGTGAAGATACTGGACGTGCACATTGGGATTCAATTCTTTAGCACGGGCAGCTGCTACTTCCGCTTTCTTGCGGTTGGCATCGCTCTCCCGGAAAAGAACGGAGCGGGAAAGGTTGGCAAATTCGATTTTATCGAAATCAACGATGTAAATATGGCCGACACCCATCAGAACAAGATTCTTGATCACTTCATTGCCCAGCGCACCTGCGCCAACCACCATTACTTTGGCGTTTTCCACTTTTTCCCGTTCCCACCAGGATATAAAGGAAAACGTGCCAAGGCGGTCGGTTTTCAGGTTGGGGATGATGAGCGGTTTTTCAGGGTTGACCGGCAGGCGGCGGGGCCCGTCAGGAGAATTATCGCCGGCATGCAGGGAATTTGCCCCTTCCAATTCCGCTTTACCTTGGTTGGCGATTTTGGAAGCCTGGGCGAGGTTGCTTTCCGACAGCTCGGCTACAAATCGGCCGACGCCATGCCTGGATTCGATTAAATTGATCTCTTCCAAAGATTTCAGCGCTTCGCGCAGCGTGGAGCGGCTGATGCCAAATAGCTTAATCAGGTCTCGCTCCGCAGGCAGCTGAAAACCACTCTGGTATGTGCCATCCAGGATTTGCCCGGCAATTTTTCCTGCTACAATTTCTGATAAAGATTTT
>Ga0180431_10001709_pt1 | contig 30128 bp, 21 predicted proteins | sample SS_ome_11_FD_132459 | JGI IMG/M metagenome (GOLD analysis project Ga0180431, IMG submission 132459) | Hypersaline lake sediment archaeal communities from the Salton Sea, California, USA - SS_1_MS_1 metaG | ecosystem: Environmental > Aquatic > Non-marine Saline and Alkaline > Hypersaline >... | reverse complement strand
TCATTGAGATTTCTTCAGCGGATTTTAGAGGCGCGGCACATTTGCCGCAATACAGAGTGTCATCTGGATTCTCATGCTGACATTTAGGACACTTAACTGACATTTTTACCACCTTATATGACGAGCATCAAAGCTCTTGCCTGAAGCTTACTTTATCCCAATCTATGGTATTTAAACAATTATCATAGCAGCGAATGTGATGTCAATTGAGAAGAAGAACAAACCTGTCCTCATTTGACGCTGATGTCACACAGAATGACAAAAATCGCTGCTAATTGTCTAAAGTCATAGGTTTGCCTGATTGTGCGAAAATGCCTAATTTCTCGAGAAGAAGATATAGAATAGGAGTGGCTGGGAAGCAGGGCTTCGTGCCCCGCTGTTTTTGTAATTTTTTTAATATCAATCAATTGCGCAATAAGTGTTTGAAAACACATAATTTTATCTTTTCGTATTCTTTCGTTTGTTTTGATATTTTTTCGGATTTTTTGCCCTCAGATGGACACAAAATGGACACAAGCCTGTCTAGAACACTTCACACAATAATCACAGGGGACTTAAAATTCCTCGTAGGTAAGCCTGCGTGGCGGTTCGAGTCCGGCCCTCAGCAATCTTTTTTTTGCTAAACCCATTGTATTGAATCAATTACCATAACCAGAACAAAGCAGGCCAAAACAGGACAAAACAAGCATATTTGGTCTATCTTTGCATGTTTTGGTCCCTGAGTGGTCCCCCGACGTAAAAAAAATGAATTTTTAATTAATTACTGTGACATCTACCGTGTGTAAAAGGAACAGAAAGAAGGGAAAGCGCAAAATATAAGGGGGGCACCTGATGACAGTGGTTTCCTTTTGGAGATATATATCAAAATTCTTTTAAAAGTCTGCCGTCTGACAGCTCAACAATTCTGTCGCAGTTGGCTGCAAATTCATCATCGTGCGTCGCGGCGATAATGGTCCGCCCTCTTTCCTTTTCCAGCCCCAAAAAATGCCAATATATTATTGATGAATATTGCTTTTTCAGTGAACCCTAAATAAATATATAGTTCCCGATGCTCCGCAGTCATTATTCCATATTGGGTTCGACTTTCTTCCACTCAATAGTCTTTTTTTTAAAACCTGCTTTAATCGTGATTTTCATATGACCGTCTTCCAACTCCATTACAGCATTAACCCATTTCTTTTTTTTGATAACGTATAATTTGCCTTTCCATTCATCATCTTCGTTCTTTAGGTCTTTTATTATCTGTTTTCCGATTTCCGCTTTAGAGTTATCTGATGAAACGATTTCGCCAAAATACACACCTTCCTTTTCGAAGATTTTCACCAGTGTGTTCTCCATACCGGTATCCCAGGTGCCGGTTAAATCGGTATGCGCAAAAAGCGCAGGACCAAGCAGACTAAAAATCAATACTGCAATTAACTTCTTCATAATTGTTCTCCTTTCATGTTTTTGATGTTGTTTTTCTTTTGTTCGTATTTTCTTTTATTTTTTACTCTAAAAAGAACTTTATACATTACCGGAACAAAAAGTAATGTAATGACAGTCGCAAATAATAATCCGACCATAATGGAAACCGCCATTGGTTCCCACATCAAACCGCCGCCAAGATAGAGGGGAATCAAGCCAAAAACTGTTGTTAATGTAGTAAGAATGACAGGTCTGAATTTCTGCTGAGCGCCATAAATTATAGCATCATATGGTTTTTTACCAAGATCAGTTATCGCAATTTCAATTTTTTCTAAAAGAACAATTACATCGTTTACGACAATACCCGAAAGTGAAATCAAACCAAGAAAGGCCATGAAACCAAAATATGATCTGAATATGAATAAACCTAAGATGACTCCAATAATACCAAGCGGGATAGCGGCAAGAACAATGGTTGTTTTACGAAATGAATTGAATTGCAGCATCAGCAACAGCAGAATAATAGAGGCTGCAATCGGTATATTAGCGCCAACGGCACCCATGGCTTCTGCGCTTTTTTCACTTTCGCCACCAAGGCTATAGGAATAGCCCGGACCCCATTCTTCGAGTAGCTGATCGAGAGCCGGGGCCAATTGGCCAGTTATATCCGAGGCCGTAATACCGGGTTTGGCATTACAATTTATAGTAATGGTGCGTAGAATATCTTTCCGCATAATCTTGGCAAATTGCCAGTCAATACCGATGGCTGCCACCTGTCCCAGCGGGACATTTTTGCCTGTCATTTGTGAGAAAACCGTGATGCTTTCCAGGTTATGCACATCAAGATTGCTGCCATCTTCACTTTGCAGCATGATGGGAATGTTGCCGTCAAGATCACGGAAATCACCGGTATCAAATCCGGTTAATGCTGTTCGCAGCGAGATGGCAATGTCCTGATTGGTAACACCTGCCTGACCCGCTTTGTCCTGATTGATATCAACAACCACTTTCTTAATCTTGGGGCCCCAATCGTCATTGATATTTTTTACGCCTTCGATTTCCGACATTGTCCTTTTTACCTGTTCCGCGATCTGCAGCAGTTTTTCAGGATCGTCACCGGACACCCTGACGCTTACGTCATACTTTGAACCACCGGCTCCAGCCATTGGACCGACAGATATTTCTGCATTGGGAAAATGCTCAAAGGCATATGTATCCAATTTCTCAACAACCGCATCATTGGCTTCAAATCTTGTGGTATTTATCAACATGTGCGCATAGCCGGAATTTGGCTGCGCCTGCTGATATCCAAGGTCATACGAATTTGGCCCTTTTCCGATAAATGATGTGAAATTGGCGACACCGTCTCTTGTATCGATTTCGTCCGCCGGAACCAACAGGTTGCTGTTGATAAAATTTGACAAACCATCAACCACTTTTTCCGTTTCTTTGATCTTGGTCCCCTGCGGCAAATTTACATCAACCACCACCAGGTTCCTGTCGCTGTCGGGCATGAAGATGAAGGGTAGTTTTGGAAATAAAAATAGTGCGCCGATAAACATTCCGACAACCAACAAAATAAAGACAAGTGGTTTTTTCAATGCCCAGATCAGGATTTTCCTATATTGCTCATTGAGCCTGTCAAAGATGCCGCTCTTTTCGGTTTTTTTATCTTTGGATTTCTTAATTTTAATGAAATAAACGCTCAGCATGGCCACAAATGACAAGGCAAGTATCCACGAAGAAAGCAAGGCGATAGAAACGACGATGAATATATTGCCCATCATTTCACCCATGACATTTTGTGCAAGAAAGAAAGGCAAAAATGCTGCTGACGTGGTTAAAGTAGAGATCAGTAAAGGAATGCTTAATTCCCTGGCCGTTGTTATTGCGGCTTCTTTGGCGGCAATCCCCTTTTCCATTTTCACCATGATGGATTCCGAGACGACGATCGAATTATCAACCAGCATGCCCAGCGCCACGATTAAAGAAGCCAGGGTGACTTGATTCAAACCCACGTCCAGCACATTCATAACCAACAAAGTGAGCACCATCGTCAGGGGAATTAAACTGGCCACAACCGTCCCGGTGCGCAAGCCTAAAAACAGCAGCATAACCAGCAAAACAATGATTGTAGACTGAATCACATTGGACACAAAATCATTGATCCTGCCGTTTACATACTGATCCTGCGAGGCAACTCTTTCAATGGAAATACCAACCGGAAAAGTGGCATTGTAGATCTTTAATTTTTCATCGATCTTTTCGCCTAGTTTGGTCAGGTTGGCGCCTTCCCTTAAATGCACTGCGATCACCAATCCATTATTGCCGTTCACTTTGATAATATTGGGCTGCGGAGTTTCATAACCGAAACGGATGCTGGTGATGTCGCCCAGTTTAACCATCTCAGTCGGGCCAACTTTTATCAGCGTATTTTTTAGGTCTTCAATATCTTCATAATTGCCGGTTGGTTCCAGAACGATGCGTTCGTTATCAAGATTGATTTCACCGCCGGGAAAAACGATATTAGTCGCCGAGATGGCGGTTTTGATCTGGTTGGCTGAAATTCCATACCGGGCGAAAGTTGCGTTATCAAATTCTATAAAAATACGTTCTTCCTGAATGCCGCCAATTTCAACCCGGGCTGCTTCTTTCAGCTTAATAAGATCATCCCGCACTTTTTCCGCATAGACCTTCATTTCAGCATAAGAATAGCCATCCGATTCCAGTCCTAACTGGATGCCGTAGGTTACGCCGACCGCATCATCCTTAACACTGGGGCCGTAAATATTTTCAGGCAGGTCAGATTTTATTTCATCAAGTTTTCGGCGAATATTATCCCACACCGCCTGTAAATCCTTTTTATGGACATCGGGATTCAGTTCAACTATTACGATAGAGAGCCCGGTGCGGCTTTCACTGGTGACTGTTTTAAGTTCGGGAATTTCCTGAACCACTTTCTCTATTTTATCCGTGACTAGTTTTTCCACACGTTCCGGGGAAGCGCCGGGGAAGTTTGTGACCACCTGGCAAACCCGGATTGTAAATGGCGGCATGGCATCTCTCGATAACTGTGTATAGCCAACCAAACCGAGAATGCTAATCACCACTATCATCAGTATTGTCACGCGATTATTTTCTATGGATATTTTTGTTATATTCATATTTTTACCTTATTGAAGCCGATTGACTATTCGTAAAAACAAGGATCCTTTCTCTGCTGCAGCCTCGTTATTTTCCAAGCAGGCGCACTTTCATGCCGTCCATCAGAGTGTTCAGCCCCGCCGTGGCAATCAATTCGTTTTCACTGAGTCCGGTGATTATTTCAAAGCCTTCCGGCAGTAATTCACCTACGGTGATCATCCTTTTTTCGACGCGGTAGGCCGAATCGGAATCTTTGATCAATACAAAGACAAAATTCCCCTTTGTATCTTTTCCGACCGCAGCCACAGGCGCGATTATTTTCTGCGGTGCGTTATTCCCTTCATCAGAAAAGACGAATGTGACATCGGCAGACATGCCCGGCCTGATATCTTTTGTCGGCGCTGAAAGCGTAACGGTGACCGGGTAGGTTGATGAAGTGCTGTTTATATTGTAGGCCACTTCCGAAATGACGCCGTCAAAAACTTGACCGGGGATTGAAGCGAATTTAACCGTCACACCGCCTCCGGCTTTTGTTTTTGAGATAAAAGATTCCGGAACACCGACGGTTATTTCGATCTCATCCCCGACATTCATAACGGCTATAATCTGACCGGACCTGATATTTTCGTTTTTTTCGGCATTTACAGCTGTGACAATACCGCTGATCGGCGCATAAAGCTTATAGTATTCCAACTTGCGTTTTTGAAGGTCGACATTCCTTTTATCCGCATCATGCGCGGCATTGGCGGTGGCATAACTTGTTTTCGCCGCTTCATAATCCTGCAGGGAAACATTATTGTTTTCATACAGTCCTTTAACCCTGTCCAGTGTGGATTTGGCTGTTTCTTTTTGGACGCGTGATTTTTCCAATGCCACTAAAGCTTTTTCGTAATTAAGTTGGGCGTCTGAATCATCAACAGAAGCGATTAAAGCGCCTTTTTTAAGACGATCCCCAACTTTAACTTGTACTGAATTGAGCGTGCCGCCTACTTTAAAACTGAGCTTGGCTTCGGTTCCGGCTTTGGATGTTCCGGAAAACGTCCGGTTTTGCTCACTCCCTGCTAACAGAACCTGCTGGTAACGAACAGGACGGATCACTTCCGGTTGTTCTGATTTGTTATCTGAACAGGATACGGCAAATAGCAGCAAAGCCGGGATAACGGCATGCAAAATGGCTCGTAATTTCATAATCTTCTCCTTGCTTTCGTTTAAAAATCACCTATTTAAAGATTTGCTCGTTAAGATAGTCCTTGAATCGAATTGAAAATTCCATAGCTTCCGCTGAAGATTTTGTTACCAGGAAATCACTTATGGCCCGCTGTGTTCTCAATAGATTCTTATGAAAATCGTACACAGAATTGAGCGCGGCCAGCTCAGCATTAAAGGCATTCGTTTGCGCGTCCGTCAGTTCCACAATCGAAACTGCCCCTTTGGAATAAGCGTCCTGCACCATATCGTAGCTCTTGCCGGCGAAATCGGCAGACTGCCTGGACAGCTCCAGATTGGCGACACTCAACGCCAAATCCAATACCTTTGCCCGGACATTCATCTCGATATTTTGCACAAGATTTGCTTTCTGTTGTTCCAGTTTCATTATTTCAAATTCATTCTGTTGAAATTGGTGCTTGATTTCCCCGCCTTTGAACAGCGGTAGATTTGCACTAAGGCCGACATACCATTGCGTATCTTCCGTTTCTACCGGCTGTCCGTAAAGTCCGATGGCATTGCTGCCCGCACCGCTTCTCGAAAAAAAATAGTCCACTTCGGCGCCCAGTGCTAGAACGGGAATGAAGCGCTGCCGTCGAATAGATTTTGACGCTCTTTCCAGAGCGGCAATGGATGCGTCAATCTGCCGGATTTCGGTTGATTTTTGCTTTGCTTCTTCTATTAAGAATTCGGTTAGAACCTGCATGGATTGCTGATTTTTTACATTATTTTTAAAATTTTCATTGATATTGAACTGTCCGGTGCCAGCGAATTCATTTTTTACATTAAAGTTCTCATCCAAAGGGTTGTGCAAAATTTTGTTCACTTGAATTTTGGCAAGTCTCAAGGTGTTTTTGGCTTCAAATAAATTTTTTGTCTCAGTAGCCAACTGGCTTTCCCAGCGATACACATCACTGCGGCTGGAATAGCCAACCATCTCGCGTTGCTTGGAAATTTCAAGGTTTTTCTTGATTCGATCCAGGTTCTCTTTTCGTAAATCAACAAAAGTCTGCGCAACCAGAATATTAAAGTAGGCTTCCCCGGCTTCGAGCATGATATCCAGTTTGATTTGCTCACGGCTCTGTTCACTGGCTGTTAAAAGATGTTTCTGGATGGCAATATTTCCCAGTGCCTGTTCCGAAAAAATGATCTGCTGCAGAGACGCTGTTCCGGAAATCGTTTGTTCTGCCTGGGTGCCAAAGGATTTTTCTGCCCGCTTTTCGTCAATTCGCACGCCATTGGCGCTTAGGGTAAATGTTGGCAAATATTTTGATTTAGCCAGGCTGACTTCTTTTTCATCCGATTTTACTGCAAGTTCCTGTATTTTTAAATCCAGGTTGGCCTGCACAGCTTCCTGCATAACCTGGTTCAAATCGATCAGCCGGGCAGTTTTGTCGTCAAATTCATACAGCAATTCAGCCTGGGACAAAACGGGGAAATCCGGTGAAAATTTTAATCTGCGGGCTGTTTCCATATTTATTGTGAGTTTCTCTTCAAAACTGAGATGGACGGGTAAATTTGCCAGGTTTTCCCCATCTAAAACGGCTTCTATATCCAGGGCAATTCTGCGGAAGATTTTAGGCATATTTTCTTCCGGTGTGATGGCTGCAAAGGCCCCCTGCCTGGCGTCCCTTACCGAAAAACCAAAAGTTGGGATACCCCTGGCGGTTAATTCTTCAATCAGACGCACCTTCTCCTCACCTTCAAATTTGCCGAGATGTCCCAGGTATACGGCATCCACATCCTTTAAATTATTAAGGATATCATCTATGTTCTGTTTTATAGGAAGGGCTGTATATTTGGTATCGTTTTTTTCCATAATCGCTTTAAAGGTATCGCTGTAAAAGGAGTTCATCTTTAAGATTTCATCAAAGAAAACAATACCGATATTTTTATAGGGATAAATCCTGAAAAAGGTATCGATATCTCTTTCAACAGACTGATTGATTAAAATATAACTGAAATTAGATATTCCTGAAGAACTTTGACTTACTGATGCTATGTGGTAGATTTCGGGATTAATGATTCCCAAGACAATAACCGGTTTGGGGAACGTTTTTTCTTGTGCAATAACCGAACTGCTAAGAACGCCGAACCCAAGAATAATATCAACTTGACTGTCTTGGTTAAGACGATTATAACAAACAGAGGCATTCTTGGCAGACCAATCGGCGTCCAGTATTTTATCCGCGGGGATTTGCACATTATACTTAGAGCCCAATAATGTGAGAAGTTCGTTATTTAAATTCTCTAAAAACGTATCCAAACTTATTGCAAGTCCGTCGTGGACAATGCCGATGGTTACAGCTTTTTTATTCTGTGCCCAGTTCTGCTGAAAAGACTGGCTGAATAAAAAGATAATACATAAAATAAAAAGCGTTTTTTTGCTCATACGTTACTCCCAATATTTGAATTAAGTGTTGCGTGGATTCTTCTCTAAATGCTGGGCAATATAAATGCCCACAAATCTTGATATTAATATGGCTATGTATAAAACGCCGATAACAGCCTGTAGCGATGTGGCTGTTCTGGCATAGGCTGACACCGGTGTGATATCCCCGTATCCTAGAGTCGTTAACGTTGTAAAGCTAAAAAAAACAAAGTCCAGACTGCCTGTTTCGCCAATAAAAAATGAACCGGGCTTAAGGGTTTCCATAAATTTATATAATATTGAAAACATCGTACCGATAAGCAAGTAAACAGAGACGGCGCCATAAATCGTATTGGATGTAACCTGCTTCGCCCGAAACAGACTGACTAAAATTAAGGAAATGACATAGACGTTAAAGGATATTCTACATATCACGCTGAGAATGGCCAGGTAATACCGGGGTTCAATAAACACCACATACCAAATCCCCGCAAATGCAAATCCACCCAGCGCGATTGATGTCAAAAGTTGTTTTCTTCCAAACCCAATCGCATAGACAGCAGCAACCAGAACGAAGGTTGAAAGGATATTTAAAATAACGCTCTTATATTCAGTCTCTTCAAAAAAGGAATAAACCAGCAATTGCACTAATATGGCGATCAATAAATATAAATAGTGGCTTTGTTTTGTATTCTTCATCATTTCAATTTTCCAAATAATGAGGGACCGCTGAAAAACTTCTCAATAGAACAAGGTCATTTTTCCGCGAATTTTCCATTGTCATCATAAAATCAAATTAATACCTCCTAAATACCTACCTATTCCATATATTTCGTCTTTCTATTTTGTCAGATAGGTCATTGCCGCCTCGATCAGTTCAGTTTCCAACAGGGCTTGCTTCGTTTGGCCGAGGGACGAGACACTGTGATACAATATCAGCATGCCATTGACTATACCAAAGGCCATCACCGCTGCTAGGGCTGGGTTACGCCTGATACACTGGCCCCGCTCGATGCACAATTGGATGAGCCGCGAGAGATGCTCCAGACTCGTGGTCACGTTCCGTGAGTCAACCCGCAAAGGCATGGCTATCCGCCAGGCCAACTGATAGAGCTTTGGGTATTCGTGTGACATCTCGATGAACCGCCCCAGCGATGCACGCACCTGGACCAGGGCGTCGCCGGACTCGGCACGGCGCAGCGATTCTGCGAAAAATGCTTCCATCTCTTCGAACCCGCGATCGCGAAGCCCCTTGATGATCGCGTCCCGGTTTTTAAAATAGCTGTACAAGAGCATATGTGAAACGCCAATGCGATCGGCGATCTTGCGGATACTCACCCCATCCAATCCTTCTTTCCGCAGCAACTCGAGGGTTGCATCGAGAATGCGTTCACGCATTACCTTGATTTCTTGTTTTGTCTTTTTGTTTCGTGGCATGATTCCCTTTATTGTTTACAGTGTAAAATTTACAGCGTATAATATACACAGTGAAAACACTTTTGTCAAGTTTACGTGCACCCAATAGGCAGACTAGTTAGAATGTCAGAGGAGGTTCTGACGAATTATGGGCATAGTGTGGGCATAATTGCACCAAATTTTTTGAAGTTATAAAGTTTTAAATAAGATTTTTATACAAGAGAATCGCGTTGGACTCAAAATCCAGTTCACTTCACGGTGAGTGTGGGTTCGCCTCCCTCCTCCGGCGCTCTGTTACCCCTGCTTTTCCCCTGGGATCAGCCGTTTTTATGCCTTACATCTGGTTACATAATTCCAGCGCCAGCAACAATTTTTTGTCACGTATTTGGGGATAGGTCTGATTTGATATAAATACAAGACAGCAAGAAGAAAAAACTCAAAACCAGCCGTCAGGCTCAGGCCGTGTAAACCTGAGAGCTTATCTACGGAATAAATCCAAGGAAGATCTGATCGGCCTTGTCGAAGAGCTTGCGACTGCGCATGCAGATGTCAAACAGGACTTGTGGATCCTGGGCAGCGTGGCAGCCGGACAATTCAAAGAGCTTGTCCAGTACGTCAGTAAAGAGATCGACTATGTCACGGCAGAGGAAGCCTGGTACGACCGCTGGCGACAAGAGGGATCTCTCCCCGATTATTCGGGTGTACGCTACGGGCTGAGGGAACTATTGGATGCCGGCAGGGCTGATGATGTGGTTGCACTCGGCAAAAGGCTTTTCAGGAAAGCTCAGGAACAGGTCGGAATGTCCCATGATGATGGAGAAACTGCAGGCGAAGTCGCCGATACGATGAAAATCGTCTATCAAGCGCTCCGAGAATTTCTGGATAAGGGAAAGCTGCCGCAGTACAGGACAGGCGGCTGGCCTCTTCCCGAGACTGGATTGGAACGTCAGAGGAAAGAAAAGACACCGCGGCCTGCAAGAGCTGAGGTGCGTATTGAAATAGCGCTTTTGAGAGAGAGAGAGATTGATCGTGCCCTTTCGGTTTATAAGACGAAAGCAAAATCGACTCATTCTCATTGGGGATGGGGAGGCGCTAAGGCAGGGGGCATTCATGAGGATTTCGATCAGGCAGTCGCCAAACGCTATCCGGATGAGGCCATAGCCATATGGAAAAGATTGGTCAAAGGGTCATTGCCCAGAAAAAACCGGCGGTTTACCGGAGCGCTGTGCCGTATTTGGAAAAAATCAGAGGATTGCTGGAGCGAACCGGCCGGAAGAATGAGTGGGATAGGTTTCTGAATGCTGTCCGGGCGGAAAATGCGAGGAAGAGAAAACTTCTGGAGATTCTTAATGGGTTGACGAACAAGCCGCTTATCGAATCCTGATAAAAACTAATCCTTTATGATCTTTTGAAGGGATTGAATTAAAGGTGGCAAATCGAAATTAATCGTATCCCAAAGTAAATCATAATCGATTATATCCTATCCATGAATAAGCCGGTTTCTCATTCCAATGATTTGACTCCAGGGAATATCTGCATTTTTTTGCTTTGTGTTTATCGATACCCGATTGGCAGCCTCAACGATAATTTCCAACAATGTGGGTGATATTTCACAAATTCTGAGGGATTGTTTCTGTCTATCACAGGGACAAGGCTATTTTGAATTTCTAACTAAGTATTGTATACAAGGCGACGCTATGTACAAGCACAATGAGTAAATTCGATATGACTACGGGATGATCGATCTTCCATACAGAGAAAAGTGTTAGTAACCTGTAAAAGACCTGTAAAGGAAGTAATATCAGGACTATTTGAATTCTGAGAGCGCTCGAAAAGAGTGCAAACAGGCTTATTCCAGCGATTGCCCCGCGCCCATTCGAGCACAAAAAGCATGCCGATGACCCTAAATAGCTGGAGGCCGGTAAGCCATTTCTGGTTGAGTCCAGGACCGACTATTTTTCTGGCAAAGACTATAGTCAGACATACTGATAAGACCATGATGATAAGTGGCCGGGCCTGAAAAAGTGGTGAATCCCCCCAGGAAATATCGGCTTTTGTTAAATACCAGGCTAGAGCTGCCCATAGCAAAGGGACAGAAAATGCGATCCAGGCACTTCGCTTTGATCTTCCGGATTCTCGAAATGTTATGTACATAAACCATGCAGGAACAGCCCAGGTAAACACAATAATTCCCTCAGTAAGAATTGAATAATCATACAGAGAATTCAATGCTCCTCCTTTTAGAACTTGTGTCGAATCAAGAGAGATTTTTCGTTGGATTATATGTCAAAAGGCTAAATTGAACAACTTAGTAAGTTGAGGAAGATTATGGCTGGGAAGCAGGGATTCTTACCTCTCAGTTTTTCTAATTTGTTTAATATCAAGTAATTGTGAGATAAGTGTTTGAAAACACATAATTTTATCTTTTCGTATTCTTTCGTTTGTTTTGATATTTTCTCGTATTTTTTGTGCTCAGATGGACACAAAATGGGCACAAGCCTGTCTTAACGACTTCTCATACATACCGCAACTAATCCATCTTGATCAGATATTCCCAAAGACTGCGTTTAATAATCATTGTCACTGGCCATTTTTTATGATCAAAACCTGCTTATTGAGTTGTTGATCTTGTCGTTTCGGGTGTGATACCGTTTATTAAAGGATAAAAGGAAGCTTGACATTTATATATAATAATTTAAACTGAAAGTGCCCATTATTGGGTACCTTTGGTTCATAAATATGGAAAAAGACTATCTCTCAGCTCTGCTTCGTTCAAGTAACACTGTCTTCACGTTCAAAGAGCTTTCTTTAATTTGGAACGAAACAGACATCAAACTGACAAAAAAACGCGTGTATCGCTATACAAAAATGGGCAAGCTTTACCCAATCCGTAAAGGCATTTATGCCAAGGACAAAAATTATGACAAGATGGAACTTGCAAATAAAATATTCACTCCAGCCTATATCAGCCTGGAAACCGTTATGTCCAGGGAAGGCATTGTTTTCCAGCATTATGACCGAATTTTCGTTATCAGTTACTTGAGCCGTGAAATTTCCTGCGATGGTCAGACCTATGTTTTTCGCCGTATGAAAAGTAAGATTTTAACGAACACGCTCAACATCGAGCAAAAAGAAAATTGCTACACCGCATCTAAAGAAAGAGCTTTTCTTGACACGATATATTTGAACAAGAACTACCACTTCGACAATTTGTCTTCGATAAACTGGGATATTTGTTTTGAAATGCTTCCGATCTATAACAACAAAGCAATGGCCAAGAGATTGAATTCATATTATAAAACTAACCTGAATGCTTGATCGAAATATCCATAAAACAATCCTGCTTCAGATATTGAAAGACGTCTATGCCGATACCTCCCTGGGGCCTCTTCTGGGCTTCAAGGGTGGAACAGCCGCGAATCTCTTTTACGGTCTGGGCCGATTTTCAGTAGATCTTGATTTTGATCTGTTGAAAGGAGACAAAGAAACCTTTGTTTTCGAGAAGGTTGAAAAAATCCTCCGTGAATACGGAACCATAAAGGAGAAATACACAAAAAAACACACTCTGCTATTTGTCATTTCCTATGATGAAAAGTCCCAGAATATTAAAGTGGAGATCAACCGAAGAATGTTCGGCTCCCGCTACGAACTGCAGAATTACCTGGGGATATCCATGCTGATAATGGTCAGGGAAGACATGTTCGCACACAAGCTGGTAGCAGTTCTGGAACGTAAAAAAACCGCTAATCGAGATGTTTACGACCTCTGGCATTTTTTAAAAAACCGGTGGCCCATCAATAAAGAAATTGTGGAGATGCGAACCGGGCTGAATTTCAAAGATCAACTGAAAAAATGCATCTCATTCGTTGAATCCCTCAGCGACCGAAACATCCTTTCCGGCATGGGCGATCTTTTGGATGAAAAGCAGAAAGCCTGGACAAAAACACATCTAAGGAAGGATACCGTATTCCTACTTAAGGTCCGATTAGATCAGGAGAAGTAACCTCAGCCATCTTACTTCAATCGGAATCGTCTCATTTCAAGGAATCAACAGGGACAAGTAGTTTACTTTGGATAAAATTTTGGAGAAAAATTTCATTTTTTTCCTTTTTATGTTTTGCTATATTTACGTATATTTTGCCCTCGAATGGACATAAATTGGTCACAAGTATAAAATAAGGGGGGATTTTTAGTGTGTCAAATGATTTATTTTAAGTAATTTAGAAAATTAATAGAATTTGTGGCTGGGAAGCAGGGATTCGAACCCCGATTCCATGATCCAGAGTCATGTGTCCTGCCATTGGACGACTTCCCAGCAGTGCCGGTTATGATAATCAATTCAGCCGTTATTTTCAAGTCCGTTGAAGGTGTTTGACAGGAAAAAGGGGATGATGATACTATTGCGCCAATCATGAACAAGGCCTGGGTGAGGTACGCTATAATTCTCCTTTTAACGGCTGTCTTTATCTACTTTTTCTTTAAAAGCGTTGACTGGAAGGATGTTCTGAACAACTTAACGGATGTCAATCCCTTTCTTTTCGGTTTGGCCTCACTCTTGTCGCTCTTTCACATGGTCACTCGCTCGATTCGATGGCAGTATCTTCTGAGGTATGAGAAAAAACATGTGAGCCTGTGGAGCCGATTTTCGGCCAATGGCGTTGGTTTCACCGTCAATTTCATATTTCCGGGAAGGTTAGGGGAGCTGGTCAGACCGCTCTATCTGGCTCAAAAAGAGGAAATAAAAAAGGGCTTCACAGTCGGGACTATTGTCGTCGAACGGATTTTCGATATTCTCACCAATTGCCTTCTCCTGGGCTTTTTCCTGATTTCACGGCCCCTTTTTCCGTCCTTTTACCATGCTGACGAGCAGGCTTATTCCGAACTCGGTTCGTGGGGAATTGCCGGGTTAATCCTGGCCGTTTCTTTGCTCGTGCTTATCTTTGTGCTGTATTCCTTTCAGGAGAAGGCGCTTTCCGTTTTCACTTTTATTCTCAAGCCTGTGCCAAAAAAGATTGCCACCAAAGTGATCAATATTTTGAGAGAGTTCATTGAAGGATTGCAGTTTTTCCGCTCCATCGGCAATGTGTTCGTTTATTTGCTTCTTTCTGTATTTGTCTGGTTTGGAATTATCTTTTTCTACTGGGTGTTTTTTATGGCTTATGATGTGTCTCTTCCCTATTTTTCTCTCATTCCTTTTATTTTCCTCACCGGAGCTGGCGCGTCCATCCCGACACCAGGAATGGTCGGCGGATACCACTACTTTTCCAGACTGGGAATGACGAGATTTTTGAATATTGGGGACAGCTTAGCCGTGAGCCTGACCATTGTCCAGCATGCGGTTCAGCTCGTAATGACTTGTTTGCTTGGATATGCTATATTATGGAAAGAAGGCCTGTCGCTGCTTCAAGTCAAAAAATTAGGAGAAGAAAAAGTCCAATGAGGTGTCCTTACTGTGATCATCCAGAGAGCAAAGTGATCGATTCACGGGAAAGCAAAAATGGATTGACTATCCGCCGCCGTCGCGAATGTCTGTCTTGTGCCAAGAGATTTACGACCTATGAAAAAATCGAGGAAATTCCGTATATGGTCGTCAAGAAAGATGGCCGCCGACAGCGGTTCGAGAGTCAAAAAATCATGGCCGGTCTTCTCAAAGCCTGTGAGAAAAGGCCTGTCCCCGTAGCCAAGCTGGAAGAAGTCGTCGAAGAGCTGGAATCTATGCTCCAGGAAAGATCCGAAAAAGAAATCAGCACCGTCGAAATAGGTCAACTCGTGGTTGAGAGATTGAAAGCGCTGGACAAAGTGGCTTATGTCAGGTTTGCTTCTGTCTACAGAGAGTTCAAGGATGTCAAAGAATTTAAAAAAGAACTCGAAAACTTGTTGAAAGAAAAATAGTGCTTTACTAATATATTCAAACGTCAGGCATCCAATTTTTATATCAGAATGCTGTCATTGTTTGCCTGATTCCAGAGACGGATGGCTAAGAAAATAAGATCGATATCGGGAACAGTCAGAATCGAAGCAGAAATCAACAAGCTGGCCGGCAAAGTTTTTGCCCGGGGCGGAGAAATACGCGTTCTTGAGGAGGGCTGGGTGCCGGTTGTGGATATTTCCGAGAACGAGACAGATATCATTGTCGAAGCTGAGCTCCCCGGTGTTTCCAGCAAAGATATCCAGATCGTGCTGAACAACAATCGGCTCGAAATCAAAGGCATGAAAAGAGAAGCTCCTGTTCCTTCTCGGATCAAGTTCTTCCGGCTGGAAAGGGAATGCGGCTTCTTCCGGCGCTTTGTGTTTTTGCCCAATGCCGTCAATCCCGATAGCACAGAAGCCATACTCGACAACGGTGTGTTGACAATTGTTTTCAAGAAATACAGAAGAAGCAAGCAGCGAGAGGTGATTTTGACGATCAAAAAACCGGAAGAGAATTAATGGAGGAATACAATGGCAAAAAAAGAGGAAGAGTACAGCGATCCTCTTGAACAGTTTGAAGATGAAAAGGGCGAGAAACTGAACATACCAAAAGAACTTCCCGTCTTAATGCTGCGGGATATCGTGGTTTTTCCGTACATGGTAGTGCCGTTGTTTGTGGGGAGGGAGAAGTCGAAACAGGCTGTCGATAAGGCCCTTTCCTCACACCGCATGATACTCCTTTTAACCCAGAAGGATTTGGAAATCGAAGACCCCAAAAGAGAGGATGTGTATTCTATTGGAACGGTGGCCTTGGTTATGCGCATGCTGAAACTTCCCGACGGCAGAGTCCGGATTCTTGCTCAAGGTATAGTTCGAGCCGAAGTCGAATCGCTTAATGAGGAAGAGCCTTTTTATTCGGCGCAGATCCGGGTGTTGCATGAAGAGGATGAGGAGGAATTGGAGAAAACGATCGAGATCGAGGCTTTGATAAGAAATGTCCGGGACAGCCTGGACAAAGCCTCATCTTTAGGAAAAAATCTTCCGCCAGAAATATTGATCCTTGCGGCGAACGTTGAAGAGGCTGGACGACTGGCTGATTTGACCGTTGCCAACCTTGATCTCAAGGTGGAAGATGCCCAAAGTCTTTTGGAAATCCTGAATCCAAATCTCCGTCTGAAGAAAGTGTACGAATTCTTGACAAAAGAAGTGGAGCTTTTGGATGTTCAGTCAAAGATAAGCAGCGAGGCAAAGGGTGAGATGGACAAGCTGCAGAAACAGTACTATTTGCGGCAGCAGATAAAAGCAATCCAGAAGGAGCTGGGCGAAGGAAGCGAGATTCAGGAAGAAATCAAGGGATACAAGGAAAAACTGGCAAAGCTCAAGGTCGCCCAAGAAGTTCGGGAGGAGCTGGAAAAACAGATCAGCCGTCTCGGACAAATGCATCCGGAATCCGCAGAAACGGCTGTGGTGCGGAACTATCTGGATTGGATGTTTGCCCTCCCCTGGAACAAAAGCACCAGAGACAATCTGGAATTGAAAGGCGCCAAGAAGATTCTGGATGAGGATCATTACGGTCTGGATAAAGTGAAAGAAAGGATTCTGGAGTATCTGGGTGTTCGGAAACTCTCCAAAAAAAGCAAGGGGCCCATCCTTTGTTTTGTCGGTCCTCCGGGAGTGGGGAAGACCTCTCTCGGGCGGTCGATCGCCAGGGCCTTGGGCAGGAAGTTCATCCGCATTTCCCTGGGTGGGGTAAGAGATGAAGCTGAGATCAGGGGGCACAGAAGGACCTACGTGGGAGCCATGCCAGGACGCATTGTCCAGGGTTTGCGGCGGTGTGGTTCCAACAATCCGGTTTTCATGATGGATGAGGTGGATAAAATCGGGGCTGACTTTCGTGGCGATCCGTCATCGGCTCTGCTCGAGGTTTTGGATCCAGAACAGAATTATTCCTTTCGGGATCACTATTTGGGTGTTCCTTATGATCTATCCAAGGTGATGTTTATCACTACCGCCAACCTGCTCGATCCCATCCAACCGGCTTTCCGTGACCGGATGGAGATCATTCAGCTTCCAGGATACACTGAAGAGGAAAAACTCCAGATTGCCCTTCGGCACCTGGTTCCCAAACAGGTCAAGGAGCATGCGCTGAGTGAAAAGCTGATCACATTCACTCAGGGCGCCATCAAAAAAATTATTTCTCTCTACACGCGAGAGGCCGGAGTTCGGAATCTCGAGAGAGAACTTGCGACGGCCTGCCGGAAGGTGGCCCGGAAAGTTGCCGAGGGGAAAAAAACATTGACTAAAGTCACTTCGCAAAGTATCGAGTCTTTTTTGGGCCCGCACAAGATATTCAGAGATCAGCTGCAGAAAGAAAACAGGGTGGGTGTGGCCACAGGAGTGGCATGGACGGCCGCCGGCGGTGAGATTCTCTTTGTTGAGACCACCAAAATGAAGGGAAAGGGGAATCTTACCCTGACAGGATCTCTGGGCGACGTGATGAAGGAATCTGCTCAGGCTGCACTGAGTTATGCCCGAGCCCACGCCAAAGAGCTGGACATCGAAGACAAGTTTTTTTCACAGAATGATTTTCATGTCCATATTCCGGAAGGGGCCATTCCCAAAGATGGTCCTTCGGCGGGAGTGACCATAGCTACATCGCTGATATCTGTCTGCACCAGAAAAAAAGCCAAGTGGGATGTGGCCATGACTGGAGAAATCACTTTGACAGGAAAAGTTCTTCCTGTCGGCGGAGTGAAGGAAAAGGTGCTGGCAGCCCAGAGGGCCGGTGTTAGGACGATGATTCTTCCGCTGCCGAGCAAAAAGGATTTGATCGATATTCCCAAAAAGATAATCAAGGATATGAAATTCATTTTTGTAGAGAATATCAATCAGGTGCTCCAGAATGCCTTGATTACGGATCAGGAAAAGTCCAAGTAGTGCTCTAACATCTCAAAAATGAGCTGTTGTTTGTGTTTCGTGGAGACCCCGCTTCCCACCCATTTCTAATGGTGCGGGATTGGGAAGCTAGGCGCGCCTTGAGCGATAATCCATAAACTGGGGCGCCTTCAGTTGAAGTCAGGCCAAATAGAAAAGATTGACGACAAAGGGTGCAAGGTTGTTGACAAAGTCTGCGCAATCATATACTTGAATAGATGCAATATGTTTGGAGGATGACATGGGGAAAAAGAGTGTCTCGGCAGCCTTTTCTCTTCTTCTTTTGACATCAGCCCTTTGGTCTGGGGGATGGAACAACACGCTCATGGGAATCCGCGCTCTCGGTATCGGCGCTGCATTTGTCGGCATCGCTGATGATCCCAGCGCCATTTTTTACAACCCGGCTGGACTGATCCTGCAGGAGCAGAGGCTGAATTTTTCCATCAGCGGTATTTACATCATGCCCACCCATGAGTATTCCATGAATGGTGTTATGGCGACAAGTCACGAAAACACATCGATACCTCAGTTCTTCTTTACTTACAAAGCTTCGGAAAGAATGACATTGGGATTTGGTGCTTATACGCCCTATGCAACCGGAGGTATGAACTGGCAGAGAGAACAGCTGGGCACACCTCTAAAATCATACCTCGGGATTATTTCCTTCACACCCTCCTTATCCTACCGCTTCAGTGAGCAGTTTTCCTTTGGATTGAATCTCAATATCTACTATTCGATGCTGGAGATCAATACCGAGAATGAGACGGGTTCCCCCCTCAAAACGAAAGAGAGCGGAACGTCTGTATCAGCCAGCTTCGGTTTGATGTATCAACCGAATGAAAAATGGCGGCTGGGTTTGTCTGTTCGAGGACCTGCAACCGTGACACTCAGCGGAACGACGTCCATAAATGAAAATGTCCCGGGTTTTGGCACTGTCCAGTTGGACCGTGATTCAGAAACCAAATTCAAGCTCCCCTGGGATATTGAATTCGGGATTTCCTATTCAATCTCTGAGAGAATCCTCCTCTCGGCAAGTGCTCAGTATTCGATGTGGTCGCGTCTGGATAAAGTGGATAAATCCATAAAAAATGTCCCTTTTGTTGGCGATGTTTTTGTGCAAGAAGTCCTGAATTTCAGCAATATATTCATCCTGAGGGCCGGAGTGGAGTATAGGATTCCGGCGGGTGTTTTTCTCCGGGGTGGACTGGGTATGGACAGAGCTGCTCAGCCCGCTGATACCCTGACTCCTGTCAATATCGATACGGATAAATTCACGCTCCTGGGCGGAATCGGATACAGGACGGGGAATACGCAGATTGACTTTGTCTACATCTTGGCCAACGGCCGGGAAAGAGAAAAGACCAGCACAGATTTTGGATTTCCGATTCAAGAGAGATATAATTTGAGTGCGTCTATACTCGGGCTAGGCGTTACTTTTGCATTTTAACTACTCTGAATTATTCATAAAAACTGCCGACACCTTAAATAAAAAAACAGACATTCTAATTGTCGGCATTTTTTACCCTTCGGGCAAGCCAACCTTGCCACAACTGCATCGTTGCAGCCCCTTCGCGGTAGTTCACTACAGCTTCATGGGCCGCTTCCTCGCACTTGCGGCAATCTTGACTTGTGAATAATCCATTTCTCTGAATTATTCATGAAAACTGCTGCCACTTTAAATAAAAAAACAGATATTCTAATTGTCGGTTTTTTGAAATATCAAAATGGGAAAGCACCCGCTAGCGCAGGAGGTAGGTGCCTTCGAATACAACCACGGCCGGGCCTGTTTGGTAGACCTTTGCGTCATCCCATTCCACAGTCAGATTGCCTGTTGATGTTTTGACATTGACTCTGTTGTCCGTCAGGCCTTTGAGGATTGACGCGACGACGGCTGCACACGAACCGCTGCCCGAGGAGAGTGTCTCGCCGATTCCCCTCTCCCAGAAAAGGACTTCGATTTCCTGTTTGTTCATTACCCGTACAAATTCAATATTGATTCTTTTCGGAAAAAAAGGATGGTACTCTATCTCATACCCGATTTGATGCCATTCGAGGCGTGAAGGGAAGCGGTCGACAAAAATGCAGCAATGAGGATTCCCGACCGAGACGAGCGTGATTTCATAGACTTTGTGTTGAATGGATAGGGGATAGTCGATAATCCGTTCGTGCGTGGAGCCGTCGTCAAAGGGAATGTCGCTTGAGCCGAGTTGGGGAATGCCCATGCCTGTTTTTATTTCGAAGAAATTGTGAAGTCTGTTTATAAGGTGACACTCCCTATCGTCCACTCGAGTGGAGAACAAGATCCGGGAAGATTTTATTTTGTTCTGGTAGTAAAGATAGGCCGCGGCACAACGCAGGCCGTTTCCTGAAACCTCGGCTTCGGTCCCGTCGGCGTTGAAAACCCGGAAGTTGATGAGTCCCTTTTCTTTGTCTTTGACAGATATCAACAGCAGGCAGTTGCTTCCGATGCCCGTGTGTCGTTCACAGATCCGTCGCGCAAGCGCTCCCTCCTCTCCGATTTCTTCTGTCTCGCCCTCATCGATGACGAGGAAATCATTGCCCAGAGAATGAAGTTTGGCTATCTTCATTCAGGTATCCTGAGCGTTGTTATGTATTTCTGTACCTGCCCGTTGCTCTCCCTGGCTACACGGAGCATGATCGGGTCGCCGGGATCGGTCTTGTCCACGATTCTTTCCAAATCTCGAACTTTTGTCACGGGTTTTCTGTTGACCTCGATGATGATATCGCCCTTTTGGATTCCTTTTTTTTGGGCTTCGCTGTAGGGCTTGACGTCGACAACGATCAGCCCCTCTTCAGTCTGGAAGCCGTATCTTTGGGCGGTTCGTGGCGTCAGTTCTCGAACCGTTAATCCGATATCCTTTTCTGCAGCCGCTTGAGATTCTTGTTCTTCTTCGGGGTCCAGTTCGATTACTGTGGCTTTGATGTCCATTTCTTTCTCATCGCGGATAATGGTCAGCGCAACTTCGGTTCCCGGCTCGGTCTCGGCGATCTTGAATCTAACTTCGTTCGGATCTTTGATGGGCTCCCCGTTCACTTTGATGATGACATCGTAGGTTTGCAGTCCTGCTTTCTCGGCCGGTCCGTCCGGATCAACAGTGTTGATAACAGCTCCCTCCTTGGATTTCAGGTTCAGGAGTTCCATGAATTCGCTTGTAACCGGATAGATGGATACGCCCAGCTTTCCTCGAATGACCCGCCCTTTCTCTTTGAGTTGATCGACGATGTACTTGGCCATGTTTGAGGGAATAGCCAAACCGATGCCGATGTTTCCTCCGGATGGGGAGATGATCATGCTGGTGATTCCGATGACGTCCCCCTTCATGTTGACCAGAGGACCACCGCTGTTACCGCGGTTAATGGAGGCATCTGTCTGAATGAAATCCTGGTAATCCGGGGCATTGGGACCTGCCAGCTGCCGTCCTTTAGCGCTGACGATTCCGGCTGTGACTGTGTGAGACAGACCCAGGGGATTTCCGACCGCAAGAACCCATTCCCCAACCTTAAGATTTGTTGAGTCCCCGAGCACGAGATAGGGGAGATTCTCGTCTTTCACTTTGAGGAGCGCCAGGTCTGTTCTGCTGTCGGTGCCTATGATTTCCGCTTCGTACTCCTCGCCTTGCAGGGACACAACTTTGACTTCGACAGCTCTTTCGACGATGTGATCGTTCGTCAAGATGTATCCGTCTGGACTGATGAAAAAACCGGTCCCTCCAGATGTTGAGCGGAATTCTCGTTCTCTGGGCTGACGCGGCCTTGGAGATTCAAAAAATCGTTCCCAGAAGTCCTCGAAGGGATCATCAAAAAAACTCATGGTCCTTCTTTTCTCAACTTTTTCAGCCACAATCTGTACGACCGCCGGTGCAGTTTTTTCAGCAATAGTGACAAAATCTAAATTTTCTCTCATCTGGCTCGAGGATTGTGCATACAGACTAGATGACAGTGCTGTCGATGATGTCCTTTCAGGGAAGTCTTTGGGATAATTTCTCTCCGGGAAATATATAAATATCAAGCCTGCAATAAGAATTCCCAGAAAGAAACTGAGCGTTGCGATTATGAGTGTCTTTTTCATTTCCCAACCTCCAAAATCGGTATTAAATTATCACACTGTCCTTAAAAATTCAATGTGAATCAGTGTGTCCTGGGTCATATATATTAATTCCGTCAAGATCTTGTTTTCAAGAGTTTTGAATCCTTGTTGACCCTGACTATATTAAACCTGAAATACCGTAAAACGTTGCGTCTCAACGCCCAAAACAGATAAAATAGAGTGACTATTTTCCTGGAGATCTCATGAGGACCATGGAGATGAAAAAGCTGAAAAAAGGCGTTCTCATCGTTTTCGAAGGAATCGATGGCTCGGGGAAAACAACCCAAGCCAAAATCCTTCTGGACAAGCTTTCGAAAATGGATATTGACGCTGTTTATTTCCGGGAGCCTTCTCTCGGGAAATGGGGCCGGGAGATCAAAAAAAAAGCGGCTCGTGCGGATTCCATTACAATCGAGGAAGAACTGGATTTATTCCAAAAGGACCGCCGGGAGAACGTGACATTTAACTTGATTCCCGCCCTGAGCGAAAAAAAAGTTGTTATCCTGGACCGATACTATTTTTCAACCATGTGCTACCAGGGCGCAAAGGGACTCGATCCGCAAGAGATTCGCAAGATGAACGAACAATTTGCGGTGAGGCCGGATATTGTGTTCATTCTGGATGTGGATCCCCGTGCTGGATTGGATAGAATTGCCGACAGGCCTCAAAAAGATGAACTCTTCGAGCAGGAAGACTATCTGGAGCGTGTTCGGGATTTATTCAAGAGCATTACAGGTAAAAACATCATGCATATTGATGGCTCCCGCCCACCGGAAGAGATTGCGGTTCTGATCGAGGAGCGGACATTGGCTCTCCTCTCCGCTCGGTCTGGACCAAAGGGTGGAATTTTGCTATATTTTTAGAGCCGTGTCCAAGAAAGTCATCATCCAGCTCAAGAAACCAGAGCTCAGAAATATCAGCAAAAAAAAGCTCATCAAAAGAGCTGCTCTTGTTCTGTGTGTCTTTGGGATTGTAGCTCTGGGAATCGCCATAGGTGCCTACAAGGCTATTCTCCAGAATCTTCCTGAGGTCTCGGCTTTGGAGGAATTCGAGCCCAACATCATCACCTACATCTATGCCGATGACGGAGAAGTCATCGGCGAATATGCCATCGAGAAGAGAATTGAGGTTGCCTTCGAAGATATCCCGGATGTGCTGAAGGAAGCCATCATCGCCACCGAGGATCCGCGTTTTTACAAGCACAATGGCATTGATTTTTTTGGTATTCTCAGGGCTCTCAAAGAAGATGTGAAGCTCATCCTGACGCCGAGGAGGCTCCATGGAGGGAGCACTATCAGTCAGCAGCTTTCAAGAGAGCTTTTTCTCCACCGCAAACAGACCATACGGCGCAAACTCAAGGAGGTTATGCTGGCTCTTCAGATCGAGAAGAGGTATTCCAAAGAAGAAATTCTCACCATGTACTGCAACCAATTCAACCTCGGTCACGGGGCCTATGGAGTGGAAGCTGCCGCGCAGTTGTATTTTGAGAAGAATGTGTCCGAATTAACCCTGGAAGAAGCTGCAATGATTACCGGTATTTTCCGAGGGCCGAGCTATTATTCTCCTTACCGCAATACAGACATCACCTTTGGCCGCCGCAATCATGTCATCAACCGGATGGTCGCCGAAGGATTCATAACGCCTCAAGAGGGAGAGGAGGCCAGAGCAAAACCAATGAATGTCCTCCCTCTTTATCGGGGAACATCTGGATTCGCCGCCTATTTCAAGGAAGAGGTCAGAAAATATCTGGAATCGAATTACGGCGCCGATGCTCTTTACACTCAAGGCCTGAGAGTGTACACGACGCTGAACACGCAATATCAAAGGTATGCCGAAGAAGCCATCGTGACACACCTGCACGTGATGGATAAAAGACAGGGCTGGCGTGACGACAAGATCAATCTTTTAGAGAGGGGTATAGTAAACCTGGAAGAGATTTTTGAACCTGTCAAGGACCCGGAAAGCGGTAAGAGCTATCTCAAGAGGTGGCGAAAGCCCTCTCTCGAACCTGGTGATCGTGTTGAGGCCATAGTTCTTTCTGCAGAAACAAGGAATGCCGAGCTCCAGATCAAGGATTACAAAGGCAAAATTACCAACAAGGACATTAATTGGACAAAGACCAAAAGTCTCAAAAAAATCATAAAGAGAGGCGATATCATCCTGGCCAAAGTAAATTCCATTGATGAAGAGAAACGGGAGATTGCAGCTTCTCTCGATCAGGAGCCCCGTCTGGAAGGGGCCTTTCTGGCCATCGAGCCTCAAAGCGGACAGATTAAAGCCATGGTGGGCGGGTATTCCTTTGACAGGCTGAAGTTCAATCAGGTCACCCAGGCGCTGAGGCAGTGTGGTTCGGTCATAAAACCGATACTCTATACGGCTGCCCTCGAGAACAACTACACGCCGGCAACTCTTATCGTGGACGAGAAAACGGAATTCGAGGACAAGTGGTCCGGTGACATCTGGGCACCGCCAAACTATGATGGCAAATTCAAGGGGTCTGTAACCCTTCGCAAAGGCCTCGAGGAGTCACGAAATATCGTGACAGCCAAGATTTTGTATTTTATTTCTCCTCAGACAGGCGTGGACTACTGCAAGAAATTCGGAATCACATCCACGGTTTATCCTTACATGTCGCTGTCTCTTGGGGCTTTTGAGATCCGGCTCATCGAGCTCGTTTCCGCTTTTACCACATTTCCGAACAAGGGTGTTCGGATCACACCCTACTTCATCACTCACATTGAGGATAAAGAAGGGAATATTCTGGAAGAAGCCAGCATCGAGTCCGAAGAGGTGATATCTCCTCAGATTGCCTACATCATGACATCCATTCTTCAGGGAGTTGTTCAGAGGGGCACAGCCCAAATGGCCAAGCATCTCAAGAAACCTTTAGGCGGAAAAACAGGCACGACAGATGATTTCACGAACGCCTGGTTCATCGGTTTTTCTCCCTCTCTCGCCGCCGGAGTCTGGATAGGGCATCCTGAAGGGCAGATAACGATTGGGGAAAGGCAGTCCGGTGCCGTGGCTGCGCTTCCGGCATGGATAGTATTCTTCCAAAAAATTATTGACGAGGAAGAAAGAATCGCGGAGGAAAACGGAGAGGAACCCATCGAAGAAGAGTTTGAAGTGGCGCCGAATCTATCCTTTGTGGAAATCGATTACAAGACGGGTTTACTGGCCACGCCCTTTTGCCTATTTCCTTTTAAAGAGGTTTTCATTCCCGGAACAGAGCCAAACCGGTTCTGTTCGCATGAAGACCATATGATGACTCTGGACTATTATGATATTCTCAAGAAGCGGGCGGCTGATAACTAGCTGACCTGGCCAAATTCCCGCCAAGGCCTTTTAATAGATCCTTTTTCCCCTCATGTCATTTCTTTTTTTTGGTGCGCGATCCGGACGAACGGGATTTTGGTTTAGAGGACGATTTCGATCGAGAGAGGGATTTCCGGGAAGTGCTCCTAGATGATGATGTTTTCGGTGATTTGATTGATGACGATTTCGGCTTAGATGACGACCGGGATTTCATTCGATTCGAGGACGGACTCTCTGACGAGCTTTTTGAGGCCCGACTGTTGATCGACCTCTTGGTTCCTTCTTTTGAAATAGAGTCATAAAAACGGCTCACCGAAGATCTTAGGCTTCTTGTCTGTGTTTCCTTAGCCTCTGATCCTTTTCTGATCTCATTTGAAGAGGGATATCCCACTTTATTTTTGGTTGGCGTATTTGTATTTATGGATGATGTGTTCGGCGAAATTTTTTGGATCCTTGTCTTTGCCTTCTCAACAGATTCCCGGCTTTGTTTTTCAATAGTCTTATTTCTAGGGGATACTTGATATGGAGTTGCGTTCTCGCTTTTGTGCAAGAAAACTTTATTGCCTTTGAGTTTTTCGATTGAGAGCCTGGTTTGCGCGGCAGCAATGGGAGCGTTTTTTGTGAGTTGGATCTTTCCCAAACTCTTGGCAGAACTTTGGCTGAGGGCAACACGGGACACTCGTCTGGCTTGAAGCTGGTCCTTTCTGATGACAGTGAGAGCATGCGAATAAGCGGGGTAGGTGTGGCTTGTGTATCTGCCGTAGTAAACGTTGTTTATGATGACTCCAGGGTAACCATAGTAGCTCACAGGGGCCCATCCACAATAGTCATGTCCCCAGTACCAGCTGACCCACCCAGGTCCCCAGACCGTGGTCGGTATCCAGTACCATCCCAGGTTAATGTGCCAGTGCCACCGTCCGAAGTGAAAGGTTACCCACCCCCAGGATTCATAGGGGAGCCATGTCCATCCGCAGGCCGGTATCCATATCCATCTGCCGTCATAGTAGGGCCGCCAGGAAGCTCCTATGCTGGCCGGTACCCAGACACGTCCGTAAGGGGGAACGTATCGCCAGTGGCCGTAAGCCTGAAGCTCATGTTCGAAATCGCTAAGTTCATCGGGAAGATAGGTTTGGGCAAGTCTTTTTCTGAGGAGAGAATCTCTGTATTCACTCCAAATATCAAAATTGTCTTCCGAAGTGGCGTAGAAACGCATTGGGTTAGAGGTGAATTGTCCCTCTATCGCTTCCAGCATTTGGGCCTCTTTGATGAGCACAGATCCCGAAGCGCCGGAGGCTTCCGCCAGGCCCTGAAAGACAAAGATTTCCGTATCTTGGCCAGGCCTGACGTTGATTCGGTAAAGCCCTTCATCCAAGATGTACACGGATACATCAGAACTGTGAATTTCTATAGATTTTTCCCTTTGAAGAAAATCGACGCTCAAGTACATATGTCCAGACCAAAGTCTGAGTTGAGTGAGGTCATCCCCCCTTTTTGGCAGGTTCATGAAATCGACTTTGGTTTCGTTGTCGAGTCGAATATAAATACCTTTTCTGAGATAAATCTCGACACGGCCTTCAGTTGTGCCGATTCTATCACCCTCTCCCACGGGCATGTTCACAACACCTTCTTCATAGGCTAGGTCTGAAGATCTTTGAATGTATGAATTTCCTTTCACATAGCTCACGCGGGCAATTGAGCTGTTCGTGTAATCGGCCTCTTGGGCCATCAATGGGGCAAGGGAAAAGAGAAGAAGAGCGATGATCACTGCATGTTTACGCATTTTTCTTCTCCTTCTTATTATTTTTCACACCAATAATAATGCAATACTCATGCCAAACCAGTCTTCTCCCAGAACCCAAGCGAACGGAGTCTTTTTTTGTCCTGTCTAGGTGACGGATGTGTAATAAAGGTGCCAGGCACATTTTTTCCCCATATAAAAAAAAGGTGCCTGGCACCTTTTTCTGTGGCTTTGCTCGGGTAGATGTTTTTTTCGCTAAACAGGCCAGTATTTGCGATGGGTTTCGAAGATAGGAACCAGCTCACGCTGGGTGATGCTCGATGCTCTTGTTTCGATATCCGGTTTTTTGGCTTCTCCGCCGAGTTGGCAAAGCACTTGCTTACAGCCTGAACGCAGACCTTCCGGGTTGTACCCTCCTTCAAGGGCTATCAAGATTCTGTCCTGGCATACTTTTTCAGCGATTTGCAGAAGAGAATAGCTCAGTGCACCAAAGCCCAGATCGCTAATCTGCATGCCTCCCAATGGATCGCCTTCGTAGATGTCGAATCCGGCTGAGACCAGGATGAAATCTGGCTCGAATTCCTCTGCAATAGGAGCGAGCAGCCTTTCAAAAATATACAGATAATCCTGATCGGTTTTTCCCGGACTTAGAGGGATATTAACAGTGTAACCTTCTCCCTCACCTTCACCTATTTCGCTCCAATGCCCAGTACCCGGATAGTGCGGGAATTGGTGTGTGGAAAAATAGAGCACGTCCTTTTTTTTGGCAAACGAATGCTGAGTTCCATTGCCATGGTGCAGGTCCCAATCGACAATGAGGATTTTTTTCAGAGCATGCTGTCTAAGAAGGTATTCTGCGGCTATAGCGATGTTGTTGAAAAGGCAAAAACCCATCGCACGCGTTGCTTCGGCGTGATGCCCTGGAGGCCTGATAAAGGCAAAAGCATTCGTAATTTCTCCTGTCATGATGCGTTCAGCGGCGTTCAAAACTCCTCCAACGGCCAGAGTCGCCACTTCATAGGAACGGGCGGATGTAGATGTGTCCGGGTCGAGCATAACTTGGTCTTTTCCCGAGGTGTCTTTGATAGTTTTGACATAGGACTCTGAATGAATCCATCGGATTTCCTCATCAGCAGCTGCCCGGGGTTCGATAGGGAGGCAGTCGAACATGATTTCGTCTTCGATCATTCGGTAGATGACTTCGAGTCTTTGAGGGTTTTCGGGATGATAGCTTCCCATGTTGTGATCCATGTAACGCCTGTCTTTAATGATTCCGGTTTTCATGGATTGGCTCCTATTGAAAGAATGGTTGCCACTTTTCTCTAGCCGGTTTGGGGGTAAAAAGGCTGATACCGATGAGGAGAGTCAGAGAACAGATGAGGGCAGGATAGACGGCTGGAATGCCAAGCGGCAGATGGCCCTGTATCTTGTTGATGATCTCCCAGGCAATGGTCACGCTCATGCCGCCCAGTATTGAGAGAACACCACCGGATACAGTTGCTCTTTTCCAGAAAAAAACAGCCACGAGCGCGGGTGTGATCCCTGCGCCGTAAACGGTGTAGGCGGCATATGCTGCATCCAGAATTCGTGGAAAGAATGAGATGAGAGAAAAGGCGATGAGTCCCAGGGCAATCACGACAAGCCTGGATAAAACGATCATCTTTTTGTCCGGAAGGTCTGGATTGATAAATCTCTGATAAATGTCACGAACAACGTTCGTGGCCGGCACGAGAAGAAAGCTGTTGGCCGTGGAGATGATGATCGCCACAATGGCTGCGATCAAGGCGCAGCCGACAACCACAGGAACGCCTTTGTGGGCGACAAGCAGAATAATTTTCCCGGCCTCCTTTGCTTCCAGTCCCTTAAAATAGCTGCTTCCAATCACAGCCAGGCTCTGGAGCGCAACCCCCAGAAGAATGACGCCTACAATCCAACCGACCACGGATTTTTTAGCTTCTTTTTCGTCTCTGGCGGAGAAAAAACGCTGGTACATGTTGCCGTTTCCAAGGGCGAGAAGCAGAGTGGGGACAAAATAGCCCATAGCCTGAATCCAGGTCATATTACCCAGGAAAGAATGACTTCTTGATGTCACATTAGCCGTCACATAGCTCATACCGCCCACATGATGGAGCAGAAAGGGAACGGCGATGACGATGGCTGTGATCATCAGAATGCCATTAATGACGTCGAGATAGGCCACAGACAGCATTCCTGCCAGAAGAGTGTAGGTGATCACAAAAAGGGCCACGATAGCCATGGCATAAGTTTCCTTGAGCCGTCCTTCGGTGATGATGTTGAGTACCCAGCCTCCGCCTCGAAATTGGTAGCTGACTATGGTGACATAGGCGATGATCGTTGTGAAAGTTGCCAGTATCCGGGCCCACTTGTTGTATCTGGCTTCCAGGATGTCAGGGACCGTAAACTGGCCAAATTTTCGTACCCGCCCGGCTATGAAGAAGACGATTATGATGCCCAACCAACCGCCGGCACTTCCGATGAGGGAGGAATAACCGTGGTTGTAACTGAGATCGGAAACGCTGAAAATATCGCCGGATCCAATCCAGGTGGCCAGCAAAGTT
>Ga0180431_10001707_pt1 | contig 30151 bp, 52 predicted proteins | sample SS_ome_11_FD_132459 | JGI IMG/M metagenome (GOLD analysis project Ga0180431, IMG submission 132459) | Hypersaline lake sediment archaeal communities from the Salton Sea, California, USA - SS_1_MS_1 metaG | ecosystem: Environmental > Aquatic > Non-marine Saline and Alkaline > Hypersaline >... | reverse complement strand
CATACGGTCCATAGCTACCCCTGTAAGACTCAAAATGTTGCTCTAATATTTTTCTCGTCTTTTCGCTTCTCCAAGTCAGTGGTATCCAATCCAAACACATCATCTCGAACTTCGGATCATAATCTTCGTTTTTCAATTTTCTATTTATATTGTATCCCAACTCTTTTGTTATATCATTACAAGGTTTGTTCCTTAACTTCTTACTATAATTAGAACTCTTTAATAAACCTATTTCGTTAGGATTTAATCCGTTGCACTCAAGATATAGAGAAGTCTTGTAACAATCTTCACAATTTAAACACCAAGGCAAACCGTGCATACACGATCTCTGATACTTCAATGCTTCCGGATACCTTTCTACAAGCAACTTCTGGCATCCGTATGTAGATAGTGGTAACATAACTGAACTAATATTTAAGGGTATTGTTTGACTAATGTTACATAATGAGTTTATAGAACCATTGGGTCTAAGTAGTTTACTTTGCGTAACATGTTTTTTCGCATAGCAAAGCCCAGTAGCCGCGATTATATCGATACTACCGAGAGAATATGCCAGGGGCAGACCAAACAACCACCACGGTATAATTTTATATCTTACATTTTTCATGAAATCAGTTTCGATATACATCTGTTGAGGCAAAGAGAAAGTATTACACAAGCCTTTCATTGCTTCCTTCCTCTCACTATACAATTTCTCGTTACGATACTGGTTCCCAACAGTAAACCCTTGTACACTACCATTGATTTCGTTAGCCAATAGCATAGAAGCAATACCATCCTTACCCATACCATTACAAGAGAGAACAAGATCAGTTTCGCCAATATTCATATCTGGGTTTGCAACCTTCTCCGTAAGTATTCTTGGTACTCCCTCGCTTGCTCTACCATATGGATCGGAATAAGAATTTATGTGGACATGGGCTCTTATCGATCTTAGTTCTTTTTCAGTAAGTTCCTCGAAAACGATCATTCCATCCGACCAAGAAATCTGTTCCGATAGAAGTAGACCAAACATATAATTGAAGATGTGGTCCGGAACTTCGTCAACGTCGATTCCATACTCTATATTTATAGTTCGGTCCTTAACCCAACCTATATCATCGTCTATTGTTGCCTTAACGCTCGACCCAGAAACCTTTACTTCCATCCTTTAAAAACTCCTTAAACTCTTCTTCGTTGAAACCTTTTTTACAATTTATAAAACCACCTAATTTCTCTTTCTGTGTAAACGATTTACTACTACCTTTCTTTCGGTAAAATTCGTCCTTGCTTATCTCAATTGCATCAATGTAGTTATTATCAACTGCTGAACTAAATATTTTATCTCCTCTTTCAGTTCTAGTTATAACAATCGACCACCCAATCTTTAAATCGCCTACAGATATATCAGCATTCTTGTTCGTGTTGTCCGTACATTTCAAACACTTCTTAGACACTAAATAACTTGCTCTCTCCGTATAAGCTATCTTCGGCCACCAACCTGTCGGATATCTGATAATCCTACTATCTTTCAGATATATCTCGTTTACCATGTTCCCATTTACCATCTGTCGGAACTTATGTTTTTTTATGTCGGCTTCATCTATCCGAAGGATATCATAGAGATATTTATAGGCCCTATACGATGGGCAAAGCCCAGTAAATAAACCTATCCTCAAGTATTCTTCATGACCCTTAAAGTCGCAGGATAACCCAACAAGAGCATCATCGTCATCGATTCTCATTGGTATTGGGTAGTGCTTGTATTTACTACCTCTACAAGCAAGTATTCCTTCGGGAGTGTCTGCATAGAACCTTTCTTTGTCAGACACTAACCAAGCACCTTTTATGAATTTCTTTTCAATTGCATTAAGTAGAAGATTACTAACAACGGAACCACCTCGGTTCTGTTGCCCGAAGTGGTGTTTCAACCCTCTTGCTTCATAGTATTTTTCCATGATTCTCCCTTCACTAATGCCCACAACGTAATCGCTCTCGTCCTGAAGTTCCTATGTTTAATAGTTTTCTTGCACATCTCATAAGCTCTCTTATTTAGCTTCTCATCTAGACCGAGTGTAGCAAGATATAAGTAAGCTCCACCCCACCCTATCGAACCAGGTTTTACGTTTATTTGGTTGTCTCTCCGTAGATATTTTATAGCCTTGCTTACCATTCCCACCGTATCAAACCCCAACTCTTCAATTTCCCTGAGAGCTATTACCATCATGGATAGGTGCGAGGTATCTTCTAGAGGATTGACCCCCCTATCCCTCTTATTTGTATAGAACCAGTTACCGTTCTCCGCCTGTTCCTTCCTTAGATTTTCTATCAATGTCTTCGCCTGTTCTTTCTCCCCATGACGAGCATACGTTAAAGCAGCCGTAGCCGAAACATTGGGAACCACGTAATCTATCTCCATATCGCAATACCTGAAAACACCTGGTTCATAGAAACCTATTTCATCATCCATTACTCTTATTATCTTCTTCATACCACTATTATCGCCAACTAACTGATAAAATTCGTATATAGGCCAACAGGTGTAAGCGTAGACAGTGTTCTTGTTGAGCTGGGTTCCGTTGTTTATCCAGTTAGCGCATAGTCTTGGCCCCTTCACATTAACTACATTAAAACAAGATGACCAGTCCTTATTTAGCATATACCTCGCTATACCGAGGAATGCGTATCCGTCTGCTGAAGATTTTTCAAAGTAGTAGTCATCCAAGGGCATTTTCATGTTCGTAGCATATCTATCCAAACCTATCAAGACAAGCACCTTCTATAAACTTTACACAACTTAATCATCTGTGTTTCCATAGTATAATTGTTTCTATTCCTTATTATCTTTTCCTTTGCCTTTAACATCCTTTCATTATAATCGTCTGGCAACCTCAAAGTTTTTTTATCTACTACAACACCCAAACCGTTCCTCCTAACAAATTTTGCTATATCATGATAATCCATAGCTATTACGGGTGTCAAACAACAGTATTCGAATAATTTGTTCGGCATTGCAATATCCATTACGCCCGACCTCGTTTGGTTGTATCCAACAAACCCAAAACCGTAAGTAGATATTTTTTTATAAAGTTTTCGAATGTTCGGTTCATGATTCTTGAAATTCAAACCCAGTACACTCTTCCCCTTTAGCTCATAAGCAGGATAAACATCGATAGTGAGACCTTGGTCCAATAATTTCCTGAATATTCTCCCATAATACCTATGGTTGAACTTGCTTTTTGGGTTGTCCTTTGCTCGAATGCCCCCTTGGTAAATTCCCCTGTTCGGGATAGTGTTCTTCTGAATCCTCGGCAACAGGTTCCTGTTGGGGTATGCAAATATCGTCGTTGAACTTACTCTATATTTATCGCGTATCAGTCTACTCATTCCTGGCCCAACAGTAATTATGTGGTCTACATTGGGTAGCACAGCCTTCTCCATTTGCTTCGCCGTTTTTGAAGCATGTTCGTAGGCCATGTCATGGACTTCGTGAACTACGGGAACGCCTGTCTTTTTCTTAATTTCCAACGCCCATTTACCAAGTTCGTCTGGGTGGTTGTGGGTATGGATCACGTCTGGCTTCTCTATTTTGACAAGTTGGAGAAGTTGCTTTTTTCCTCGTATCTTCCTGAACTTTACTTTGTTCAACAACTCCTTATTATCGAGCCTGTCAGTAGTGTGTGCAAAAATACATTCATATTTATGCTGTAGCATGAAAAGTTCCTTAAATGTCCTCGTCCTAAGCCTGAAATCAACCATGATTAATTTCTTCAAGACCAACCCCCCTTTATACAATCCGCCAACGCTTCATTGAATCGTCTGCGGAATGCACCCATAGAGAAGTTGTTCTTCAACCACTTGAATTGTCGCTTCGCTATCTTAATTCTCATATTAGGGTTCTTTCTATAATGATTTATCTTTTTAACTAAATCGTTAACATCCCTAACATCGACCACGTTGGTTCTGGTTGCGTTACTATTCTTAGACATCAACATACAACCATTCGCTATAGCTTCCATCCCTGTGTAACACAAACCATATCTCCAATTGGTCATGCTTTGGACAGCCATAGTAGAATGTCTTAATTTATCTACAACAACATCATGTTCTTCTCCCTGTAATATTTCCGAAGGTATGTTTTCAGATGTCTTAGAAAAGGCCCGTCTAACTACGTCCGTTCCCTTGTAATGGTCAGTAACTTCGGGACTCGATGCTGTGTGTATCACTCTATCAATAGCTCCTTCCTTATCTGGAAAATTTTTTGGCATACTTATTGGTTGCCCAACGAAGTATGCTGACCTGTCAACGAGAAGAAGATCGTCCGTGCCTACTAGCTTGAATTTACTTAATTTATTATAGTAGTTGCGTCTTTTCTTGAACCAATTCCTTTCTTTTTCTGGTAGATTATATAGATTGGCATGATTATCAACCCTATAAACGGACCCCGACCACCAGAAACCGAACGGCATCTTCTTTGGAATCTTCACACCACGATAGGACCGAGGCAACCAGTGGTCGTAGTTGCGTTTCGGACGGTACTGAAGTGTTCCTGGTTCAACATATAACAGCAACGTATCCTTCTGCCTAAACAGCTTTGCAGCTAATTGTTTGGACATCTTGGTTTTTCCGATCGAATAAACTTTGTAATCTGTTTCGAGAGATTTCATTATCTTGTCCGTCACGCCAGCGAAATTATGGGTATCGTAAAATAATATCGTCTTGGGCTTTCGCCTCAATGGTGCAGACTTTCTCATAGCTTTCCCACCACCAAAGGAACCTTCAAAAGACGCTCTATTCTGTTTTCCCTACAGTATTTACTCCAATACCTCGGATTATGTCCTTCATTCTTCTTACCACCGTTACTCCAAGCTTCTGCATGATCTCCACATATTATTATCCTTGTATCATGCTTCTGTTTTTTAAGACCATCGAATAGCAACTTTATGTTCCTATCCACCTTTTCAATGGCTCTTATTTGTGTAGAGTTCTTCTTATCCTTATTATCGTATGGCGTATGCGTTCTCATAGTTATAAAAAACGCCCAATAAGGTTCCTCCTTCCTCTTCAGGAACCACTTAATGAGCCTTTTGGAATCAATGTCAAATGTCTTGTCGTTGAAGTGTTTGAAATATGGGTTAAAGCTAATTACTTCCTGCTCCGTTTCCCACTTCCTGTTCGTAGTTATCGGGTTTTGGCTCATCATATACGTGTGATAGCCATGCTTCTCGTAGGTAAGTGGTATTATTGAGTTCTCGGCACGACAATACTTACCATACGGCCAGAACGTCCTATTGAGTGGTTGGGGGACTAACCCACGGAACATACAATGAGTAGAAGGTGCTGTATAGAAAGATGGTGCCATCGCGGGTTCGGCCCTCCCCAGCTTATCGATGTTCGGTGTCTTCGCTCTCTTGAACTCTCTCCAACCACAACTGTCTAGAACGAACAGTATTTCGTTCTGAACTTCCACATCCCCCATCTCCTTGGGTATACCATCTTCATCAATTCCTTGCATCGAACACCACCACCCATCTATCTCTACTACCATGAAATTTCTCAACTCTCTCCACACTCCATCCGTCGGGAGATTCTTTTACTATGTCTTCTTCTGTGAAATATCTATTCAACATACCGCCATTTTCTTTACAGTATGTGTAACCAAGCTTAGTAGCGTATGTCATTACTATAACTTTATTGGACGACATTTCGAATGCATTATCCATTGCAGATGCATAATCATCGAGATGCATTATTACACCAAGAAGTAGGACCATATCATACTTTCTATCCATTGAAATGCTTCTTGCGTCACCCAAGATGAACTCTTCTTCCGGAGATAACTCTTTTGCTTTCTCTATAAAGTTCCTTGTAATATCTACGCCAGTGTATTCACCACTCCAACCACTTTCTCTCAACTTCCTAACATAATGACCAGTGCAACAAGCTATATCCAGTATAGATTCCGGGTTTTGTTCTAATATCAAACTCAGTATGTATTCCTTGAAGTCCATATCCCACCGATCCCCGTTGTTATTAAAATCATCCAGACTTTCCCAAGCACCCCTGTCGTATCTAATATTTCTTCCTCCTGTTGGTTACGAACGGTACAAGGAATTGGCTTTTATGTATACCACAACCGTGCCCGAATCTATGGCGTTCACCAAAACTCTCTCCGTGGTCCGAAGTAATAATAATAGTAGCATCCCTATGGCTACCCAAGAAATCGTTCCAAGCCTTCTGCATAACGTAAGTACAGGCATCTATCTGCCTATTGTGCATATACTCCATCTCTTTAACAGTTATATTATTATAACCCCGGTTGTACATATCTACTTTCCTCACGAACTTGTCCCACTTTGGATTCTCTCTTATACCCATATCGTAAGGTTGGTGAGTATTCCCAAACCAAAGAACTATGAAGTATTCCTTTCCCAATTTTATTTTGTTCGCTTCATCGAGGATATCCTGGCAAGAGTTGAACCAAGGTTTGAAAACTTTATAAGTATCAAAAACTCCCGTCTTTAACAACCCCTTCACTTGCAGGTTTGTCGGGTCAAGGTGAGTGTTGTCCGAAATAAAATGAATAGGACATTCAAGCTTCTCTATGAAATTAAACTTCTTCTTGAACCAAGGGTTCTTGTAATCGTCTACCGGATGTGGTAACTTGTTTGCACACAAGAAATCTACGAAGCTCGTTATAGTGTGGTTGGTATAAGTAAAGGCTGGTATCGGTTTTCCGATATACCTATCGACTTGTTTTGTGTTGGCCTTAACGTAGGTATCATAACGACATGAATCTAACACTACTAAGATTTTCTTCAGAAAAATTCCCCCAACAATTTAGTAGATTTAGCTTCTTTAGTAGCTTTAGCTATTTTTTCATTTGCCATTTTAACATATTTTTCTGAAAGTTCTATACCTATGAATTCTCTACCAGTCTCTACACAAGCAATAGCAGTAGTTCCAGAACCGAGGAACGGGTCTAATACTATATCTCCCGGTTGCGTATGTAGTGTAATGAAATGCTTCATTAATTCTACGGGTTTTTCTGTAGGATGTTGTCTTGCCGAAGGAATGATTTTTTTAATGCCTTTATATCCTGGTCTAATGATATTTTCTATTTTATGTGTGTCGTCATACCACTTGCATTTTCCAGGCATTTGAGCAACTAATACAGTCTCATAAGACCTACGATAATGGTGGCCCATACCCATTGGTCCTTTATCCCAAACTACCATCATCTTAAATGGGATATACTGGTCCATCCATAATGACCATCTAGAAAATTGTGGGTCAGGCCCACCACCACCACCACAACAACAACAACAACAACTCCCAGGCTTTAGCAATCTTTCATATTCTTTCATACATTTTTTAAATATTTCGTTGGCTTCTTCGCCATCGTTCATTATTGGTCGGTATTCAGATTCGGGGACTTTAACTATTTTTTTTCCTTTCTTGCCCCCATAGATAGCTTCCCAGTTTGCTATCATATCATTATTATTATTATTATTATGCCCATAAGGTGGGTCTGTAAGCACCAAGTCCACGCACTTATCGGGTAAGTCTTTCATTAATTCTATACAATCGCCACGATAAACTTTATTTAATTCTAACGTAGTATCTCCCCCATAGTCTTTTTTAATCTCTTCTTGCTCCGCATCATCTGGTAGAACTTCGCTCTTTCTAACACCTTCTCCCGCAACCGTTTCCGCAAACCACCATCTTCTATGAACGCTAATAGTTTATGCTTCATCTCTTTCTCTATCTTAGCCAAGAACCTACCACCGTTCGCACTAAAGGAATGGAACATTTCGTAGTCTTCGCCCAGCTCCTCTACACGAGCATCGAATCTCGGCGAGAAGACCGGCACACCGCAGGACATAGCTTCAAGAATTTTCATAGAGCCTACGAAATGGCCGTCAGTCCCACGGAAGTTATACAGAATAAGATCGCATGCCGATATAGCATACGGCATATCTTCATAACTAAAACTACGTTCTTTAATATGTCTATTTAGTAAATCTGGGCAGTTTTGCGACTTCTTCGTGCTGAACACTACATTAACTTCAGGGTATTCTTTCTTAATGTTGGGTAGTATCTTACTAAAGCTATATGGGAAGCACGACTTCCGGAGTGCCCCGAAGTGACCCATTATAAAACCGCCACCTAATGATTCTCGGATTTTTTTCGTTCTCGGATGGTCCTGTAATGGCTTGAACATCGGATCTACAATCTGGTGGAATGTATACACGTTGTCATTCTTATAGTTCTTCGGGTATCCATGAGTATCGATGCCGTTTCTAAGACGTTTGGTTAGTGAATCGGTATGCGTTGTAATAGCATTAGCCTGATTAAAGCATTTCTTGTTAAAGGGAGAAGCGTAGTATATCTTCTTACCCTTTAATTTCCTGAATAACTTGGGGTTGTTCCTAACGTAATAGGCATCATATTTCTGCTGTCTTGCCATCTCCAATATAGTGCTCTTGTAATCTCTCATTCCAAAATTAGGAAGATTCGGGTCAAACCTCCTACCAGAATAGTAAACATCAGCAAAATTGGATAAACCTTTCATTAGCTGGATCTCAGTGATGTAGTCACCACGGTTGCGAGAAATCGTCTTTTTACCCAAGCACTGACAGAATATCTTTACGCTAATCCTCTCCTTTTCTTGGCATTACCTAATACGAAGTTCAAGCACTTCGCTCTATACTTCTTATCATGACCAGTTACATTCCTCGTAGCATCCTTGTGCTTCCTGTATATCAGAACCATGTCCTTTATCCTATGGAACTTCCCATGTTCAGATATTTTCAGCCACAAATCGTAATCGGCGGCGAAGCCAGTCTCGTCCTCTGGCAACTCTATCTTCTTCAGAACGGACGTTCTGAACATCGTAGCACAAGCATGGACAGTGTTCTTCTTTATGATAGTAGCGTTTGGGTCATCCTTCCTCTGGACAAGTCGTTTCTTCTTACCCTTGGTCCAAACATGACTACCTATGACTGCAATGCACTTCGGGTGCTTGTCCAAGTAGTTAGATAGCGTTTTTAGGCACTTCTTCATCTGCATATCATCACTTGGGAGTATTATACTATATTCACCTTTGGCGTTTCGTAGACAGGTTCTTAACGGCTCTGCACTGAACCTGATACCAGTATGTTCATTTCTAATATACTTGATCTTAGGGAATCCCTTTTTCTTAAGCCACTTTTTAACGCCGACCTCCGAACCGTCATCTACAATGATGTGCTCGTAGTCCTTAAACTGCTGATTCTTCACAGAATTTATAGCATCTTCAAGTAACTTCAGTCTGCCATTGGTCTTGGTGACATATACATAAGTTAGAACACTGACCTTCACCATGCTTTCATCAACCTTTTCTTGAAATTCTTAACACAAAACTCTGTGTTATAGTAAACTACAGCTTCTTTACTCTGTATTGGTTTACCGTTTATCTTGTTAACTATATCATATAAGTTCCCACTATTAAATACGTGTGGGAAGTTGTGGTTAGTTATAACATACCTACCAGCTCGTATGAACTCCATAGCCGATTTTGGGAACCCTTCATGGTCAGTTTGTCGAAGTAAACAACTGCTGTCCTTCAGTATACCTTCGACATTATTCACCCATCCTCTCTGTTCCATATTATCTGTGCATTCTACATGTTCTTTGTTCCCATATATGATAAATTTTACATCGGGGCAACGTCTAGCAACTTCTTTCACTAATTTGAAATTGTAGAAACCTCGTTTATGATATGGTATGTAAGAAGCTACAGTATACTGTTTCGGTAAATCTATAATCTGCCTCCCATCGTTAGGAACTAATGGTAACACTTTACTATTTATCTTGAAATTGTTCCATAACTCTTCCTTCAAGTCCTGCGATACTGCCAAGTGATTAACATTCTTAAATTTCCTGAAGAACTTAACTGATTTAGGTAATTTATTAAGTGCTAAAACATCCGATCCTATCCACCAAAGTAATACCTTCGTGTTCGGGTAAAGCATCTTTATTTTTTTTACATTCTCAAGCTCTGTCACTCTATGTGGTGCTAATAAAATTATTTTATTATAATGCTTCATAGCTCCTAAACTGTTCTTTATTAGATCTGCATTTATTTGCTTTGCAAGAATTTTGTCATGTATCATACGTCTATCGACTACACCTATCTTCCCATGTTTCAACCCTCTTATATCCATCAACTTAACGTCTACTATTCCTGGCTTTTTTTTCTTTAGAGGGTCGCGGGTAGCTCTCTTCCTCTTATGTATTCTTCGCATCTCTCTCGGTAACAAATCGTTAGTCTCCCTACCCCAGTCATTTCTTTTCATGTTATTTCCTCAGCTTACCCAACACTTTTTTGTATAACCACGTTGCACCATTCTTCGTCAGATATACCTCCAATTGGGGGGACTTCTCACTTTCAATTACTACAACGTCTCCGTCATGGTCCACTGTAAGATCTACTGTCTGAAATGGAAACTGATAGAGTTGTAAGACTTTTTGCGACACTTGTATCATATCTTCGTAGAATGGCAATGTTCCTTTAGTTAAATCACACGGTAAAAATCTATCATCGTTCACGAACTCCCCACTATCTAAGAACACTCCCCAAGAAGCCCCCCTCCCAGTGTTCCCGTAACCTTTGGATTTTATCGTCGGAAACCTTGCAACCCCAAATTGGAATTCCTTATCAAAGAATGCTAACCGTATGTCGGCTATGCCGTCGCCCACCATGAACTCCTTCAGTTTATCATGCGACCTAATACGTTCCTCGAATAGTATCCCCCTCGCGGTCTTCCACGCTCTTCCTACACCCATTATTGCTTGAGCCTCTTCGATCAGTTCCTTTTCCGTAAGAACATCGCCGTTAATATCTTGGTAACGGCCATCATCTGTCTTTTCAAGAATCCTTATACCAAGTCCTCTACTGAGGTGATTAGGCTTCATTACAAATTCATCATGATCGAGTCCTGGAGATATGCCTTTAGAATCAATCGTGTAAAAGTATGTTTCGGGAACTCTAACAACGCTCCCTACCTTCTTCTTGAATCCTTGCTTAGATTGGATGTAATCGCCAGAACGCCCGTAATTAGCATTCAGCGTTTGTATCTTTCGCTTTAGTGATTTTATAACCCGTATCTTGTGCGTTCTCTTATACGGGTTTTTAAGTGAATCTAAAAAATCTTGATGTGACATTCGATTATAAGATAACGATATATTTCTATTTAAGCCTTTCGGGAACTCCATCCTGCATTCCTTCGTCTACTTCATCTATTATATCAACGAATAATGCCTTTTCAATGAACACTACTTTATCGTAATTGCTCCAGTAGTATTCCCCACCACAATTATTGCAAAAATATACTACTCTGTGGTGTATGTCCCTATCGGACGGTTCGCCGCAGTTAGGACAGTAAACGTATGGTATGTAGTTCCCATTGCCTTTGTAAAACCGCGTTAGGGCCGGATATTTACTATCCCGTATGATCTTCCCTCCACTCCAGCCCATATAAATTACAGAATTTCTCGGATCTCTCATCATTTATAGTTAATCTCGAGTGCTGAACCGTCTTACAATAAAAATAAAGGTCATTCTCCCCGAACTTGAATATGTCAACGTAGTAGTCTGCATCGAACGTAAAACAACCCATATCTATAGCCATGTGGAGAAGTTTTAAAGTATCTGCTTTCCTCCTAGTTATGATACATATTCCGTAGACGTTCGATAAGTACGAACCTGATATAGGATAAGGGTTTGTCATCAAAAGAGTAGAACGACTTTAATCTATAAAAAGATTATCCCACTCTTTTGTAAATAGCTATTCGATAGTTCCGATAGTTGTAATGCCTGTATTTTAAGTCGGGGTTCGAGAGTTCGTCCCTATAGTAGCGATTCATGCTATCGGTTTTAACGTATTCGTATTTATTCGACCTCTTCAGATATCTACTTAGTTCCGTGATCGTAGGTATGTTCTGATGCTTTTCTTCTTTCAGTCTTTCCAACAACTCATGCGTCCCAACTTCTTCACCAACACCGAAAACCCCATCTACCCAACGATTCCAACGCCTATCATCTATTCTCTTCGTCGTCAAATTCATCGAACTCCAATACCAAGTACCTTTACTTTGAACCCGGCTGATTCCCAGTTGTCAATGTTCAAAAATCCCATTGTATCTATCAAGTTCTTGTTCCGCACAGACAACTCAGAAGGATTTACTTTCTTGAATAAGTCATGACCCGTCACTAGAATAAGACAATCTGAACCTTCGGCCGCTTTATGTATATTCTGCTCATTCCCCGAAAAATCATTTATCAGAGGATCGTGAAAAACAACATCAATTCCTTCGTTCTCGGCAATTCTACCAATCTTAAAAGCTGGGCTCTCCCTCATATCATCGACATTTGCTTTGTAAGCAAGACCGAGGATTGTTATCTTCGGATTTCTAATTCCCTTTATTATTTCCTTGGCGAGTTTTACGACATGGGTTGGCATATAATCGTTTATTTCTCTTGCAGTCTGCGTAAGTTTAGCATTACTTGTTTTCGCTATCATAAACAATGGGTCCACAGCGATACAGTGGCCACCAACGCCAGGGCCGGGCTTAAGGATGTTGACCCTTGGGTGCTTGTTCGCTAGTTCGATCGCTTTCCATCCGTCTATACCAAGTTCCTCGCTTATCAAGGCGAATTCGTTCGCAAGGGCGATATTAACGTCTCTATACGTGTTCTCCATCAATTTAACGAACTCAGCAGTTGTCACGTCGGTCTCGTAAATCTTTCCTTTTACAAAACCGCTGTAAAGCTCAACTGCTCTGTCCGTAGATGTCTGGTCCAATCCACCAATAATCCTATCATTGAACTGCATTTCGTGCAGGGTCTTTCCTGGTATGGCCCTCTCGGAGCAGTGGGCATAAAAGAAATCGCTTGTATCCCCCTTACTCAATTGAGGAACTATGAGATTCTCAGATGTTCCCGGTGGAACTGTTGATTCCAATATCACCAGGTTTTCTTTTTTCAATACTCTTGAGATCTCAATGGTTGCTTTTTTCACAGCTTTTAGATCAGCCATCTTCATTTCTTTATCCAGGGGTGTTGGGACCGCTATAATGAAGCAGTCCGATGCTTCAAGCTCCGTAACGGCTTTGAAATTATCTCTTACCCGTGTGAACAATTCCTGGAGATGCGGTTCCTCGAACGGCAGCACTCCTTCGTCAAGCTGTTGGATAAGTTCCTTATTAATATCAAATCCATAGACATTGTGTCCTGCTTCTGCCAGTAGTAATGCATTGGGTAATCCGATGTATCCCAATCCCACCATTGTAATCTTCATAGATCCACCACTTGGTCTTTCGGTTCGGTTGTTATATCAATGATCCTTTCCGAGGCTTTCCCGTCCCCGAATGGATTTTCATATTCTCTTTTATCTTCTGGAATATCTTTTACTTCGGCACTTATGTTCTCCGGCTCAAAACCCACTACCTTGTTTGCTCCGACTTCGACGGTCTCCGGACGCTCCGTGTTCTCCCTTAGGGTCAGGCAAGGCGTTCCGAGAATGCACGCTTCTTCCTGGAGCCCTCCCGAATCGGTCATAATGAGTCTTGCGTTGTTCTCAAGTTTTAGAAAGTCCAGGTATCCAAGCGGTTCGATCAGCTTGAGGTTGTCGGACGCTTGCAGCCCGAATTCATTAAACATCTTTCGCGCACGGGGATGAATCGGATAGATGATCCTTTCGTTGATCAAGGAACAAGCTTTGATGATATTGGAGAACCGGGTTTTGTCGTCCACGTTCTCCTGCCGGTGGGCCGTCATCAAGATAAATCCGTTCTCTTCCAGATCGAGTGTTTTCATTATGTTTGATTCTTTCTCTGATATCTTCAGGTTCTGCTGGACCGCGTCGACGATGGTGTTTCCCGTGACGTGAATGAACTCCTCAGGAATCCCTTCTTTCCTGCAGTTCAGGGCCGCTTCCTTTGTGGGGCAGAAGAGATAGTCCGAGATATGGTCGGTCATCACACGGTTGTGCTCTTCGGGCATATTGCGGTCATATGACCTCAGACCTGCCTCAACGTGGCCCACTTTGATTTGGAGCTTGCAAGCCGCAAGCGCCCCCGCAAGGACCGAATTCGTGTCCCCTTGGACCAGGACAACGTCGGGTTTTGTTCTCATAAGAACCTCTTCGATCCCCTGGAGCATTAGGCCGGTCTGGTGGCCCTGGAGTGAACTCTCGGTTCCTACATCCAAAGAGGAATCCGGTTGAGGCAAGTGAAGCTCGTCAAAGAAGACCTTATCCATATTTATGGAATAATGCTGTCCCGTGTGGATAAGCTGATATTCGAGTTCTTGCTCGACACAAAGGCGTATTACCGGGGACATCTTGATTATCTCCGGTCTAGTGCCCAGTACTATCGATATCATGTCATGCCTCGTTCTCCAAAAGCCATTGCCACACCGGTTTTATCGTGACCCGCTTCCCATCTACCCAACGATTCCAACGCCTATCATCTATTCTCTTCGTCGTCAAATTCATCGAACTCCTTCGGGTCGGGCAAAAAACTATCTTCGTTCTCACCATCTTGCCACCACGTATCGTCGATGCATTTCGAGATCTTTCTTTAGTGCTTCACCGTTCATACGGCCAGACATAACAGCTATGTTTATTACTTTCTGGTCCGTCCACAAGTACGGGACATAAACACCGTCCTCAAGAATAGTTACTTTCAAAGGCTCAAAGTAACATTCCATTATCTCCGTAGGCTCTCTGACTATTTCCCTTGCACCATCCGTTAAGACGACCTTGTTCAACACCGAAGATCCGTAACCAAACCTGTCCATATATATGACCTGGCTATAGCTACACTCGATGAATCTGTCCATTTCGTCTTGGGTGACATCGATATTCATAGTCATCAACTTTAGTAAACTGTTTTTCTATATAAACATTTTCAGAATATACCCATTTTCAGACCGACAAGTATAAATACGATTATAGGGTTTATAAACTTATGGATTGCCCAAAGTGCCACACGACAATGGATAACTTCATCCAAGGAGATAATATCACTTTCATTTGTTATGTTTGCAACACTAGGATCGAGAAAGAACGATTTTGATATTGTAGAACACTACTAATGCCCAGTATATCATTGTAGGTATGAGTAAGAGTAAAGATACCCAATTTTTCAGGAGAACGTAACTTGCACTACAACAGAATAATGCGCCAAGCGTCAATGTTGGACCAGTAGCCCCGTATCCTTTCAGAACGTTTCTATTCCTTATGACAGATATTATCAGTATGGTAGATCCGATCAGAAATAAAAAGTTCGCTACGTTGAAAGCCCACATTGCTATTTCGAAATTATTCATGTTAGTTACTCCCAAATATCTTGTCTATTAACTTGTCTAAAAAACTCTTTTTCTCTATTTCTACTTCATAAATAGGTTCGTACCTATTGCCTCTCATCTCCATCTCGTAAACGGGTGGATCTCTCATTCGAAAAACCTCTTCGCTAAATATACTATTATTATGACAAATATGATAGTCGCTATCAGGGCTATAGGAAGGCACATACACAGTAGAACAGGGCTTAGAACCCACAACCAACCCCAGTCGATCACGCCAGTCAGCTTCAAAGCTACGAACAACACTGTAAGTAAGACTACCAACAGTTCCAACCAAGTTATGCTCGTTTTTATATCAGACTCGTCGCTCATAACACTCGCCATCTAGAAATATTTACCTAATTTTTTATAATTACTATCACTGACAACCTCACCTTCCATCATTTCCAACGCTTTTCCTAATGATATATTAGGGTCCAAGGAATACAGGTAACTTATCTTCTTGCCCGGTGACATATTCCTTTTTCCGAACATACAAGGCAACCATGCTTTAGGATCATCAAAGAAAACTATGTCATCCTTCGTGGTAGGATTAGTATCTATTCTCGGTGCTAACAGTGCAGACACACCGTTAGAGAATTCTATCCTAATAGGATAATCATATCCCTTGCTCAATATCCTATCTACTTTACCGAACGTCTTCACTAATGGCACGAAATAAACAATACTGTAGCAAGAATATTCGCCAGGTTCGCCCTCCAAAACTACTGCTATACCACCATAACCACCGACAACCTTCATCTCGGTGTTCAAGTCTATCTTCGGAACACTGACACTGCCTTCAACATTATACTTCTCGTGGTTGAAGGAAGGAAAGAAGACCATCACTACATGAGCTAAATCTACTATTCTTGTGATACCGTCTTCCTTTTCGCCACTGATGTCATTATCATTACCGATAAAGAACTTTTTCAGGAACCGATCGATCGACCAGTTACCACCAGTCCTTAACCATTCATACTCGTTTTTCTCCTTGATGTCCTTAATTGTTATTTTTTTCATCTTTAATCAACTCCTCACTATTTAAGATCGTCGCTCATAGTTCTACCTCTTCTACCAGCGTTCTATACCTCCACGTTTCCGAGAACGTTCCTTGACCGTAATAACTCTCTAGGATCTCTCCACCAGAAAGGAACCCCCTTACTTCGCACTTAAGTAGAATGGCTCTCTTTTTTATTCTTGAACGTTGTTTAATGATATTTAGTTTCAAATGAGACGAATAACCACCATACGGTAGTTCGTTGCAATTTCTTTTCAAGTCCCATAGCAATCTATTTTTGTATTCTACTGCTTCTTTCTCGGTTCTCAACATATGAAATCCTTGGATTCCATAAACTGGGTTGTCTGAAGATTCATGATTACCATCTTCCATGTATAAAAGTATCTGGTCTATTTCTGCTTCTGCCTCTTCTCCGACAATGATCGCAGCTCCCTGGAATAGTGAACGGTATCCACTTGGTTGTGGTTCACCATCTAACTCCATGTAGATACCCTCATAAGCCCAGCAATATCGTATTGCAGGATCGCTATCCGGACTGTAAGTCGGGTCGTGTTCGTGGCACATTATTCCACCACTAACTCCCGATGCATCATCCTGATCTTCCTTATGTTTTCCATGTTGATGTCGTTCACTATTACTTCTTTCTCAAGATCTCGCTGTGCCCCGGACTTCTTCGACGCACTCAGATACGGCTTCAGCTTCTCTACATCAATCTCCTCGCCGTCAAAAATATACTTAGTGTCGCCTACTGACTGAAGCTTCAACTGCAGGTATACCCTGTCCTTGTGGAACACGAATATCCGCTTAGGACCAAGCTCTCCCCACTTCCTGTCTGCGGTTCCTCTCTCTTCCTTCCCTTCCCGCACAGCCTCGTTATTGACCGAGTTGTGGTAGTCGAACCCGATAAGTCCGTTCTTCGTCTGGATCTTCACGGCCCCGATGTATGGGTTGGGTTCCTTGGTTTCCCTGTGTTTCTTAACCATTCTCACTGCGGTCACGCAGTCCACGCTTACGGGCGTGGTCCCGCTAACCATATTTTGGATTTGTTCAACGATCTTCATTTAATCACCATGTAGTTAAACGGGGAGTGGGTATATAAGTTTAACGGTTTTTTACAAACATTTCTGAACGCGCACATATTTGATTATCTCTACCTTCTTGTACTTGTTCATTGTCCGAGCGTCCTCTTTAGCTTCTTTAAGGCTGAAGGCAACTCTACCGAACACCCAGTTCCCGTCGGGTTCTACGAACATGTATAGTTCGTTAGGTGGTTCAGTCATCTTAAACACTCCTTATCTACATCTATAATCTCAATCATCATATGCGGAGCCATCTCTTTCAGTTCTTCTACAGAATCTTTATGAACATGGACCATCAAAGGTTCTACAACCAAATCCTTCCCATGGATTTCCGACAACTCATATAGCCATTCCAAATACTCATCTCTACTATTCAATTGTGGAACAACTATATCTCTTAGTTGTGGGTGTTGTTTCAATAGTTCCGGTTGACATTCTCTAAGTGCCCTTGACATCTGATGTGTGTAGATAGTATCGTTTGTCATGTAGGATAATATCTCTTTCGCTTCAGAAGCACTGCATAATATCTTCCCGGTTGTGATGGTCAAAACCTGACCCAAACTGAATATCTCTAAACCTTCGGTCATTTAATTCACCTTCTTATTGTTCTTCATATCTTCGATTTTGGATTCTATTTCTTTGAACTTTTTTTCCATTCAAATCGGCGCATCCAAAACCTCGCTCCTGTGTTATCCGTTGCATCATGTATCTGTTCTTCAATATCGCGCCACAGTTCGTTAGGTGGTTCGGTCATCTTAAACACTCCTTGCCCATTTGTTCTAAAACCCAGTGTAAAACTTCATATCTTTCCAGTTCACGACTTTTTTGTTTGACCGTCATTATATCCCAATACTCGTCCTCATATTCATTATAATTTTTAAGTATGTTGTCAATCTCTTTCTCTATAGAATCTTTTTTATCTTTATAAAATTTATACTGTTCGCATATTTTTTCGATACGACACCAATTTTGGTATTTCATAACCAATCGATCTACAATATCTCTATAATGCACATCGTGCGGGTTCTTGCCTGCTCTATCGCCACGTTCTTCAATGTCAATAGCGTGGGCAAGCTCGTGTAGGAATGGCCCTAATGGTTTTGTCTCGGGGCTGAGATACAACATTATTACTCTCCTATCGCCCAACACATCACCTTCCCAACCGTTCTTCCAATCGTATTTTATGTCGAGTTTCCACTTGTGTTTCAATTCTTCCTCCATTATTTCCTTCAATGTGGTCGTGTCGTATTTAGGCATCTTTAATCCTCCTTATATGGGATGATCTCGACCACAGAATATTTACCATCCTGTGGCTGTAACGTTCCGTTCATTTTATTACAGACATCGCGAGCATCGGTAAGTTCGCCTGGGAAGGTCATTACGATCTTGTATTGGATACTTATGATAGAGAATAGCCTCTTACCATTGGAGTGATGCTGTCTCAAGTATTCCTGCATGAAACCAGGATTTCCATTCCTGACAAGTTGTTCTATCGCATCCACAAGCTCCATATCAGCATCGTTCTCTGCATCGATCTGTAGCCTCGTAGGTTCAGGGCCATCATATAGTTCATTGCTTATCTTCATAACATCACACCAATTTGAAGTAAAGTTCTTTTATCGTCCCGTCCCTATACACGACACCTACAGGGCTCTTAGTCTCTTCTCCTTTTATCCGGGCATCCTGCATACACCTCAAGAACTTTCCCCGCTTACGGAGTTCTTCTTCATCATAGTCACAGCCCCAATCATACGAACCGAGACACATTATCATCCTCCGGAAGTGCCTCTTTTTATAAAACCCGTTCTCTATCAAGTATTTTCTTAGGAACTCCAAGTCTTCGTCGGGGTTCGCCGACCACACATCTCCAGCGTGGTAAAGCATGTTCACTCCTTCTGGAACATCGAGCATCAGCCTAAGCCTATCTAACAGATCCTCGTAATGCCAAGCACGTAGCTGGTCCACGCTATCCCACACGTCCATCTTTGTGTTGCAACAGGGGCACTCCTCGTTTCTACCTTCCATGAAGGCTTCGCATTCCGGGCAGAAAGAGCCAGGACCGTTGTGCGGGTGCTCGACAGTGTATCTCGTGTTCAGTGTCGGGATCTCGCCTCCCATCGGGACTTCCTCGAACGACGGGTGCTCTATCACCACACACCAACAAGCCCTTACTGGTTCCCACCCGACGTTCACTACTTCTGCATCTGGTAGATCGTCGAAGGTGATAGTCGGAGGTTTCTTAAAGAGTTGCAGGATGGCTTCTGTGCTTATGTTGAGTATCTTGTAGTTTCTCATTGGCTCACCAACCATTCCTCTGCGTTCTCCATCGCATATAACGCTTCTATTGCTGTCGACTGCGATATTATCACGCCATCGTCGCCGTCTATCAACCTACAATCTTTCACTTTCGTTGTCATCTTTAATCACTCCTCTATATACCCATGCTCCTTCGCATACTTCCAACATTCTTCTTTATGGAGATATTGATTGCAAGATAAGAATGGTTCACTCCGTTTCATTCCACGTCCAACGCATCCGAACTTTTCCATGAAAGAGCATTTTTTATCATAATCTTCAAACTGTAAATAACAAGCGGGACAGGCAAATTCTTCGGGTGCAGGGAATGGTTTTCCTTCTAACCAATCATCGTATGGGATCACGCCATGCCCAGGCTTATTTTTAATATCGTTTATGAGTGTACCATACACGTAATCGCACACGTATTTAACTCCTCGTGCCTTCTTCCGCTTACCGCTGAACTCTTTATATTCTATCACATTGTAGCCATTTCCGTTGCAATTGGTACATACTATACCTATGTTATTCTTTTTATTAAATATGCCTGATATGCCTGTCCCATCGCAAGCCTCACATTCTTTCTTTAGTCTCTTTATTTCGCACATTTCAATCACTTCTTAAATACTTACGAATTATCCCGAGCTGTCGCTTTTCCTCTTCTGCCACTGCTGCCTCTGCTGCTCCTGCCCGTGCTACTACATCTGTTGCTGACCGTGCTGCTGAGTATGCTGCCCGTGCTGCTGCCTGTGCTGACCGTGATGACTCTGCTGCTGAGTATGCTGCCCATGCGGACCATGCTGCTGCCTGTGCTGACCGTGATGACTCTGCTGCTAAGTATGCTGCCCGTGCTGCCCATTTTGCTAAGTATGCAGACTCTTCTGTTCGGTCCTCCCCACCCAACCATCCTTTCGCCCATTTCTCGACCTCGGGAATACCGCAATCAAGACAGGACCTTTCCACGTGATAATCAACAATCTCATCAAGGACAGATTTGAGATTATCCTCACCTAGGACCTCAGGTCTTAGTAGGACCCATATCCTATCATTGGCCGGTATACTCCACATACGGGATACCTCTATTGGTGTTTTCCCATCCCCGAGCTTCTTGACCAATTCGGCTTCGCAATACTTCTCACCATCGGAGGAATAGCACGGGTTCCAGCTTAGTAATGTTTCGACTGTTATTTTGTTTTCTTTCATTTCACTTCCTCCTTCTCCGGTAATCTCAATACTTCCCCGACATTGTACCCTTTCTTTTCCAATATTTCTTTCATCCTCACCTTACTTAAATCACGGAAATACCAATGGGTATCACTCTCTTCAATCAATGTATAGGTCTCCTTAGGTATGTCGTATCCTTCCATCGAACAAACCGAATCTCGATCATCCCAGTTCCACCTGAAAGACATAATAAATCCACAGTGTGGACAATCATAGTCTACCCAATCACCAGACCAACCTTGAAACACCAATTTAATGTCCTCAGAATTTTTCTTACAAATAGGACAATGTATTTCTTCTTTCGTTTCCATTGGGTTCCCGCCCAAGTCCTTTGTCATCTTTTCCATGTATCTTCTCAATATCTTTTTAATGTCTTCAGAATATTCCTTCTCTTCCATTTCGATCACTTCTTCTGACTCGGCCTACATGTGTGCCGATCATCACAACTACGACAATCCGATGATTCGCCATAATTCTTTCGATAACAACTCCTAACATCCTTTAAACCTTTGGAACAAAATACTGCCCATTCGAGTTCAAGTATCCCCCCTCGAATTTCAGCATTTTTTTCTTCGTTCCCACCATCTTGCGCACTCAACTCTTGTATCCTCTTAATTATTGTTTCCTTGCGTCTCATTTCAATCGACTCCCGTTTTCTCGTTCGTCATAGTTAGGTTAAACTCCATGCTTCTATTTAAGTTTAACGATTGAACGTCTCCTTCCTTGTAATCGCAATTCTCACACCATCTTCCTCGGACATATCCTTCGTCCAAGTCATGCTCCTCCACCAACCGTTTACCACAGTTCGGGCAATCCTCCTTCCCCTTCTTCAAATTATCTATTACCTTACTTTCGACCAACCCACAGTCCTCACACCTTATCTTATCACCACGGTAGGCCTTGAAGCGGTGCCCTCGTTTCTCACACTTCTCTATGATCGACATCTCTCTCATCTCATCATGTTCTTTCATAGAACGTTCTAACGCGAACGTTCTTTCTCTACACCCCTTCCTCCTTCGTTCATCCTTTTTCCTATGATAAAGGATATAATCGGATAATGGAACTATCATTGATCCGACAATGCGGCACATGGCTTTATGAACGGATTCCTTAGTTAACGGACCTTTATAGACTGAATGGTATATAGGTTTGTCTTCGCCCGCTTCAGGAGCCCTGTTCGCTACTCGGACTGCTATCTCGCTCCCACCACTTCCATTCTCCAGTCTAACCCATAACTTCGTTAGGTCCGTGAATATCTCGAACTCAACCCACTCTATCCAACCGTAGTCGGTAGACTCTCCTCCGACGTCTCTAATATCAATGCAGTTGTGTGGGTTCTTAGTTGGCATGATCTCTTCGAAGATCGCCATAACTTCTTCAAATATCAATTCATCTTCTGCCATTTCAATCACTAAAACCAGGTAGAGTAACAAATGTATTTAAACTTGTCGGTTACACTTATATAGTTTTGTAAATTACCGACAGATTTATATACACTACTTCAGTTTAACCTAACTATGCAAACCTTTATGCCTTACGCAAGTCCGTACCAGTCTGCTCGTGTTCTTGATCCGAGCAGATTAGGGAACCAGGCTTATAGAGAGTGTAGGACGTTGATAAACGGTGGTTGGCCGAACCACCCGGCTTCGAAGATGTGGTCCGGTCACGAGCACCACCTGGCGTTGTATGCATTAGCGTGTCTGGAAGAGTTGCGCAGGCGTGGCAGGTTCTACCCAGGACACATCCTGTTCTTCGAGCGTAAGCTGATCGAGTTCCCGGACACGGGTTTACCGAGCTGGGTAGGCGACGAACGGCTTCATTCGTCTCATAGAGCAGTGTTGTTGTGGAAGGATCTCGATTGGTATGGTCGGTTCGGGTGGTCGGAAGAACCCGCAGAACACTGTTTTTGGGCTTAGCCAACGCAAAGGTTTCGTTGCTTGGTTTAACGGGTAGTTGAAAAATTGGTTGCGAAAAAAATTGAGGTGGTGGGGTGGTTTGGAAAGGGGGTGGGGGTTTAACCGGTGGTTAAACCTGGAGTGCAAGATTCTGTATCCTGCCTCTACGATTTCCGCAATCGATTTGATTTTTCCGGACCACAAACTACGAATATCGTAACGTAAGCTAACGATCGTTAACTTTCTAAACAAAAAAAATACACCCCCTAGCTACGGGGGTGTACGGAGATGGCATTAGATTATCGTAATGGCCTTGATTTCTGTCATAGCTATGCGTACCTGTCCGTGAGCGTTGCCGTGATGGTCCACGGCATCACGGAGCACTATGTATGCATCACTGTAGCTATGTAGTCTGCCTCTATGATTACCGCACACATATGTGTGTATGGTAACCGTGTCTCCAAGCTTCATGTTCACTCAACCCCACTACATAATCTTTTTCTGTGTAATATTCGCACAATTTTTTGAACAGCACCAAATTAACGTTACTCCATTAGTAACGAAGCCACCACTGTGGCCCATTCCCTTTTCATAAACTTTCCCGCATACGCACCTCATAGGCTTTAGGCACCCATCGAGCATTTTATTCCATTCGTCAGTATTCATTCACTCAACCCCCTGAAGCATATCCGCGCCACGTCTCGGATATGATAGGCCTCCTTGAGCCTATCGGCGTAATCGTCCGTGTCCTGGAATTTCTCCAGGACATTGATCCTCTCATCGAGGATCTCCATGAATCTGTCCATGCTTAGGCCTCCTCCCAAATGTGTTCGTCGGCCTCATTCTTGAGAACCCAATCCGACGGCGTATCTCCGTCAAGGAGCCAAGCATACGCTTCTCTATCCCAGAATTCCCACTGGGATTCTTCATGGCCCATGTTCTCCTGAAGCCAATCCCGGAACCTAACCCGAGACTCGAACATCGGCGACACCATCTCATCGATGGTGTTGCAAAACAGCCCGACGTATCGGTAATTTCCGATCACGGCCTTCACCACCATGCGGACCATGTCTTAGGCCCCCATCTCGATGATGACCTCTAAGCAGAGGTAATCAGATCTTGAGCGGTCCACGAGGAACTTCTCTTCCATATCCTCGACGAAGTTCACGCTATCACCCACGTCTCTATCTGGGCGTTCTTTCTATGCAGCGTGCGGACGATATGTCCGTACGCCTTTGCGTTATTGATTGGTATTCCGTGTATTCGTTTCATATTTCACATCTCCAATAATAACAACATGTAATCCTTTATAAAGGTATCTTTAATTTGCGATTTAAGATTATTTGTAAAATTCACGATCGTTAACTAAAAGATCAAAAAAATACACCCCACCCGAGCCGGGGTGCTCTCCGGCTCGACCGTCCAATCGCCCGGAAGGGTGACCGGGTGGGGGTGAGATTTATTCCTCCACCATATAAATATGGCCGGAAAAGCCATATTGCTCTCCGGGGACTGCTCCTACAGGATCTTCCCCGATTTCTCTGAGATACCTGTTATAGGTATCTCGGTCCACGGTGCCTAGGAAGGCACCGGTCTTATAATTGTATACCACGTTTGTCATTCTTTCACATCCTGGCCACATATTTTTATTCCTTTCATGCCCATATGGGGATGGCCTTGGTTTTTGTTGATACCACATTATTCATTCCTCCTTCAATCTTCTTAGATTGTGATCGATTATGGTTTTTTCCATTTCTTCATACGCCTCATGTAACGTTTTTCCAGATCCAAGATACTGATCACTAATATCAGTATCTCTTATTAGATATAGAACACCATTAAATGTATATTCAATCATTCTTTCACATCTCCTATCGGATCATTGTCCGATGAGTAACAATCTCCTAACCCTTTATAAAGGTTTCCCCATTTTTCTTAACACTGTTAATTTGTAAAATCGAGATCCCTTTATATACTAACTTCAGTTCTTTACATGAAAATGATTGAGTTATCCTGGATCATTTCCTAGACAACCTATGGGAGATGCAATCGCAAGGAAATGCTGGACAAAAAATTAACGGCGTTAATTCGCTAACCCCACTCCTATATATTACAACTATAATCCATTTATAACCATTACTCAATTTTACAATTAATTATTTAATTTCAAAATTCAGTAAAGTTTATAAACCACCAACCGTTATTAATACCACATGGAGTTTAAAGGCCATATTAACGATAGTGAATATATTAACAGTGTTAACGCTAAAGATCTAAGGTTAACGCCGTTAACTCTATACAACTCCAGGTTATCTACTCAAACTTTTCAACCTATATACGTTAACGGCGTTAATCAAAGGATCAAAAAGGTTAACGCCGTTAACCCACGCCATGTAAAAGTAGTATATAAACCTATCCATTTTTTACAAATTTCCTCAAATTTGCAAAAGTTAATACTTGACCGTAACACTATCACGGAAATCCTGAAGTTAAGGTCAAACCGTAACAAAGTTAATAGAGTTACGTAACTCCTGAGAATTAGGCCTCCGTGGGCCAAAGAGGCCAAAGATAGGACGAATAGGACGAATAGAGAGGTTCGCCATAGGACGAATACGATCATCACTGATACTTTTTTATAACTATCACTCCAAACCGATAAGGGGGGGAGGGGGGGAGGGGGGGATCGGGTATAGGGGGGGAGGGGGTAAGAATATCACAGAATAAAAGATAGGGGATCTCAGGAGGAGATGGAATACACATATACAAAAAAGGATGTGTGAGACCCCCTAAGCGTTTGACAACCGCAGCCGACTTTCAGGCACCCTGGGGATCAGCCGGGGTTGTCCGGACATGCGTTGCGTCCCAACGCTAACGACCCCATTGATTGGTCGTTGCCTTCTCTGTCCACTACGGACACATTTCCTGGTCGGTTTGCGGTTGTATGATTACATAACATTCGGCACGTATTTATACTTTATGGTAAATTACGTAAATGGGATCAGACGCAAATGCGTAACACGAATTGATGTAATCGTGCTACGATTAGCTACATTGTAATCACATTATAGCTAATCGTGTTACGATTACCTTAATTAGTAACACGATTAGCTACATTATAGCTACATTATAGCTAATCGTGCTACGAATTGATGTAATCGTGCTACGCGGACCTTTAGAAGGAAGAGTAGGGGGGCTACCTACATTTCAAAATTATTTGAATTACCCTTTATGGTAATACGGCTTTTTTCATAGCAGATCTCACTAAGTATCATATATCATGATACATAGCACATCCGATCACACAGTTAAACCAACCAACCCAACACCGAGATTTTTCCCCGATAGCTTCGCTGAGCATCGAAATTTGATTTAACCCCCCACTAAACCAAACGAAATAAACCTTAGATCTCCCCGAATATCCCATTATCCCCAAAAAATAAATTTTGAACAACCCGACCCGACCTCCTGTTACGGGGAGAGAGGAGAAGGGGATATACCCCCCTCCCTCTACCCCGCAAAGGGTTGGAATATACGTTATAATATTATTATTATATAAGTATATTAACCCCCGACGGTTTAACCGAAATTTAACCAATGTTAAACCAGTTTAACCAGATTTAACCAAAATTGGACATTTGTCCATTTTTCTTCAAACGTTTTTTCACTCTAAACGAAAAACCTACAACTTGCAATCAAACTAAAAAACCCCCCGAACAAACCCACAAAATCAGCATAATATATATCTATATATTATTGTCCTCAAAGTTAAACCAAATCAACATCACCCTAAAATGTCCCATTTCGGACATTATGTCCCATTTCGGACATTTCTAACGAACTTGCGACACCCTCAAGTTTCGTAAACCTCCGTTAAACTTAAATACATCGCATCCCTATCTATCAACAATGAATTGTAAAGTAAAGGACTGCGACAGACCGCACTACGGTAGAGGATACTGCAGTAAGCACTATCAGAGGTGGAGGAAGCACGGCAATCCTAACATAGTTATCGATCCTAAGAGGTTGCCCGACAAGTGTGTTATCTGCGGCGAACCTTCTGTGTGGTTGGGCTTGTGCAAGACTCACCACGGAGAATACATGCAAGAGTGTAAGACTATGAAGATCCTCCGAGAGCATGAAGAGGAATTCAAGGACGACCCTGAAGCATTGTCTACTGATTTCATCAAGCGTTTGATGGGATTAAACCGTTAAACTTAAATACATTATTGTATATCACTTTTATTATGACGGACTTAAAAGTAGTATTTCCGGAACGTGGTAGGGTGAATGAAGAACCCAAGAAAGGATATAAAATCACAAACATCTTCAGACGCGGGAATAAAAATGTTGAAGCCCCATCAAACATCCCTAACCCCCACAGTATAGAATACAGATCGTTCAATTACAATTCCAAGACTGATGCAACGTCTGTTAAGTATGTGAGGAACAAGTGGACGGAACGCCCCGACCATCAGGGGCCGTTAGCAGTTTTCGATAATGAAAAAGATGCAATGAGTACATTTAAAGAATACTCTATAAGAGGAAGAAGACACTACGCATTGTTCGAATGCAAGTACACCCCATCGGAAGAGAACCATTTATACGCTGGTCTCAAGTTTATGCCTTATACTGATATCATTAAGTATTTCCCCGGAACAGACTTCGCGGACAAGGTTAAGATAACGAAAAGGTTGGATATAAAATGAAAGTGAAAGAATTATTCGAAAAAGTTATGCGAGATGTTATAGATAGAAATGTATTAGTTTACTTTCAATCTATTAACATCCCAACGGATCGTGATATAAATTTTGGCGAAACAAAGGAGTTAGAGTTTACAGAGAAGCTTCCGAACGTCGGAAACCCTTGGTTCGATTGTTACCAAGACATCAAGAAATTCTGTATAAGGGAATTATATTCCAAGATGATAGACTCCGCTACCGGGGAGTATGATGAGTATAAGAGATATGTAGTCCACGGACAGGGTTCGGTATGCGACCGGATCAACCGTGGTATCATGCTCCATAGGTGGAAGACACCTGTAGATGTTAGGTATATGATCGATGATGAGCTTGTGTTTGACATGGATGATAAGGTTCTCCTTGTAGAGAGGGGGTTCGTAAGGGTAGCTTATGACATAAAGGAACTGAGTATAGAAGACGACTGCAATTGTAGGATCAAATTTGTCTTAAGCATAGAGATCCTCGACCCCGAACGAGGTGTAGTAGTTACTAAAGAAGAGTTCTGGGAGTTGTGATGAACATGTTAAAAGAAGAAATAAACGAAAGACGAAACCATATGGAATTAACTCCACATGAACAGAGAGAGCTGATCATTGACATGTTAGAATCGTTGTTAATGTCGCCACCCGAAATGAAGATGACAGAAAAAGATGCTCATGTATTTGAACAAGTATATAACTCTATGAGAGATAATTCGTTTTCGATAGCAAACTTGCCCGATGGCAACGAAGATGAAAAAGATTTTCATCGTTATTATCAGTGGGAAACGAAAGTAATACTTTCTCCTGATTCATATGATATCAATAACATGGAAATGACGGAAAGGACACGAGAGAATTGTATTAGGGCGGGAAAGACCATTGCGGAAATGTTAGACTGTGACAATTTTCTACGCATGTTTAACGATACTGCTACCAGTAATGTATTCGAATATAATGATTATAACGACTTGAAACGTTTGTTGTCAGACAAAGTAGATGAAAAAAGGACATCTTATATGATCGCCAACGGAGTGATCATAGATAAAATATTTGGTGGCGAACTACCACCTTCTGAGAAGATGGAGTGGAAGCGGGCAAAGAAAATTGTAACGCAAGATCGTGAAGTTATATTTGATCCTGAAGAAAACGTATTGGTATTCTATACTGACGATGTGTTCGCTAAATTTTACCATAAACCATTGGAATGTAGTATTAATATTAATAAAGATGATTGCCGAGAGTATATGTTTAAAAAGCGGTTTAAAACAAAGGTGATAAATCCTGATCAAGCGATGTTATTTAAGAAGGCGGTATAAATGATGGAAACTTGTCCTGATTGCGGAGTTAAGATCGGAGAGTATCATAAGATTGGGTGCGACATTCCTACGTGCACCGTCTGTGGCATACAACGGTTGCAGTGTAGGTGTAAGGGTGGGAACTCGAAATGGACTGGGGAGCTTGCGCCAGAAGAGACGAAGATATGTGAAGAACTTGGTCTGTATTGCCGGACCTTCGTTGATGGAGAACCAGTCACGGAAGAAGATTTATACAGCAATCTTAAAGGAGAACACGACATCGATTGGTTTGTCCCATGTAAGAAGGATGATTATGGGGCGCACCCGGACTTGAACAGAGCTAAGGTAGTATTAATACAAAGTAAGGAGCGTGAATAATTATGGAAGGATTAATAAACAAGATAAAGAATCCGTGGATAGTAAAACGATGTATCATACACGACCACATAGATTATGTCCTCAAAGACTTGAAGATAGCTGATACGGATCTGGTATACATCAACATCGATAAGGTCGAGGGGGGTCCGTTAGAATGGGTATTCAGTAAGGAAGCCGAGCAAGGACTTGAAGAGATTGCTAACGATCCCTGTGCCAACATAGTGCCATTCCCTGTAAAGGGTGGTAACGTATACATCAACACTGAACAGATATCTCATTATGTTTGGTACGTGGACGGTACAAAAATCATAACAAAGACGGGTCATGAATTCATAGTCGATTTGGAACCGCAAGAGATCATACCGCACATTCAGAAATATAGAAAATCATTGAGGTGATTGAACTATGCTAAAGATTGAGTCAAAAGGCCATGCAGATGATACGTATGTTTTCTACAATGGAAAACTGATAGACGGGATCGAGTCGATAGAATTGAGTGTAAGAGTAGGCGAGCCGGTGAAAGCTATCATAGTAGCTAACGTAGAGATGGACGTAGGTGCATTGCCGGGGAACGTGAGAATAGTCAAGCCGGAGTGATTGCGATACTACTACATTTTGTAATTCTCCGGCTTTGCACGATAACCGAATCATGCACTAAAATAGGAAAAGTTTGCACGTAAATTATAAAACTGCACTTAAAAGGTGATAATATGGAATGCGAAAACGATATATCTATAGATATAGTTAATGGGTTTGATGGGGAAAAAATTAAGACCGGATATGAAGAAATTGTTACCAGGGGTTGGTTTTGTGATTACTAGTGTAACGATTTTTCTTTCCGATCCAAGAAATGTGATGATTGTAGTGTTATCAT
>Ga0180431_10001706_pt1 | contig 30152 bp, 47 predicted proteins | sample SS_ome_11_FD_132459 | JGI IMG/M metagenome (GOLD analysis project Ga0180431, IMG submission 132459) | Hypersaline lake sediment archaeal communities from the Salton Sea, California, USA - SS_1_MS_1 metaG | ecosystem: Environmental > Aquatic > Non-marine Saline and Alkaline > Hypersaline >... | reverse complement strand
GAAAAATTATTCAAAAACTAAACCAAAAAAAAAGGAAAAAAAAAAAAAAAAAAAAGGCTTCTCCTAAGTTTGACTCTGGTGGTTCTCCCCCCCCCCCCAGCTAGTACTACTGCATGGGACAAAAAGGACTTTAATACAGTAATCGACTACACGAGTCAGCAATTAACCCTTGAATGGGATGTGTCAAACAATGCAACATCGTATGAAGTTCGTTTAAAACATTTTGAACGGGATACATTTGAACCAGCACAAATAGTGACATCACCAACAGTCACACTACAACTTCCTAGAACTGGACATTACATTGTAAACATCAGAGCTATAAATGATGACACAGGAGAGCAAAGCGCATGGAGTGAAAGCATAGATCCTTCTAGGTATTCCGGAACCTATGAACCTTTCTGGGTTTACGGTCATGTTGAGCCTGTTGGTCCGATTGTAATCCAATAGGAGATTGAAGGATGAAAAAAGCTTTAATGGCATTTGTTTTTACATTCATTCTATTTTTTGCTAACTATGCTCATGCAGCTTCTGTAACGCTAGCTTGGAATGCTAATTCTGAAACTGACTTAGCAGGTTATCGAATTTTTCATAGAGAAGAAGGTCAGAATTATGATTACGAAACCCCAAGTTGGGAGGGTACAGAGACTACATGTACAATCGAAAATTTAGAGCAGGGGAAGACATATTATTTTGTAGCAAGAGCCTTTGATACAAACACTGAATGCCGAGACGAAAATGGGGTACTACAACCTGGACCATGTGAAAGTTTAGATTCAAATGAAGTAAATCATACATTTGAAATCGCCGTTACTATTCCAGACGATGTAATGAACATGAGGGTGGTAATACCATGAAACCTGTAAAGACAGTAACCATATCAAAAGGTACTCCACTAGCTACAAAAGATAGTATCGAAGAACCATCGCAACTTAAGAAGTGGTTAATTGGTATGGTAACCACAGGGATCGTAATCTTTGGAGTAGCTGTAGGACTATTTACATTTCAAACAACACCTAGTCAGATACTAACATTTTCTAATTCTGGGTCACCAGACTTAAAGAACTATCGAGTCTACTATGACGCACCTGGTAATTTAACTTATCAGTCGCCTCATACAGATGTTGGCAAGAGAAATACAGTGGCGCTAACCGAGCTCAAAATTGGAAAGGAGGGTACATATCAACTAGGATTAACAGCACTTGATGAAACAGGAAATGAAAGTAAACTAACATTATTAGAAGGTATTATAGATGTTGTGAAAGGAGACGATGGTCGTCTCATATTTACTTATCAATCATAGCAATAGGAGATTATATTATGCCTGTAAAAGCTGTAAATCTAAGTTTTCCAGCTTCAGGGTCGCCTGACGTTGTTGGGTACAAGTTGTACATGGAGGAGTCGCCGACACCGGTGACATATGATTCTGAAAACTGGGATCTTGGAAACAACACTGACGTTGACTTAAGTACGCTTGCTAATATGACCACAAAAGATGGTACATACAATCTTGGCGTAACTGCAGTTGACGACGCTGGAAACGAAAGTAGTTTTACTCTTATTAACGACGTGGCCTTGGATTTCGAAGCTCCGGACCCGCCGGGAGCGATAACGATAACGAGAGTGTAATCTGGCCGTATATAGCGGCTGGTGTAGTTGTTATCGGTTTCGTAATCTGGTATATTTGGGTGAGATAGTTCGGAACTTTATTAGTGGCGGGCAGGTCGGGGGAAACTCCGACCTGCTATTTTCACCTTGGAGAAATAGATGAATGCAGATCAAGTAAGGTGGATACTTCAGAAACTCGAAAGAATCGGTGATAAAATTGAGGAACAAACAGAAACTTTAAAAGACGCTGTAGGTTTGCTCAAGAAACTTGAAAAGAAGGAAAAGAAAAATGGACATGGAACTAGCTAGGTTATTATCTGGCGCATTGGACAGACTCACAGAGAAGGTTTCAATGCAAGAAGTTTTACTAAGAAAAATAATTGAATTATTAGAACAAATTAGAGACAATGCAATCATGAAATTATAGCCTCGTAGCTCAACGGTAGAGCGCACGACTGATAATCGTGACATATGAGTTCGATTCTCTTCGAGGCTACCAATATAATCTTTTATCTGGCGGGATGGTCAAACACAATACAACCTGACTTACACCCTACCATTCCTTGAGAATGGACGCAGAAGTTAGTTTAGAGGTATAGACACTAGCATCGGAAGCTAGACCTTGGAGGTTCGAATCCTTCTCCCGCCACCACTTTAAAAATAGGAGATTGGAAATGGCAGAATTAAAAGATCTATGGATTGAGTTTCCGCCATCCAACTCACCCGACGTAGTCGGATATAAACTATACATCGAACCTGGAATTATGGGTGCTACATATGACTCACAATCATATGGACTAGGAACAACTACTAATGTTAATGTTATTGATTATGTAGATGATCCTGGTTTTTATAGTCTTGGAATTACAGCGGTCGATGAGGTCAGCAACGAAAGTGAAATGTCAAAAGTCGTTGTTGAAGTAGAGCTTAAGGAGGCTGGTATGGGTAGAGTTAAAACAGTAACATTAAGTTTTGAACCTTCTCTTTCACCAGATGTTGTTGGTTATGTTTTGTATATGGAGGAAGCTCCAACTACAGTAACATATGAGTCAGATTCATTTAATTTAGGAGATTCAACTAGTGTTGTCATTGCAGATATTCCAAATATGGGAACACTAGATGGTCATTACAATTTTGGCGTTACAGCTGTAGATGACACAGGCAACGAAAGCGATATGTCATTAATCAGTAATGTCAAAATTGATTTGGTTCCACCTTTTGGACCAACAAATCCAAAGATAGATAGAACTTAATGGGGCAGTCGCTTACGTGGTCATAGCGCCCGGTTGAAGCCCGGGAGATGTCCGTTCGATTCGGACCTGTCCCACCATTTTTGAATAGCGAATAGGAGAAGAATTATGTGGTGGCCATTTTTTATTGTCGGAGGTTTTTGGTTTTGGGGTCTCGCCCTTATTGAAGCGGCGTTACTTGTTTGTCTTGTTGAATTTGAAAAAGGGTGGGCAACATTTTGGTCACTCGCAATTTTCGTTGCTCTTATCCATCTCTTCGGAGATGCAAGTATCTTCACGTATATACATCAAAATCCAATGAAGATTATTCTATGGATGATCGCGTATATCGCGGTTGGATTTGGTTGGTCAGCAATCAAACTTCGTGTATCTCTTTCAAGGTACAGGGATAAGATTGAAGACATGAGAATGCGATGGATAGAAGATGGTCATGACAAGAATAATGATGAAGAGTGGAAACAATATCTTAGTGATCGAACTAATACATATGACATTCCTCGCTTCTCAGAGTACAAAGAGAAAATAGTTTTCTGGTGGGCTTACTGGCCACCATCAATGTTTTGGACATTTTTCAGGGACTTCTTTGAAAGATTCTTTAGAAGTCTCGTGCGAATGGCGAAGAAATTTTATATGTGGGTATTTGACGCAACGGTTGGTAAAGTCATTGCGGAAGTACGAGCGGCGAAAGAAATGCCGAAAAAACAATCACGGTATAACTAACATCAACTTTTGACACGAACATATTTACCCATAAACTTTTGGGAGGTATAAGATGGTAAGAATCATTCTAGCATTTGGAGGTATGCCACACATGTAAATCCAATTAAGGAGGAACATGTATGAGTGGCACACAAAGAAAAGGCGGTAAGAAAAACCGCAAGTACGGCAGGGGATTGCGTAAACCTTCTCACATTCGCTACAATGCAGAAGGGCGCTACGAGAAAAACAAAGCTAGAAAACAAGCAAAACACGCCAAAAGAATGGCGAAAAAAGCAGCTCGCAAAAATGAGCAGAATGAATCCTGCTAGTAGCGGGCGTTCTAAAGATTGGCGTGACAGGAGTGATAAAGATTGTGTTTGTGGCGGACATAATTGGAAGAATGTTAAAAAGAATCTTCACCATCATTCCACGAAAAATCGTCTTAACATTCGTAAACAAAGACGATTTGTCCTTAAACAAAAGTAGAGAGGCTAACCGTGAGTAACCGCAAACCCTCCGGTATTAGGCGTCGGGCGGTGATGGCTAGCTAAGCCTGTATAAGTCCTGCTCACGGGATTCTTTATGTGGGGGTGTAGCTCAACCTGGGAGAGCGCTGGCTTTGCAAGCCAGTTGTTGGGAGTTCAAATCTCCTCACCTCCACCAAATAAATAATTCAAGATCTATATATATTAATATACGACTTAAAGATTTGGTCAAATCTTCATAGTCATCCTTCTTATTATGTCGTGGACGGTAGAGTGTTTTTCGTGTAATTAGCTCAGTTGGTAGAGCACCGGTCTATTAAACCGGGAGTCGTCGGTTCAACCCCGATATCACACTCCATAAAAACAATACTCTCACATTACCACGACAAACTAAGAATGATGAATAGGAGGACGAAAAAGTCTTTACAGAATAAAACACTAATGGCTCTAAGGTAGTGATGTTCCGGTGACGGACTAGCGAGGCGGAGAAAGACTCAAAGATGAGTTAATCTCTGCGTGTCCACTGCTATTAATTCTTATAATTAAGGATTAATAGTAAGGGCAGCCACACTTTATTTTATAAGACTTTTACATTACCTCCTACAACAATTTATTTGGGGACGAGTGAGCCATTACAGAATCGGTCGCTGTCAACGACAAGGTCGATGGTTCGAATCCATCACCCTCCGCCATTTTCTATGGGGGGTTAGCTCAGTTGGGAGAGCATGTGTTCTACATGACTTACACCTTACCCCAAACCCTTTTTTAATTCGGGGACGCAAACGTACTTCCAGTGTTATATAGGTTCGAATCCTATATATGGCTCCAAACTGCCATATTAGCCCAATCGGTTGAGGCGACAGTTTTAGGAACTGTTAAACAAATACAAAAGTACATTTACCCTACCCCGAATTAACTTAAAAACAATTTTGTGGGGACGAATAAGTTATTACAGATAAATTGAGCGTTGGGAGACGCTGCCAAAGTCACCTACCAGGTGATTTACTTCATCCCTCTAAAAATAACTTATACATTACCCCACACACAATCTATAAAGGAGGTGGAACAGAATGTTGAGTCCTGGTTTGTTTATGATCCGAAAGCCCGATATCCCGTTGTTTGTGTGGAAAGAAACCCCACACTTTTTCAAATTCAAGTTCTTCGATAAACCTGTAAACATCAAAAAGAGTCGGATTAGGAACGCCAGTACACTCTACGTTCATGTTTCAGCGCAACGAGGAAACTACCAGGGAGCCCTTTCTATATCTGCGGATACGGAAAAGAGGTTTGAATTCATTAACGCAAAAGAAAGAGACATGGTTCAAGAATATAGAATCGAAGGTCGAAAATTTCCAGCGGAGGAGGCTAACATGTTTTCGAATTTCAAAGTAACAAGCATTGACCTCAGACAGGTCGACGACGTGGCTATTGAAGTAGCTGTCGAAAAAGTGGCTAAGGAGATTCCTGGGGTGGAAATCGTAACAAAGAGCGATAAAACCTTCATCGTCAAAGATGGTAAATCACAAGAACTGTCAGGTGACGAATTCAGGAAGGTTGTAGAAAATTACGTGGTTGGTAGCAAGGTGGTAGAGCTCCAAAGAGATTCCAATATGTTCTCTTTGATCAAAATGCTCGGGATCATCGGTACCGCAACACTCGAGTTCGCGGGCGACAAGGAGGACAAGTCCAGTATTTTCGGATAACTTGACCTCTCAAGGATAACCTTGGCGCCCGATCTCACACAGGTCGGGCGCTATTTTTTTGGTAACGGGACGCTGTGAAAGGAGAAGAGTCATGATCACAAACCTACCCGAAGAGTCAAGAGTTAGTCTTGACCACATTGACGAAAAAGCTATGGCTCCGCTTGCAAGAGACGTTCTTGCACTTCTCAACCTTTCAGGTGTTGACATGGGAAGAGAAACCCATTACAACACAAAAGAAGAACAGGAGAAAGCGAGAACGGAACTCCACAGAGCGGTATTCGAAAGAGACAGAAGTATCTATGGGTGTATGTTTTGTCTCCCTGGTACAACTGACTTCTCAAAACAAAAAGCGGTAACTGCGTTGCTATCGAATCGTTGGGATGATAAACCCGCTACCTTGACCATTGACCATGAGAATAAGATGATCCAACATATGCTCAGAGAAATGCAAGCAAACAGGATGATCAACCTTTTCGTGGACTTTGACGAGAAACAGATTAACAACTCAAGGACAAGAAAGGTGGTTCTGAGGAGCATCATTGACTCCAAGTCCTTCGATTTGTGGTCTGTTAAGTATAGGAGTAAGATCAAACGAGCTCTTATACACGTCTGGAACAAGAAGACGTCAGGTGTAATTCAAAGCATCGTACGCAAGAAAAAAGAAGACCTCACATCGAAAGAGTGGGGAATTCTGAACAGAGCATTTCCAGGATCTCGCACTGCTGCAGATGGTGAAACGATTTTGGAATGTGTAAAGTTCATCTTTGGCGCCTGTGATAATCCAAAACTTCCAATTCACAGAGCTTTCCATGAAGCAAAACAAGACCTTTCAAAAGGTAAGAGATTACCTATGGAAGTTCTCGAAGGTATTCGTGGTCTGTACCATAAGGATGTACCACGCAAGAAACTCTTTGAAATTGTCAAGGATAACTTGACAACAAAACAAAAGAGGTTGGTACAAAAGTCTGCGAAAAAAGCAGGAGTTAAGGTGGACTTTGACCCAATGAGGTATCCAATGACCGACCTGTATATCTATGCGTTTGAGATGGGTTGGACAAAGGAAATCGCAAGGGCGCTTGGAATTAAGGCGAAAAAAGCTGCTTCTACTCTCCCATTCAAGTTTGGACATGTTGGAGTACTACTTGATAACTCCCAGTCCATGAGAGGGTCAGACGAGCAAAAACTTCGTCCTATGGCTACTGCACTTGCTACAAAGGACTTGATTGCTTGCACGGGGGACAAACATACCATCGTTACAGCAACAATGGATTCGGTCCCTGAAATCGGAGCAATGACAAGACCAAGAGGTCCAAGTGATCTCGCAGGTCCTTTCTTGGAGCTTTTGAAGGCGGAACCTGATAGTATTTTCATTATCTCTGATGGATATGAGAATGCTCCAGAAGGTCGTCTTTCTGAAGTACTTCAACTAGCAAGACATGTCGGGATTCAAATACCGGTATACCATATTAACCCTGTATCCGCTTCAGAGAGCAAACTGGGTATTAGAGTTCTTGACGACTCAATTCCAGTTATGCCAATCAACAAACCCGAAGCGATTGGATTGACACTATTCAAAGCTATGCTCGAAACTGACCCAAGACGAGGTCTTGAGAGTCTAGTGGGAATGGCGCTTCCAATACTTGAGAAACAAAAGGAGGTGACTGCATAATGAACAGCATCACAATGGCTGAGATTCTCAGAGGAGTTACACCAGGTAGGATGCAATCAGTAGGTTACATGCAGATCATCCCCTTGGTAACAGAACTCGTAGACGAACGTTTCATTCCACCAACTGGAATATACTCCAGTACAAGTGATTATGGAACGGTCAATATAGAAAACAGAGGATCTGGAATGACGATTCTTCCTATGGGAACTGGATATGTGGTAAAGCAAGCTGCTCAAAACCATGCGATTCCAACTGCGAAGCTGGTGAAAGCTGGTGAAAGAGCAACGATTAACACCGCTGCTTGCATCCAATCCAGTCAAGGTGGGACAATTCGTGCAGGACAGCATCCTATGACCATCATTCCTTGGGCTTTGAAAGAAGCTGCAATTATGACAAGGAATCGTAGACAATATCAAAAACTATGGGGAGCAATTGAAGAGTTCAATAAGCGTCTTGGGTTAATGTCTCGTGGACATCTTGAGTTGTATCTTGAGAAGTTCAAAGACGACCTTGACAACTTCATTGCTCAATTCGAGGTTGTTCCAAACCAAGTTGGCGCAATTGTTCTTTTGAATGGTTACGTCATGGGCGTAGAACGAGCTCCAAACTACGAATACTGGAAAGCGATCTGGAAACCGCTAATTCGTGAATGTTATGGATCTCTGTCCCTACAATTTGCGAAGGAAGTAGGACCAAATCCACCACTTCCAAAAACAAGGGTACCCTTGAAGCGTGCAGGAATTGATACCCTCAAAGACGTCGAAAAAGCCTACACCGAAGCTAAAGGTATGGAAGACGACGTAATCAGGGGAACTATCCGAAAGTTTATCAAGGAGAAATTCAAGAGATCCCACGAGGAGAAATCCGGGTCAATTGAAGTTGAAACCTTGGAACATAAACAATTCAAGGGTCAGGTTGTCCGCGACAACGACAAGATTCTATACGCCAGTTTCGTGACAACATCGTCATGGAACCAGAATCATGATTGGTATGAAGCGGATGAATTTCGAATCTAAATTGAGGGTCTGTCGATAGTCCTCGAAGAGTATCGACAGACCTTTCTCAATTCAAAGAAAGGATGATTATGGAGAAACCATATGTCGTAAACTTGTTTGCTGGTCCAGGAACCGGAAAGTCAACAACAGCGGCTGGGATCTTTTCTCTACTAAAACTGCATGGAGTCAATTGCGAGTATGTTCCGGAATTCGCAAAGGACCTCACATGGGAACAAAGGTTTATGACTCTAGCAAATCAGATCTATGTATTTGGCAAACAACATCATAGGCTTTGGCGATTGAAAGATCAAGTCGACGTGATCGTTACAGATTCGCCACTATTACATAGTCTGGTTTACGGAGTATTCGATTTGGAAATGGTACAAGTAATTATGAAGCAGGTTCAGGAATTCAGTAACTTGAACTATTTCTTGAAGAGGATGAAACCTTATAACCCAAAAGGTCGAAATCAGACCCTAGATGAAGCAAAAGCCCTAGACGGAAAAATTAGAGCAATGTTGATTGGTCATCAAATAGCTTTTGAAGAAATTAATGGTACTTGTGAAGCTATCAACGTTATTACAAACATGGTATTGGACTGTTTAGGTTTAAAACAAACCTATCAGGTCATTCCCTATACTCAAGTGGGTATGTACGAGTAAGTCTGCGATTGTCAGGAGGCGGCTAACTCTTGACAAGAGCAGAGTGGGGAATATATTTGCCGGTATGTTCCCCACTCTTTTTATTTTTTTTGTTTCATTTTTTAGGTTTTAGAACAAATATAAAACCATAGCCCTGTAGCTCAGTGGGAGAGCTCCAGTCTTACAAACTGGGAGTCGCTGGTTCAACTCCAGTCAGGGCTACCATCGAAATTGAATGCGGAGATGGTGTAACTGGTAGCATGCGTAGCTCCCAGCTACGAGGTGGGGTTCGATTCCCTGATCCGCTCCAAGGAGAATAAAATGAGAATTGTTCGTGAATTGAGATTTAAGTTATTCCTTGGTTCTACAACTGAGGAAATTGAAGGAAAGGTGAACGAATTTCTCGTAAAGAAAGAAATGTGTCCTGGTAATTATGTGACGCATGAACTTGATAAACTGGGTGATGTTTACCAATTAGCTTTCTTTTACGCGGAAGTAAGATTTATTGATGATAACCAATAAGCGGGCATGATGTTTAATGGTAGCATGAAAGATTTCCAATCTTTTCGTGGGGGTTCGACTCCCCCTGTCCGCTCCAAAGGAGACTCATGAAAGACTGGTTATACTCAAACATATGGAGACCATTTAAGTATGGAATTAAAAATTTAGTCAGATGGTTTCCTGTTATTTGGTGTGACCGAGATTGGGATTACTGGTTCATCTATAAAATCCTACAAAAGAAATTGGATAACACATCAAAATTTTTAAAGAAATACGGCTGTCATAAAGACGCATTAAAAGACGCTGAAAGGATTGAAAAATGTGTTTTTACTCTCAATCGTCTTTTAAAAGATGAATATCATGAAATGGTATTCAAACACCACGATAGGAAATGGGGTGAACTAGAATTAAAAACATTTCCATCTAAAGACCATCCAGGAGCGTATGGATTAACTACTTCAAGACCAAACGCCAACACACCAGAGTTACGACAAAAAGAACGTGAAGAATTTCGAAGATGTTCAAATCATCAAGAGTATATGGTAAAACAAGATAACGAATTTTTATTTGATACAATGAAACGTTATATTCGAACATGGTGGGATTAATGGTTGAAAAATTTGTATGTACCAAATGCAAAGGTGACAAGTGGATAATTGAGAATGAAAAACTCAAACTCTGTCCAAAATGTTTGGGTGATGGAGAAGTTGATTGGGTTTCAAATGTCACTGGTGTTAAATTATCTTGGGGTGAAAAATCAAGAAGAATATGTGATGCACTAATCGAAGAAGGGAAGAGAATTCATGGAATTGTCTCTAGGACCAGGTGAAATGATTTGTCCAAAATGCAATGGTACAGGAAAACCATCAAGAGTTATTAATGGCATGTCTGTGTATACATCAATTTATAGTTGTGAAAAATGTCATGGAGAAGGAAAGTTAGACTTTGTAGAAAATGTTGTAGGAAAGAAAAGAAGACACTTCAATTTTGATTCTAGTTCACAAATGCATTATATGTTTCGATACACATCAATGATTAAGGACGAAGTTCATAGAGTGTTTAATTGCAATATAACTTAAAGGATTCTAAATGAAACTCGGACCAGGTGAAATGATTTGCCCAAAATGTGATGGTGAACCTGTCTTTAAAAAAGATGGAGCTATGGCGGTTTGTGGTAAATGTTGGGGATCTGGAAAACTCGATTTCGTAGAGAATGTTGTTGGAAAAAAGAAACCCTTTTCTTTTGATGATTGTATGGATCAGATGGCTGAACATTTCTGCAAAGAGATCGACAGAGAAATCTTAGAACACATTTATATTGGTTTATCAACTTCTACGCGGGTGTAGCTCACTTGGTAGAGCGCTACCTTGCCAAGGTAGAGGTAAGGGGATCGTAACCCCTCACCCGCTCCACTTCCAGAAAGAGGTTCTTATATGCGATTTGATGATGCTGAGATTGTATATGGTAAACGTAAGCGTTGGATAGTAAAAAGACCCAAAGAATGGAAGACAGAAAAACAATGTAAAGAAAAATTGGATGACCAAATTGTAACATTAAGGGATGTGCAATATAAAGTCATTAAAGTAACACCGGCGAAAAGAATGATTAATAATGATCCAAAGAACATTGGTATTGGAAAACATATACTAATTGAGGTAAGGGATCTAGAAGATGCTCAGACCGAAATGGACGCACCACAATGTGCAGCAGCAGTGTGATCAAGCAAATCTAGTTGACGAAAGCTGTATATATGGTGCGTGGTATGAAGGAGTATGTTATTGTCAAGAAGAAACTTGCCCAGGATTGAGATGTCCTTACAAGTATAGAACTTATGAAATGGTAGAAGTAGATATCTCTGAAATAATCAACCCTAAACTTGAACCACTAACGAAAGATTTTGACAATGACTTTTAAAGTGAGACTTCAACGTGATTTTAAAACAGAAGAGGAGTGGGAAACATACGTGAAAGAATGGCGAGAATATGTCGAATCCGGACAAGCAGAAAGAGATCATGAAAGATACATTGATCATGAAAGATATAACCTTGACATTTGGAATAAAAAACAACAAACTCAGGAATCAGACTTATTGTTAACGTTTGATATTTTGAGGAGTGGAATTTCAATAATAGATTTATTTGAAAAAGCTGGTTTGGTCGAGACCAGAAGTGAAATGAGAAGACTGATTAAACAGGGAGGGGCTTACATAAATGGAAAACGTATTGAGGATATACATTGTGTTGTAGACCTCAATACAGTAGAACAAGATTTTACAATCTCAGCGGGAAAAAAGCGAAGAAAGCAGGTAAGTGTAATATGAGAAAACGGGACATAAAGAAAGAGGTATTTCGAAATCATTTTTTGTCAACTCCTGAAGTTGCGGAAATGGTGGGTGTTTTTCATACTACTATAAGACGGTGGGTAGAAAAGGGAAAGATTAAAGGAATTCGAGTTGGTAGAAATTATAAAATTCCGATAATGGAAGCAATTCGATTTCTAAAGGAACATGATATTCCTTTACCCGATTCCTTACATCGACTAACAAGATATAAACATGAGAAGAAAGGAATTCACTTTTTTCTCGACGAAAGACAAGCAAAAAAATATCACTCATGGAAAGAAAAACATGATACATATTGTCCATTAACAAATGGACGAGATGGAGCGATAGGTGGAAGAACTACATTTACCTTCACACCAACAGGACTTGGAGAGGTAGTTACAGCAAGATGTGGATGTAAAGAAGGTGAATATAAAGTAGATCTATCGTTTTCAGAAGATTGGTAATATTCCTCCGTAACTCAACCAGGTAGAGTAACCGGCTTTTAACCGGTAAATCCGAGTTCAAATCTCGGCGGGGGAACCAACTTGGGGACGTGGTCCGAAAGGCGAGGCGGCTGGTTGCAACCCAGCATATGCAGGTTCGACTCCTGTCGTCCCCTCCAATTAACCCTAAACCAGAGAGGTATCTATGAAGGGGAACAAAATACTAGCAATACATTCGGCTGTATTTGTTCTACCTGAGGACTTCAAAGGGGGAATTCGAGAAGCTTTGACAACACTTCTTGAATATCACACATCAAAAGAAAAAAGTACTATGTGTCCTTCGACAGACACAATGGGCGAATTAAGTAAAGACCAACTAGACATCCATGGGAAATTAATGACTAAACAATTGTCGAAATTGTGGAATCCTTCTAATCAGGATCAGAAGTTCTGTGGTAGCATCAGTTTACACCAATGGATAGAGCAGTCAAAAGATCAATTTGTTCTTGTAAGAACGGAAGAAATATAATAAGCCTGAGTCGCTTAGTCCGGTCGATAGCACCAGATTTGTAACCTGGCGGAGAAATCCCACGGGGGTTCGAATCCCTCCTCAGGCTCCATTACAAAGGAGAGTCATTATGGCTTTTGATTATAGAGTAATTGAAATTACATACGAGGACGTTTCTGAGTTAGAAACAGCCCTCGATACGGAAGGTGCGTCTGATTGGGAATTGATAGATACATATCCTGGACCAATCAACGCAGAGACTGGTGAAGCAAAACTCACCGCAATCTTTAAGAAAACCATCTAAGCCCCCGTAGCTCAGCGGAATTAGAGCAGGAGCCTTCTAAGCTCTTTGTCGGAGGTTCGACTCCTCTCGGGGGCTCCATTTTTAAAAGAAAGGAGACAACCATGACGTAGATTATTTTTAATCCACCGTAGGTTGCATCACGAAGCCCACCTTGTTAAATTATAATTTGGAAACATAAATTATAATTTATAACAAGGAGACAAAAAAATGAATAAGTCTGATTTTCTATATATCAAGGTAAAACCACAATTAAAATCATGGGCTAAAGAGATACGAGAACTCAAAAATTCTCGAAAACAAGATAAGCGTGATGGTAGAGCTTTATGGGATATTGAATATGATATCGCAAAACTCAAGTATGAATTTAGACATCATCACATTGCTTATTGTTTAATGCGAGGAAGAGATCGCATTGAAATTGAGCAGCCAAGGGACGATCATCTCCCAAACGAAAATAAGATAGAAGTCATTCTGAAAAATTGGGAGGTAGAGATCGATGAAGATGTACGTCTTAGTGCGTAGGGATCTAACAACGTCCCAACAAGCTGTGCAGGCAGGGCACGCTTTAGCGAAGTACATGTGGGAAACACCGATTGGGATAACTGGTCAGTGGGCAAATGGTACTCTCGTTTATTTGGGCGTGGAGAATGAAAAACATTTAAAAAAATGGCGAGATAAGTTAGAGCATAGTGAAATGTATTTTCATGAGTGGCGAGAACCTGATATGGACAATCAATTAACCGCAGTCGCTGCTTATGGGAATGGTCGGGTGCTTAAACGTCTTGATTTACTGTAATCGGGCGTATAGCTCAGTCGGAAGAGCGGGTGTCTCTAAAACATCGCTGCGTGGGTTCGAACCCCACTACGCCCTCCATTTTTTGTACAAAAAAAGAGTTGTGGAGCACTCTTCGAATGTGCTCCACAACCCTCCTCTATTTCCTTTCCACCTTATCCTTCCACGAGTCACCTTTCGAGACAATAGTAATTGGTACGTCTAGGTGCCACTCAAGCAAATCAATATACTTCCTTGCGTTACCAGGAAAGTCCTCAAACTTTTCAATTTTTGACAAGTCTGTCATCCAACCCTCACATTGAAGCGAGTATACCGGTCTACAATCTTCTAAAAGGTCTGTTAGAAGTTGGCGCCCTTCAATTGACCTCTCCTTTGCTATGATTTTTGTTATAAACACTTGATTGGTTGACCGCTGATGTTCCCACTCAAAAAACTCATTTAACAGTGGAAATAACTTTCCTGTATACTCATATTGCTCGCATATAAGTATATGAGGAATTAATGATAGTTTATCTAAATTGGTTAATACAATCTCACCAATCCTTCCCTTGTTCAAGTCAAGAGCATACTGAGACATAACCAAATCAAACCACCCAACTCTAAAGTCTCCTTGCCACCCGTTCTTAGAGTTATCATACTCTAGTAAGAATGTTTTAAGAGCTTCATCCTCAGATGGAAATGGGCCAGGTCCATGTCGATGGTCGTAAGCTCGTAGTACTCCAACCTCTCTGACGTTTAAAGTATGAGGAAAATCACCAGACCCCTTACCAACGCCCCAGATGATAAGACTCTCCGCATTCTCAACGGTTGTGTTTGATTTAGTAACATGTGGCCAGAAACCACCCTTGAAGTCTAGAAGAGCTCCTTGTGCACCTTCAAAGATAGTAGGTGTTCCCCAGCTAAAACATTCAGGGAACATCTTTCCTTCTGGATCTTCAATCGGGTGAGGGAGACCAACTAGAATGTCAATATACTGCTCAGTTAATTCGAGTGGATTGATATTGTTAATTTCATCGCGTCGTCGTACCAACCGTTGGTTCGTTGGATTTTGCATTACAAACATTTCAGCTCTTTCTTTAACTTCCCCTTTAAGTGTGCTTAACTTTCTCAAAGAATCGTCAAGGGAACGATCTATATCTCCAAAGACAAGAGCATCTTTGACACCCTTCTTTTGAAAGTCAAAGACAGCTTGACCTACACCTAACCCAACAGAACCATGACGCGAGTCACCCTTACTCAACTCAACCATTTGACCAATTAACCGATGATATGGCGTTACCACCGGACAATGAGGATGTATTCGTATTGTGTCCCAAGGACTGAATCCCACTTTATCTTGCAACACATTCGCCTCTTCAACTAACGCAAATGGTTCAACATACATATGCTCAGAAAGATATGATAGTCGACCTAGTGGTGATGCGGAAGTGAATTGACTACAGCAATGAGATTCACCATTATCCAATGTGACAAAATGAGCGGCTTGACAACCACCGTTAAATCTGACAACCATTTGAGCATCAGATTTTCTTGCGAAATAATTAACAGTGTTACCTTTCCCCTCATCACCAAAACCAAGACCTACGATTATGTATACATCTTTCATAGGCGCGATGCTCCACCTTTCTTCTTTATAGACGCAGTTGGAAGATCTCCACTTACATCAGGAATGACTGTAAGGGCTTTGCTATATCCTGCAAGGTCAGTCCCGACGTTGGCGATTCTCTCAGGACTTTGAGGTTCCAATGCTCCTGTTGACGGATCTGTTAAGGTTGCTAAATCATGTTGATATTCTTCAAGAGTCCTTGACTTCGATACCATAGCAATGATACCTCGAATCAAGTCAATAACACTTTTCTCCTCGGTAACTCTGATGACATTTTCTCGAGGTATGACCTTACACCACTCTTCATAGATCCATTCGTCAATATCAGGCTTACCACCACCACAATACTTATTAAGGATCATAAAAAGATTCCCCTTGAATTTGTCATACAACTGGCTAAAAATATATTGGGTGTCCAGAGTAGAAACATCTTTATCACCAATATACTCGACAATATGTGCCTGGTCAAGTGTTGGATATGGTGCTTCATCACCAACAAAGAAACAGAATGGCAACTCAACTGTTGCATCAAACTCTAGATGGGTTAGAGCAAAATATGCTGCTAACTCATACGTTTCCATTCTTTGACCGCCACCACCACTCTCCAAATACAGTTTCTTTAGCCATGCATCAACATCTAACCCCTTAGCAAGCTCTGCGATTTGAAGAGGAGCATAGTCGCAATTAGCGTCGCCTACACCACATAAGGCCAACATGAACTCTTCGAGATAATTCTGCTGCTCAATTTGTCCATAAAACATTGGCGCTTTGTCATACGTTACCCTCGCAAAGTCAATGTTCGACCCTGTAACGTCCAGGAATATGAAGAGCGGTGATTTCGTTGCACACTTGACAAATTTCCCCGTTGGATTCATATCAGCATGGAGATTATCTTCTGTCAATGCTGCACTCGCCGCATTACTCGACATACTACCTGTTTGTCTGTTGGTTGATTTTGTTGAACTTCCATAGACCGGTCTTGCATAACTCGTTCCGCCCATCGTGTATAACCTCCTTTAAAATGGATGTGGAATGAACTCCCTTTGCGGATATAAACTTGACCTGATCCCAATCAATCGTCGTAGAGCTTTCCAAGCATCATCCGCACGTTTATCCGTATCGTACTCAATAAAAGTTCCAAGGAACTCCTTTACCACGTCATTTAATTTATCTGAGAAGACTCGCCTGTGAATATCACCTCCTGTCACATATAAAAAACACATCCCCAATCCAAACATATCCGCAGATGGATGAGCATTTTCACCCTTTGACACTTCTGGCGGACTGAATATATTACGACCTACAAAAGGTTTGCCATCGACATATTTTACAGAGAAAATGAAATCAATGGGAATTACATTATGATTTCGACCAACAGCTATAAGATTCGCTGGTTCCAAATTGCCATGAATCCATCCGTTGTGATGCATGTACCCAAGGACATTCAGACATCGGTCAAGCATTGACAAGGCTATGGGTTCAGGAACACCTTCTTTAAACTCATCCATCTTTAAGATTGTTGTAAAATCCCTTCCATCAATAAAACTCGTCACTATTGATTTTTGCCTTGCTTTGTTCTTGAACGTGTCCACAAGGTGTGGTAACGACACATGATTTAATTCATTGAGAACTTGCACCTCAGTTTCGAGCAGGTCATTATCATTCGGGTTAATAATAGATTTGATAGCTCCTTCTGACATCATCCCATTAGCACCCAAATACTCAGCTCGATACACATTACAATAGTCGCCTTCAGCGATATGTCCAAGAACCTTATAAGTGTATCGTTTTGTTTTAATCTCAGGAGCATTCTTGGGCGCTGTAGACTGACTTTGTCTGATCCCATAACTTCCGTCTTTGATCTTTTGTTTAGCCTCTTCATGGAACAAATTGATTGCTTTCAATACTTCTTGGCGTTGGTGGTCTTCTTCATCATCTCCTGTGTTTACAACTGGAAATGCTTTTACAAGTGTTCGGAAAACACCCTTCAAATTTTCCAGTTTTGCATCCATCCCATTACCAACAATTACCCCAAAAAGATCTTCCGCAACCGAACAACAACATATAGTCTTGTAAAAATTCTCCAGTTCGTGATTCGCCATCGTCACCTCCCTATCTAAAAATAAATTCAAATTCCTGCTCGTATAGTAATATATATATTAGATTGAAACCTTTATGTATAGGAAGAACATATTAAAAACTACCCCCGCGTAGCTAAACTGGATTAGCACCTGTCTACGAAACAGGGATTATTTTAATGGGAGTTCGAGTCTCCTCGCGGGGTCCAATTTTAAAAAGAGGAGTGTCATGTCAAATGGTCGCGACATTTATGACGAGTTCGTCTGGGCTACATCGGAGGAGTCAAAAGAGCAAGCACTAAAACTACAAAGGTTAAAGTCGTTGATCGAGGAACATGGATGCACCCTAGAATATGCGGATCTCCAAACCGGCGAAATACATGTATCATGTAAAGATGAGAATGGAAAGGAGTGTCCAAAAAAGAGTCAAGCATTAGCTTTTGCTCTTGGGAACGTAGATTTTTAAACAAAAAAAGCGCGGACCGGGGAGCGATGACAATGGTAAGGCTATCACCTATCCATATCAATATCCGGTCCGCGCTTAACCCCTGTCAACCACCGAGGTTTAGAGGTCGAATTCCGAAGGCGGTAGATTCAATGCGCTACATATCTTCCGCACAACAGCTTTTTCATCATCGTCAAAGTTCCCGTCTGCTGCCCCAATCGCGCAACAGACTCGTACCAGCAGACGAGCTTCATCGGGTTTACTGGCGATTTTCTGGATCGCCTTCATACATTCCCCTTCACCGATGTGTTTGTCAAAATCATATCCTTCCAAATACTTCTGGAATGATTCGATGACCTTGGGAATATCGTAAACCTGGAGAGCTTCACTCCTGCTCATATAGGCGATGATCTTTTGTTTCTCTTCAGGGTCGACGGTTCCGTCAGCCTGGGCGACCATAGCACAAGCGGCTACGGTACCTTCCATCAGGCTTTTGTTTGCGAATTTCTTCGCCTCCTTCGTGATGTCGTCTCCCCAACTTTTCAATGTATCTAAGAATCCCACTAGCTATCCCCCCTTTCTCAAATCATGAAATCTACGATGTCCGGTTTCTTGGACATGGTCTTGTTGACATTAACCAAATGGGGTGTTCCCGTTCGATTGTCAATCATTGCAACCACGCACCAAGAACCTTTCTTGGTCTCAGACAGTGGGACCTCCAACGGTTCGCCCATACCTTTTACGATAACCTTACCTTCATACTGGGCGAAATTGGTGCTCTTACCATAGATATTAGCCACGATAAGTGCACAATCTACCGCGCCCAAGTCTCCGAAGTGCATATTCTCTTCGTTTCCTTGAGCTGAGTCCACTTTGTCCCCGATACCGGAATCTTGATCCAGTTTGATGTATGGGGGTCGGGAAAGACTTCCTTTTCTCTGGAAGTTGATTTGGCCTGCTCCAGAGGTTCCTCCCCTGCTCCCACCACCCACGAGCTTGCTAAAGAAGCCCTTCTTTTCTTGGGTTGGTGCAGGCGAGCCTTTGGGTAGGTACATACAATACAAATCCAGATCGACCGGTGTCTTCCAGAATAGCGTGGCTTGGACTTTGTTGTCCATTATAAGGGCTTTATCACCCTTTTGAGCTAATACTGGCATACATTCTCCTTTCAAGGGAATGCGGGTAGCTAGGTGGCGTCCTAACTACCCGCGGAGACTATGACGCCGGCTAGACGTTCATAAGGTCGAATTGGAATGTAAGGGTTTCATGGACGTCGGTGGCATCTGTCTTGATCTTGCTGAACAGGGCCAGCTCGGCGTCATCGTACTGGTCATCACCCTTGACAGCGTCGACGAGCCATTTAGCCTCATCCTCGTCAACCACACCAGGGCTTGTTTCATCTTCGAGTACATGTTTGGCAATTGCTTCAACGAACAGGTCTTTCCAACCCGCATCGTTTTCTTTCCCGGATACGGCGTCGTTCAGAGCAAACATGAAGTCTGCTTCCTCTCGGCTTACGCCTTCTCCGTCTCCCCCACCAGACCCATAAATCACGGTTCTGATCTGGGCGACCTCGTCAGCATCGATGATGCCGTCTTCGAGGACTCTGGCTTTCAGGGATTCCATGACGTATGTATTGAAATCGTCGGTGCAGGATTCGGCTTTGTCGGTGATGTTGACCAAGAGAGCCATCTCATTGTCATCCACCACACCGTCTTCACCGATTTTCTCCTTCAGGTAGGTGTATTCGTCGGCGTCGACTGCACCTGGGAGGCCTCATCACCAAGAACGTGATTGGTAATTCCCTCAACGAACACTTCCTTCCATGCAGGATCGTTCTCTTTTCCGCTGGTGGCCGTATTAATGTCGAAGAGCATATCCGCTTCGGCGCGGGATACACGGGCACCTTCGTCACCATCTTCGCTGTAGATTTCAGCTTTGATCGCCGCGGCTTCGTCCGCATCCACGATTCCATCTTCTAATACGCTGGTTTTCAGCTCTTCCAATGTAGGCATAAAATTTTCCTCCTTTTATGCTATCTAATGGTAGTTAATTCCAATGAAGAATCGACCTACAGACCCATACCGGTCTTGATGTTGGTCACCAATTCTTCGGTGGTTCCCGGTGCACCCTTGAGCAAGCAGCTCCTGCTCTCATTGATGAGGTTTGCGCCGATCGGGCTCGAGTTGTCGATGGTGGCCAGTAATGTGCAGTTCGCGATATCACCACATTCCAATGTGATATTATGACCGCGGGCTTTGTCATCCATGAACTCCAGTCGTACGTTGGCAGCCGCGTCATTGAACCTGGATGGATCGCCCTTCTGGAGTGCGCCCCAATCCCATGACACGATGTACATTTTGTCGACCTCGGAGAGATTCAGGATCTTCATGATCTCTTCATTCTCCCCACCGTCGATGCTGTCACCAACACCCTGATCTTCAGACAGGGTTGCGACTGGGTTCGATACATCAGTACCACGAGCTCCAAAATACAGGAGATCACTGGAACCATCTTTTTTCTCGATGATTGCTGCGAGATCGAAATCTGCGGGAATGCCCCATTTCAACTTCGCGATCAACTGCGAGAAACCCTCATCCAATGGTGCACTGTCACCTTTCTTCGCCAATTCCGCCATAGTCTTTTCCTCCTTTCACTAGTGAGTTGAGCGGAAATTCGTAAGCACCCCATGTGCTCACTTCTATAGTAAAACGAACCCAGATACAATATAACAAGCGTAAAACACGACGAGCGGGTAGGAGTGTTTCCACTTGAGAAATTGAGTCCTAAGTCCGATTAACAGCAAGAAGGCGATGGTTGGTAACAACCATATATAAACTGGCAGCAATTCTGGAAATCGACCAGTTGTGTAAACTTTCATTTCCTCGCTTAGCCAGATTGACCTAAAGCCGGCGAATGCTAAGTCAATGACGTTAGAACCAAATAACATTCCCAGAAGAGCTGCTTTCTTGTCGGCGATGACATACCGATAAGACATCATAAACTCAGGGAATGATGAAACGTAAGATGTGAACATAATCAAAATGCCCCCAACCGAAAAGTATCCAGTTAACGCCATATTGAACGTCGAACCAAGACACTCCCTCACAAATACAACCAGCGCGAAGACCAAAAACGCATAGATGGCTATCGACTTTCCAAAGTCTTTTGTCCAACCCATTGGATCAGCTGTAAGCTCCGGAACACAATCACACCCGTCATCCTCTTCTTCCTCATCGTCGTCATTGTCTTTTATTGCATTTGGTATAACAAATTGACAAAGGACGAAAAGGCCACCAATGGTCATCAAGATCCAGGATTCATTCACTGTTAGTATTCCATCACGAATGAAAACAGATAACGACCCAGAAGCGATGATGTAAGAAATGAGTCCAACGTATGTGCTTGGCTTTACTGGAATTGGGTCATCTTTATTGACCTTGCCCATTCGAATCATAAAGATCATGGCCACGGCGCCAATGCCAAGCAAGTTGTCCATAGCAGAAAACGCCATATTCAAGGTTCCAGAGCAAGCCTTCTCCCCCAATTGAAGGGTTGACCAAACCTCGCTTGTAATAAATGGTGTCGCCGCTATAATAGCCATAACGATTTCTGGACCAGATGTAGCCATCGCTTGAAATGTAGATGCGATAACATCTTCCGGTAGTTTTAGTAATTTTCCGATTCTACCACCGACAGTTTCTAGTGGGTCACTGGTAATGAAAAGGAGATAACACGAAGCCGCAAGTATGAAAACTGAAGAACCTAACAACCATAAATTATTGTCCAATGCGTCCTCCTATCGTCTCGCTTTTGTCAGTAAATATCCTCCTCCCAATACAGCAGCAAGTACCAAGAGAAGAAGACCGCCAGTCACAACAGCGGCTTTTGCAGCTTTAACAATGAAAAATCCTATGACCAAGCCGCCAACGATCAAACCACCCCAAATCTTTTGCTTTAGTGTCACACCGTCACCTCCTTAGAATGAATTTATCGAAAATATGACCAACATTTTTCTACTCGTATATTAATATATATAAGTTGGTAATTTTATATTGATTGTTTCATGTTTGTTAAATGAGAAACTAATTTTGAATTTAGTAACATATAATAAACGAAAGGAGATCATACCGTGGAATTTAATTGGAACGTAATAATGAATGGGTTGATAAGAATGACCCAAATTGTATGCATCGCTTGGATTATCAATTCATTTGTTAATTACTTTACAGTGAAATTGACAACGAAATACCAGAGGAGAATACTCGGAAGATGAGTGATACCATAATTGTTGCTCCACACGCAGATGATGAATTAATTGGTTGTTATTCTGTTTTGTGTGATCCAGACTTGAAACCGATTATTATTTATACTGAAGAAATGGATGAAAAACGTCAGAAAGAAGTTTTACTACTCAAAGATTTTGTTACATTAAAAGCTCAGACTTTTCTTAAAAATGTACCTATGAGTATGATGAAACCAGATAATAAGTTCTACTTTCCAGATCCCGTACATGAAACACATCCTGCACATAGAGCTGCTGGTATGATGGGTGAAGGTCTTGCGAGAATGGGATTAGATGTTATCTTTTACAGCACTGAAATGAATGTACCATGGAAGCAAGAGGTCTTCAACCCAGAAAAGAAGGAAAACCTTCTTAACAATATATATAGCAGTCAAGCTGATTTATGGAGATACGAAAAGAAGTACATCTTATTTGAGGCATATTATCAATGGATATTCCGCGTATAATAGAACTATGTTGCACTGTTATAAGTATCATTGGAGTAACTTTAGTTTGTATACCAAAGATCCAAGGTGTATACTTAATAATTCTTGCGCAAACAGGTTGGGTAATATTCTCAGCTTTGAAGGACTTAGATTTTCTTTTGATTCAGAGTCTTTATATGGTTGGTATTAACATTTATGCAATATGGAGTTGGGGGAAGAAAAATGTCGGATGATTTGAATGATGAAGTTTTTAAAGCTGCGATTGACACGTGGGGTGAAGAAGCTCAAGTGGGAATGTGTATTGAAGAAATGGGAGAAGCTCTAGCAGCAATTAATCATTTCAAAAGAAAACGGATTGAAAAGGACAAGTTAATTGAAGAGTTTGTTGACGTCTATATAATGATGCGACAGATGAGATTTATGAATCAACATCTATTCGATCAAATCTTTAGGTTTAAAGTTAATCGGATACGTCATAAACTAGGGTTAACTACCAATCCTTGTATTGATCTAAATAAGGTAAAACAAAATGAAGGGTAAAGAAGAGGAAGAAGATGAGCAGACTGATATTTGTCCCACAGTATCCAGCTAAATTAAGATATCAGGAATGGTGGTTTCAAGAATTTCCTAAACACTTTAGAAAGCATTTTGATGAGGTCTTAGTACTTGGTGAACACCTTCTAAAATCAGGTGAATTCTATCGAGGTAGACAGGACTCATTCTCGCCTATTAAGTTGTCTATTGACTTTGAAACGGAGTTAATAAGGGAATATTATCGTGTCCAAATCGACCCGTCTGATACCCTATTTCTCGCAGACATCAGTTTTCCCGGGTTATTTTCGAATGTCTTATATCATAAGCCATGTCAAAATTCATACGCGTTTTGTCACGCGTCTGCGTTAAATGCGTATGATTACTGGCAACCTGTTCGTAAATATAAATGGAAAGTAGAGTGCCAACATTCTCGCCTTTTCAAGAAGATTTTTGTAGGTACAAATTATCATCAGAGAAAATTAGGATGGTATAATACCTCAGTTGTTGGTCTCCCAAATCCACCTTTTATCTACAAGGATAGGTTCCCTGAAGAGAAATCTATTAATCTTATAAGTGTGAGCCGACCAAGCATCCAAAAGGTAAACAAAAAATTAGAGAAGCAAGTAGAAAAAAGATTTGGTAAAATTGTACGAACCCCAGATATGGGGTTGCATTCTTGGGCGACATATTATAAATTTTTGTTAATGTCAAAAATAATGGTTATCACATCAAAAGAAGAGACTTGGGGTTATCAAGTAATAGATGCAATTTTGAATGATGTGATTCCATTAGCCCCGAACAAATACTCATATCCAGAGCTTTTACCTCAAGCGTATTTGTACGACAACGACAGAGAATTGCTGGAGATGATAGATCATATCTTGGAATATGACGACGTTAGAGTTCCAGAGATAAGGTGTCAAGAAAGAATTAACACTTTCTATGATAGAGTATGTAATGTTATGAAAGGGAGTTAAATTGAATGCAGCAGCAAAAGAAAGACGAAGAAAGAAACAACGTAGAGAATTAGAGAAGAAACCTGTAAAAGGTAAAATTTCAAGGAAAAAGGCAACAGCAGCTTGGGATGACCATCCATTGAAAGGAACTATTCATGCCCTATGGACCCATGGAACTGTAACACCACTAACATATGTGGATATCGGAGAATTGATATACTATGGTTGGCGAACAGTAAAATCTCAGATAAATTATATCATCATGAAGTCATTCCTCAAAAGTTATATTACAATGGGAAAGTCAGGAAGAAAAAATACGTATTTTTTAGATCCATCTAGGCGGCAAGTACCTTTTGATATGTTATGTCATTTACTCGAAGAATCTTATTATAAAAATAAATTTGGACCAAATTTACCTGAGCAAATGGTAAAGATGCTGCTAGATGAAATTGAACCCCACCAATGGAAATATACAGGTGACGTAACAAAGAAGAACCAATTCGCTGGAAAATATCCCGATCTAAGTCATAAGTTCGCACCGTATCTTATTGAGTTCAATGGCATCTATCATCATGGCGAACCAGACGGAATGGAAGAAAGAAAACGAAAACGTTTATTTGCTGAGAATGGAAAATATACATTGTTTTTGTGTGAATATGATTTACAAGACAGATGTCAAATGAAAGAAAAAATTATACGTTTTAGGTCATACAAAAAACCACTCAATACAAAGAAACAAATTGAAGAGTTCTTAAACATGAGGTTTTAAAATGGTTAGTCCTTATAAGGTTTTTTGGAACTGGGTTTTTGATGGACGAGTAAATTCACCAATTCCGTCAGGTAAAGATGTCCCAGATTTATTGAAATACAACTCACCAATTCACCATACCTTTCTTTTGAAGTCGTTTATCACAAATGGTAAGTTGAATGCTTACATGAATCAATGGTTAAATAACATAGGTTTTAGATACATTGAACGAGAAGATCTATTCTTTTTTGTTAAACAATGTGTTAAAGACTTTCGAGTAAAACGGAAGGAGATACATTACTCTCCGTATAATCCCACAGATATCTTATTCGATAAGATAAGAAGAAAGTTCCCCGCGTTAAAACCCTATGAAATTACTTTGTTTTGTAAAATTTTAGAAAAGTCAAAGGACAAAGATGCTGTGTATAGTGCATTTGGAGTGGACAAACCAAAAAAAGAACGCAAAAAAATTGAGAAACGAAAACGTAAAAAACATGTAACATTGAAAACATTTCTCAGGGAAAACTTTAAAATGGTACAGGTAAAGTAATTGTCAAGGGAGTCGATCCCTCATCGGTTAATAATATATATAGAATTTTCATTTATTATGGATAGGAGGAGAATCTTGTGTTTAGTCTAAAAAGGTCGTTTGCAGACTGCTCTAGTTGTGATCTATTAGATGCAGAATCTTGTATATTAGAAACCAATTCTCCAGAAGATTTATCACAAGTTGATGTTGTGTTTGTGAGTGAGAATCCAGGTAAAGACGAGATCAAAAAAGAAGTACCCTTAATTGGTCGTGCTGGACAAACATTTCGAAAATACTTTAACAAGTATATTAAAAAAGAATGCAAGTGGTTGTTGACTAATTGTGTCCTATGTTTGACATTAGATGAAAAGGGTAATACAGGAAATCCAACAGATGACACAATAGATCATTGTAAAGAAAATTGTTTTGAGATTATTAGACAATGTAATCCAAAATTGGTTGTATTGATGGGAACAAGTCCAATGAAAGCATTCGGGCTTGGGAAAAGTGGTATCACAAAGTTACGGGGCCAAACATTCAAATGGGAAGATTATGAAGTTCTATTGACCGTACATCCAAGTTTTGTAAATAGAAATAGAAGTTATGAAACTAAATTTGAAGAAGATATTATTAGTGCAGCAAATATAGTTGCATTTTTAGATAAACCAATTCAAGGTCCAAAAACGAAGGGTGTGAAGAAAACAGGTAAGACAGGAATCCATCGATATAGAATTCCTGATAAATATTACACAGATGAGTATCGTTTGATTGACATTCAAGTCCTAAATAATGGTGAAGTTCTTTATATGTTCCGAGATAGAGAAAATAAGAAAATTTACCATAAAGAGAGCGACGAATACATTTGTTATCAAATTCCTTCTGGAATGGATGCGAGAAAAATTGTTCCGTACGACAAACTGGAGCAAATAACGGTTCCTTATAAGGAAAAGTCTAGGCTTGATCCTGACATCACTTATGAAGGTGATATGAGAATCACAGCTAAACATGCTATGGATTACTATCATTTCAACCAAGGAGAAGCTCCAAAAGTTGACTCAAATATAATGTTCTTTGATATTGAGGTTGACACAGGGCGACATAATAAATCTTTTCCAAAACCAGAATTAGCAGACTTTCCAATTTGTCTAATCACGACTATGTTAAGAGGTGAAAAAATATGCTACATTCTCGACAATGGTTGTGAAGAGATCACACCAAAAGGTGATACAAAGCTAAAGATTTATAAAAGTGAAGTTGCATTAATGAAGGGATTTATTAAAGACTTTAGAGACTCAGATCCAGATTTTATTTGCGGTTGGAACTCAATTGCATTTGACTTGGAGTACATCTTTAATCGACTTCCAAAGTTGAAAATCCCAAGAGGAAGTATTTCAAGGTATAATGAGTTTTATGTAGACGGTCAGAGATTTGTATGCAATTTAACAGGTTGTGTTCCACTAGACCAGCTGTTTTTGTATAGGTCATTCACATTTACAAAGAAGGAGAGTTATAAACTTGGGTTTATTGCTCAAGAAGAACTTGGTGAAACTAAAATTGAACTTGAACTCCCAATTAACTTAATGTACTATGAAAGATTCAATACATTTATTGAGTACAACATAAGGGATACCGAAGTAATTGAAAAGTTAGAACAGAAACTAAAACACATCAATTTGTTAAATGAACTCCGAATGATTTGTACATCTTCATTTGGCGCTGCATCTTCGACATTTGGACAGGTTGATTGTATCATGGTATCATTTCTAAAAGGAAGAGGGTTAGCATCAAAGAATGCAGATCCGCATATTGTAAAGACTCCGTATCCAGGAGCATATGTTCAAGAACCAATTCCAGGAATTTATAGTAACATTACTGATTTTGACTTCACATCTCTGTATCCAAGTATCATTATGACTTATAACATTGGTGTGAACAACTTTGTAATGAGAACAGTTGAACCTACTGATGGATATGATTTAGCTTATGATTATGATAGTGATAGAGAAGTAGATATCATAATTGACCCAACATTTGAAAATAAAAAAGGGAAAGCTACAATCAAACAACTTCGTGAAAAAGCTAAAGAACAAAATCTAATCTACACAATCAATGGTTGTTTTTACAAAACACATAAAGATGAAATGTCTGTATATAGTGAGGTTCTAGGAGACTTACTGAGTTCTCGTAGAGCTTATAAGAAGAAGATGCTTGACGCAAAAGAGTCAGGTGATAAGGAATCTAAAAATCTATATAACACAAGACAGTTGGTTTATAAGGTTCTAGCTAACTCACTATATGGTGTTATTGCAAATAAAGCATTTAGATTCTTTGATGTTGGTTGTGCTGCAGCCATTACTCTAGGTGGTCAGGAAGCATTAAAAGCTTCTATCATTGAGGGTGATGCTTTTATGGAACATTTGCATTCTAAAAAGCCAATTACCCATCCACAATGGACTACAAAAACTGAGATGTATGCTGCGGAGATGCCTGAAAGAAGTCCAAAATATATTGTAACTGGAGACACCGATTCAATTTTCTGCTGCTTTCAAAAGTTTCCTGGCGAGAAGTCAGATGAACGTATTAAGGACTGGTGTAATCAAGTACAGACTTATTTGAATACTGAGATTATGGAGAAAATTGTAACCAGTCATAATGCTTCAATGGAGACAAATAAACTCGATCTCAAGAATGAATTGATTATCTCAAGAGGATTATTTTTAGCTAAGAAGCGCTATGTAATTCACGTGACAAACAATGAAGGAAGAGTTGTAGATGAGACGAAATTTATGGGATTAGAAGTAAAGAGATCCGATTATCCGTCTAAATCAAAAGAGTTTATGAAGGAATTAATTGATCTCATTTTGAAGTCAAAAGAAGCGACTCTTTCAACATGGTTTAAGTTTATCAATAAGAAAGAACGAGAGTTCAGACAGTTGATTAAAAAGGGAGACAAGAGTATTGCTCGACCTGTATCTTATGGAAGAGAGTTAAAACAATACAAGACAATTCCACAAGGTGTAAGAGCAATGGAGAATTTCAATAAGATTTCTTATCAAGCTCATGTACCGGGTTCAAGGGGTTATATGTTTCGAGTTCTTGGAGTTGATATTGAAAAAGCGCCACCTGAAGTCGCGGAGAATTATAATAAACATATGGCGGAAGGTGGAGCAAAATTAGATGTGGTTGCAATTCCAGACGAAGAACCAAGACTTCCAGAGTATTACATTCCTGATATAAAGGGAAATTTGAAGTTTTGTTTTGAAGATAGATATCAATTGTTACTGGCGCCTGTAACAGAAGTTAAAAAACAACAGGAAATTATGACTATATAATGGAACAAATAAAAAACAATAGGGAGGAATTACGTGGAAAAAGTTAAGTTGATTGAATGTATAAACACGTGGCAAGGAGAGGGTCCTAATGTCGGTCAACGGATGCTTTTATGCAGGTTTAAGTATTGTAACCTGCGGTGTCCGTGGTGCGATACTAGAGTTAAAATGAGAGCTGAACAGGAAGCAGAATTCAATATTCCACAGTTACAAGAAATTATTGACAATGAAAAAGTTGGGTTGATGATTACAGGTGGGGAACCGACGTTTAGCGCTCCACAGAATAATCAATTCAATAGTACATCATTGATGTTAACTGAGCTATATTATCCAATAGCAAATGTAGAAACAAATGGATATATGTTACTACATCTTATGGAAGTAGTTAGAGATGACAAACCTGTTAATTACATCTACTCTCCAAAATTATTCAACGGTAAAGATTTAGAAACTGCAATAAGCAACATACAAATTTTGATTAAACGACCGCACTTTCACAATGTATTTTTGAAACCTGTATGTGAACCAACAACCGAGGTTATTGAGTTTCTAAAATTTCTCAACCATGTACAATTTCCGCATAACCAGGTTTACCTTATGATTCAAGGTAAAAGTCGAGAAGAGCTTTTAAAGAATGCGCCAGACGTATTTGATATGGCTGAAGAATACAAATTTAATATTTCAAGTCGCGAACATTTGATTTTTGACTTCGTATAACGAAAGGAGAATACGATGATACAAGCGGTTAAGGACAAACTAGTTATTGAAATGATTAAACCAAGTGAAGTTACAGAGGGTGGAATTGTAATTCCTGACACAGCTCAACAAAAAGAACCTCAACTAAGAGGGAAAGTAATTTCTGTAGGAAACGAAGTCACCGAAGAAATCAAACCTGGTCAGACAATTTTTTGTCATGAACGAGCTGGTATGGATATCATGGTGAATAATGTCATTTACAAAGTTCTTGCTGATGGCGAAGTATACGCCACATATGAAGGAGTAAAATAATGGGTAATGAAGGAGTATGTCCTCAAGAAATGATGGGAGGCGGACCTTCCGTGTCAATGGAAGATATCGAAGATGCTGAAACAATTACTTGTGAAAAATGCAAATCTGTGGTATTCCATCATGGTTTTGTAATCAAGAAAACTTCTGCGCTCAGCAAAGTTGGTGAACAAGTATTCGAAATACCCATCGTATATTGTGCAATGTGTGGAACTCCTGTAAAGGATTCCTGTCCAATAACGTTATAAGGAGAATGGGAAATGAACTG
>Ga0180431_10001704_pt1 | contig 30159 bp, 20 predicted proteins | sample SS_ome_11_FD_132459 | JGI IMG/M metagenome (GOLD analysis project Ga0180431, IMG submission 132459) | Hypersaline lake sediment archaeal communities from the Salton Sea, California, USA - SS_1_MS_1 metaG | ecosystem: Environmental > Aquatic > Non-marine Saline and Alkaline > Hypersaline >... | reverse complement strand
TACTCGGGCAGCCCCAGGTCGTCGGCCAACCCGACATAGAAGGCCGTCACGGTGTAGATCCGCTGCCACACTTCCCGGGCGGAGCGGTTGTTGGCCAGCTTGCCGGTGCTCAGCAGCTTGACCAGGTGGGCGGCGGCGAGTGTTTGTTTCTGTGCTTCTTCGGGCGGAACCAGGGCCGGCTGGTCGCCGGGGCCGAACGGCTCCTCACCTTTGAGCAGAAACGTCATCCGCCCAAACCACATCATCGCCTTGAAGTAACGCTTCAACTCTTCACTCCGCGTGTAGTGCCCCCGCGGAACATACTGCGAAAAATCCTCGCTGTAGCGAAAGACGGGCCACTGCTGGTAGGCCGCGTCGCGAGGCGGCCAGAAGCCTTCGTGCTTGTCGATCTTGTCGATGACCTCGTCGACGTATTCGGCGATGGCCGTGGGCGGGGTCCAGTCGGGTTGAAGACACTTGAGCCCGACGGCCGCGAAAATCCACGCCTTGCCGATCGCCTGTTTCTGGATCAATTCGCCACGGTGCGACGTGTATGCCTCACCCAGTTCCCCGACCAGCATTTCACCCAATGCCACCAGGTCGGGGTAGAACTCCCGCTGCTCGATGTCCTTGAGCGACTCGTCGAACTGCACGTGGTAGAGGTGCAACAGCGTGTCGGTGGTGACGAATATGGGGATCTCCATGCGGCGGAGGGTCGAGTACGGCTTGACGATATCGTCTCTGGGCACGCCCCGAATCGTCGAGATGGGCACGACGACGAAGCCGTTCTGCCGCAGCTTCCGCGTGGCCGGTCCGAGTTTCATCATCTCGGAGACCTTGTCCCAGTTGGCCGCTTTGCGGATGTCGATCGGCAACGGATAGGGTGGCACCGACGGCTTGACGTCCACCGCGACCGGCTTGTAATACTGGCCGAACTTGCCGGCCAGGTCTTCGACGTGTTTCTTGGGTGCCGAGTCGGTCTGGGCGGCCAGCAACTCGCCGGGACTACCGACCACGGCACCGCCCGAATTCAACAATTGCACCATGCCGGCCAGCACGAAAACGTGCGTCAGGAATCTCGCCTTGGGAAACTTGGCAGTCATTCTCGGATCTCCTTTGGAATTCGTAGGAGGGTTGGTTTCCGGTTCCATCGATCGGGTTTCGATAAGGAACCGTGTTGTGACGGCCTTCGCCTGGCCGGCGGGGGTATCGACGACGAACGGCTCCGCATCGGCGGCCGCGCGGTGGATCTCCACGTGCAACTGGCCTTGTTCGAGGCGGACGTGACGCGGGCGGATCACTTGATAGACCGTCGGACCAATCGGCCGCACGCGGCATCCGGCAGCCAGTCGCACCACCGGGGCGGCTTCGGGGATTTCGGCACGTCGCCGAGGGACCTGCGGCCGCCGGACCGGCTCCTTACCGACATCCTGTAAAAGCCACACAGTCAGACCGAGCACCACGCCGGCCGCAACCGCCACGATTGCCGCCGCCCTGTAGGGTGTGCGCCGGGCGGGCCGCCTCCGCAAGACAGGCGCGCCGACCGACTCCTTGCCCAGCCGGGCAATGATCCGATCGGCCAGCTCGGGCGACGCCTTCGGCTCGCCGAGGACGTGATCCAACTCGTGGACTATTTGTCTGACCGCCTCCACCTGACCCGCCGCTTCGCCATGTCGCCTCAAGTAAGCCCGAACCTCTGCTACGGCCTCCGGGGATAATTCGCCCAAGAGATACAGATCGAGCTTCTTTTGCCACTGTTGCTCGTCCATGGGCTACCTCCGCGACGACGGCCGGCGGCCGGCCGGCTGCGATGCTCTGAGCTTCCGATACACCCTGGTCAACGTCGACGTGACCGTACCCAGCGGCTTGCCCGTCCGCTCGACGATCTGCCGGCAGCTCAGGCCCTCGAAGTGCTTCAGGTAGATCAGGCTCTGCTCCGTGTCATTCAAGCGAGCCAACATTTCCTCGACCTCTTCTCTCGAATCGGCCCCGGCCGTCGGGTTGTCCGAGACGGGCTGGGCGGCATGCTCCGGCGACGGCGAAGCGTATTGGCGCGTCTGGCGTTGGATCTCCTGGCAGCATCGTCGGGCGACGGCGAACAGCCAGGCCGCCGGATCGTCCGGCTCCCGGCCACCGGCAACCTGCCGGAACACCCGCAAAAAAGCCTCCTGCACGCTGTCCTCCGCAAGTTGTCGATCGCCCAACCGCCCGTAGCAGTAACGAAACAAGGCCGCGGTATATCGGCGCACAAACTGCCCGTAGGCGCCGCGGTCGCCTGCGGCGCAAGCGGCGATCAGGTCGGTGTCCGAAACGGGCATCCGCACACTCCCGGGGGGCGGCTCGGCCGCCGCCTGTTGCGCTCCTACCCTGTTACTGCAACAACACCACCATTTTGCTGCACGTTACTGCGAGAATCTGCCAGAAGTTTCAGCCGGCAACTGTCCCAACGACTGGTGGCGACCGTTTCTGTGAATATCGGGAGGTCGGCCGCGATGATTGGATTATGCCGGGCGAGTCTGTTATCATCAAGAACACTAACGGACCCACCCCGCACAGCTTGCCGGATGCCACCCCAGATATAGCAGAACCGCCAATGCAATTGAGGTCCTTGTAGCGTGGGTCGAGCGAAGCGAGACCCAAGTTTCACCCAACAACTGTCCACTGCCCACTGCCCACTGCCCACTACCCACTGCCCACTGCCCACTGCTCACTGCCCACTGACAACTGACAACCCACCAGGAGACACCCAATGCGGCCGATTTCCGTCTTCAGCATGATGATACTGACTCTCACTATAGCGTCCGGCCCGCTCGCCGTAGCGGCCGATACCGACGGATCGCAGATGCTCGCTCTTCAGATGCGATCTCGGGTGGAGGAGCCTGCCGGCAGCGGTCAGTTCAATATCGTTTACAAGACGGTCCGGTGGGCCCCGAAGAAGACGGCCATCATCATCTGCGACATGTGGGATACGCTCTGCTGCGAGATCCCGGCCCGGCGCGTGGCGGAAATGGCCCCGCGGATGAACGAGGTAATCAGCGAGGCGCGAAAACGGGGCGTGCTGATCGTCCATTCGCCCAGCGGAAATGTTGATTTCTACAAAGACACGCCGCAGCGGAAGCTCTGTCAGCAGGCCCCGAAGGTCGAGTCCAAGGTGCCGCTGAAATGGTGCTACCTCGACCCGAAGCGCGAGCCGCCGCTGCCGATCGACGACTCCGACGGCGGCTGGCAAGGGCCCCGCCTGCCCGGCCGACCACAAACCCGACAGCACGAAGCAATCAAAATCGAAGAGGGCGACGCCGTGGGCGCCGGGCCCGATGTTTATTACCTCATCCAGCAGCGGGGAATCGAAAACGTGATCCTGATGGGCGTGCACACCAACATGTGCGTGCTCGGCCGGCCCTTCGGCATCAGGCAAATGGTCTACCTGGGCGATAACGTCGCCCTGATGCGCGACATGACCGACAGCCTCTACAACCCGAAAAAGAAACCCCACGTGAGCCATTTCCGCGGCACGGCGCTGGTCGTCGAGCACATCGAAAAGTATTGGTGCCCGACGATCACCAGCACCGCGTTGTTGGGCCGGCCGGCCTTCCGTTTCAAGGAAGACCGGCGGCCGCACGTGGCGATCATCGTCAGCGACGACCACTACCATGCCGACAAAACCCTGCCCGCCTTTGCCCAAATGCTCCGCGAGCGCTACGGGTGCTACGCGACCGTGTTGCACGGAGAAGGCCGGGCCGATATCCCCCACCTGGAAGAGCTCGAAGCGGCCGACTTGATGATCCTGTATGTCCGTCGCCTCGGACTGCCCAAGGAACAACTGGGCCGGATCCGCAAGTACCTTGCGTCGGGCAAGCCGCTGGTTGCCCTGCGCACGGCCAACCATGCCTTCGCCATCCGCTACAAGGTGCCCAAGGGCTACAAAACGCCCGAGGGCCGCGCGGAGTGGCGCGAGTTCGACGCCGAGGTGCTCGGTGGCAACTACCACGGTCATGGCCCCAACCCGCTGGGTACCGACGTGGCCGTTCTGCCCGACGCGGCCGACCACCCGCTTTTGGCCGGCGTCGAACCTGGCAAGTGGCACAGCACCGGCTCGCTCTACTTCGTCTCACCACTCAAGAAGGACTGTCGAGTATTGATGACCGGCTCGATCCCCGAACAGACCGAGCCTTTGACCTGGACCCGAACCTACAAGGGCGGCCTCGTGTTCTGCACCATGCTGGGGCATCGGGATGATTTCGACGCGCCCCAGTTCCGCCGGTTGTTGGTCAATGGTATCTTCTGGGCGATGGACCGCCCGGTGCCGAAAGACGCGGCAGGGGGCAGCTAGAACCGACACGTTGAAACGCCCGGCCATGGGTGGCACGCCCTTCGCTGCGCTCAGGGCGTGCCACCCGAATTCCCGTAGACCCTCAAATAACTGTTAGGGAGACTTCCATGCGATCGATTCTTGTCTCGTCCGCCGTGCTCCTTTTCGTACTCACATCCGGCCCCGTTGCCCCGGCGGCTGATGCGGATGCCTCGGGAATGCTTCTCTTGCACACCCGCTCGCGCGTAGAGTCTCCCAGGCAGAGCGGGCAATTCGAGGTCGTCTATAAGCCGCTTACGTGGGACCCGAAGCAGACGGCCATCGTCATCTGCGACATGTGGGACGACCACTACTGCAGGAATGCCGCCCGGCGCGTGGCCGAGATGGCCCCGCGAATGAACAAGCTGGTAGCCGCCGCGCGCAAGCGGGGTGTGCTGATCATCCATTCCCCCAGCGGCACCATGGACGTCTACAAAGACACACCCGAGCGCAAGCTGGCCCTGGAAGCACCGAAGGCAGAGCTTCCAACAAAGCACAAGGGCTGGGCCCACCTCGACCCAAAACGCGAGCCGCCCCTGCCTGTGGACACCTCCACCCCCTGCGACGATGTCTCACCCCGCAAGGCCGTCCGCATGTTCAGCCGGCAGAACGACCTTGTTTCGATCGAGCCGGGTGACGCCATCGGCGACGGCGTCGAGATCTTCAACCTCCTCGACCAGCGGGGGATCAAAAACGTGATCCTGATGGGCGTGCACACCAACATGTGCGTGCTCGGCCGGCCCTTCGGCATCCGCAACATGGTCTACCAGGGCAAGAACCTGGTGCTGTGCCGCGACATGACCGACGCCATGTACAGCCCGAAATGCAAACCCTACGTGAGCCACGTGCGCGGCACGGAGTTGGTGATCGAGCACATCGAGAAGTACTGGTGCCCCACGATCACCGGCAGCGACTTCCTCCCGCAAGCCGCGTTCCGGTTCAAGCAGGACGACCGGCCGCACGTCGTCTTCCTGGTCAACAGCAATCACTACGATGCCGACAAGACCCTGGCCGCCTTCGCCCACCTGCTGTGCGACCGGTACCACTGCTACTGTACGATCTTGAATATCGAAGACGAGACCGGCAACCCGGGCTTGGAAGCGATCAAGGCGGCCGACTGCCTGGTCGTGTTCGTCCGTCGCCGCACGTTGCCCGAAAAGCAGATGGCGATGCTTCGGGCGTATCTGGCCGCGGGCAAGCCGCTGGTGGCCCTCCGCACGGCCAGCCACGCGTTTGCCGTGAAGAGCGTGCCGGAGGGACATGCCCAGTGGAAGTCGTTCGATCCCGAGGTGCTCGGCGGTAATTATCACGGCCACGGATCAAACAAGCAGGGGACCGACGTTGCGATTTTGCCCGGGGCGGCCGGCCACCCGATCCTTGCCGGCGTGAAACCGGCCAAGTGGCACTCGGCCGCCTCGCTCTACCGGGTTTCGCCGATCGACGCGAAGGCCACGGTGCTTCTGACCGGCTCGCTCGAAGGCCAAACCGAGCCGCTGGCCTGGACCCGCAGCCACCGGGGCGGCCGCGTCTTCTACACCGGCCTGGGCCACCAGGACGATTTCCAAACGCCCCAGTTCCGCCGGCTTTTGGTTAACGGGATCTTCTGGGCGATGGACCGGCCGGTGCCGGAGGTCGAGTAGACGATAAACCGCGGGCCGCCGCCCTCACGCTTCTTCGTGGGAATGCAAGGGTAGACGCGTTTGAAGTAGAAATAGTGGACTACCACAAGAGGTGAGGCATGAAGAAGATGGCTCCCGTTCACCCCGGAGAAATACTCCAGCAGGAGTTTCTAAAACCCGCGGGAATGAGCCAGAACAAGCTGGCAATGGCTCTGCACGTGCCGGCAAGACGAATCAACGAGATAGTGCTTGGCAAGCGGAGGGTGACGGCGGATACGGCCCTTCGCCTTGCCAGATACTTCAAGATGTCGCCGCAGTTCTGGCTGGGGCTCCAAATGGACTACGAACTGGACGTGGCCGAGGACGCACTCCAAAAGAGAATCGATAAGGAAGTCCAGCCGGCGGAGATGGGCGTCGATAGTGGGCTCGGACGCTAGGACTGGACAACTCGTTCCCACGCGGAAGCGTGGGAACGCGGATCACCACCGTCACCGTCCTGAGGCCGGTTGGCACTGCCGGCTTGTCCAGCAGTTCTGCACCGCCGTTGGCGGAATCCCCCTTTCTTCCGGCTTCGGTGAAACTGCCCCCACTCCCCCAATTCACATTCCCCGTCGCCGGCGCCGGACCATCAGGCCCACCAGCAGTCCGAGGCCGCCGACGATCATAAGCACCACGGTGGCCGGCTCGGGGATCGTCGGGCCGCCGGCGACCGTGATGAAGGCCACGCCGTTAGGTTCGGAGAACCCCGCGAGCGATTCCTCCAGGACCAGAGCGCCGTCGAGGTTGTTTCCGTCGGTGAAGCTGGATATGTCGAGAGCGTAGAAAACGTGGTCGTCTTCCCCGCCGGCTATCAACCATTGTCCGGCGGGGTCCACACCGATCTCCTTCAGCTCCGTGTCGACCGAGCCGTTGATGTCGAGCACGTCTATCACGGAAAGCGCGGCGCCGTTGTTTTCACCGTCGGTGAACTGGCTGATGTCGACGGCCACGATCACGCTGTCGTCTACGCCGCCCACGGTAATGTCGGCATAAGCGATGAACAGGGTCTTTTCATCGGGGGCAATTGCGAAGCCCTCCGGGCCGTCACCGCTGTCGCCGAAGAACACGCTGTCGAAGGTCTGGTTGGCAAAGCTGATATCGTCGATTTGAGTGATCAAGTTCGTATCGACGTTGTCGAAGGCGTCGAGATCATAGACCTGGAGCCGCTCGTCTTGCTCGGCGGTGGCGAACAGAGTACTGCCGTCGGTGCTGACCTGCACGTCGACGAAGTTCGCACTCACGCCGAGAACGTCACCCAGAGAAGTAATGGACGACTGATCGCTCGTGTCGAACACGTGAATTCTATGGTCGGCATAGTCGCTGGCAAAAGCCGTGTTGCCGTCGGGAGTGAAGGCGACCTCTTGCGGCCGGTTGAACCCGGTGGAAAAACTCTGTGTGGTTCCCAGCGCCCGGTTGTAGAAGGACACATAAAACCCGTTCTGCGTCCCCGTGCCTACGAGGTTCCCATCGGGACTGATCCCGACGTCGTCCGGCACGGGGGAGCCGGGCGGCGTGAACAAGACGCCGGCCGTGCCCAATGGAGCCAGTAGATCCGTGGTGACCGGAACGATGCTCACGTGCGGTCCGCTGCTGTTGGCCGTCACCAGGAACGTGCCATCGGCCGAGACCTCGATCCCTTCTACGCCCGGGAAACCCGTGACTGTCTGCACAACGTGGTTGTTGGGCGTGCCGTCGTTGAGTTTGGAGAGGTCGACCACCGTCAGGCTGCCCATAGTCTGGTCCGCCAGCACACCAAATTGTTTGTCTTGCGCGCCGGTCTCCGACACACCGTTGAAAACAAATGACATTGCCGCACAACACGTGATCAACACAGATTGCAGTTTCATCTTGGGTGTCCTTGTAAGCGATGCGAAGTGTAATGCGTGTAAGTGGTGGGGAGCCGGCCCGACTTGGTTGCACGTGTCACGTAGCGTCAACTCCGGTATGGATTTAGAAGGCGTGGCCGACGTATTTAGTCGACGATCGGGGGGCCCTTAGAGCGCTGTGCGGCGCCCCATGGGTAACTTCACAATAGCCAATATGCGCAGTTTGTCAAGGTTCTAAATTAGGCCAATTAACTAGCGTGGCGACTTTGGCGAGATCTTTTGGCGGGTTTCGTGTACACACTTCGGTGGGGAGATGGATGGCCGGTATTGTGTCACTTGGCAACAACCTCCATGCCAGTGACACATTCCCCTATTATCCCGAAATCGCCTCTTGCGATTAAAAGCTAACCCGCCTATGTGGGCGCCATCGGAGACCTGCAAGACTCTCGCCATACTCAGGGGTCCATAAGTCCAGAGGAGGGGAGATTCAAGCTAAATCCGTGTTCCACGGATTTTTCGCTCTGCCGGGTAGGAGGATCTTGCACGCAGTACGCGGCCATTGGCTGCCGGTCTGCCACAACCACCGTCATCGCCCTGAGGACTGGGCGACCCGGCCGTCTTGCGGGCTGACTGGCCCCGTTGACTCGATCCACCCACCACTCAGCACGCGATCGGCCTGGTAGCAGACGGCGGCCTGGCCGGGTGCGACGCCGTGGCAGGGCTGGTCGAACCTGGCGGCGAATCGGCCGCCGGGAAGCGGCTCCACCGTGGCGCCGACCGGCCGGCTGCGGTAGCGGATCTTCACCTGGCAGCGGATCGGCCCGGCCGGCTCGTCGATCAGCCAGTTGACTTCGTTGGCGATCAGCTCGCCTCGGGCCAGCTCTTCCCGGGTGCCGATCACCACGCGGCACGTGTCGGGCTCGATCCGCACCACGTAACGCCGCTGGCCCAGGGCGACGCGGAGCCCTTTGCGCTGCCCGACGGTGAAGCGCTCCAGCCCGTCGTGCCGGCCAACCACGCTGCCGTCGGTGGTGACAATCTCGCCCGAAGTGTCGGTGGCCGGACGGTGTTGGCGGACGAACCGGGCGTGGTCCTGTTCGGGAACGAAGCAGATCTCCTGGCTGTCTTTTTTCCGGGCGACGTCGAAGCCGAGCCTTGCCGCCACTTGCCGGACCTCCTCTTTGCGGTGATCGCCCATGGGCAGCTTCAAACGCGGAAGCAGCCGGCGGTCCACGCCAAACAAGACATACGACTGGTCTTTCAAGGCATCGTGTCCCCGGCAAAGCGCGACCCGGCCATCCTCGCCCGCAACCAGTCGGGCGTAGTGGCCGGTCGCCACAAACTCGGCCTGGACGCCGTCGGCATATTCGAACAGTTTGCCGAACTTCAGCCAGGTGTTGCAGACGATGCACGGGTTGGGTGTTCGCCCGGCGGTGTATGCGTCGACGAAGTAGCGGACGATCCGGCCGAACTCTTCCCGGAAGTTCAGAACGTGAAACGGGATTTCGAGCAGGTCGGCCACGCGACGGGCGTCGGCGGCGTCGGCCGCGCTACAGCAGCCCCGCGTGTGCCGGAGCGACGTATGGGGAGCGGTATGGCTGGCCGTCTGCGGCTGCTGCCCGTGCCGCATGAACAGCCCGATCACCTCGTGACCGGCCTCGCGTAGCAGCCAGGCGGCCACGCTGCTGTCCACTCCACCCGACATTGCCAACACAACGCGTGACATGGGTCAAACATACCTTTTCGCCGCGAAGCCAAAAGCCTCCCAAACCAGATCGTCGATTCGCCGCTCGACCTGGCCGTCGGCCCGGTCGTGCCCGAGAATCTTCCGCACGAGTGCAACGGCTTTTTTGGCGGCCGGGGATTGCAGATCGGGTAGCGGGAGTCTGGCCACGTATTGCGTCATGAAACGGCGCCGGCCCGAATAAAGCTTGTTGTGAAACACGATGTCATAATACTTCGTCACCAGGGTCGAATTGACAAGTGCCATGATCAGCATCAACCAATCGGGGTCCCGGCCGTCGCGGAGCGTGATCCAATAGCAGTCTCCGTTGACGATCGCCCCGCTGGTGTCGAGAAAACAACGCGGCTTTTCCGCGATGTCGGGGAACACGAGTTTTGGCTTTGCCCAGTCACAAGGATTGTGCGGAACCCAAATCTCGTACCACCGCCTGCCGGCATCGATGAGATAAGTCCGCCGTTCCAGCCGCTCTCGATGCGCGCGGAGATAGGAGTGGGCCCCCGGGCATTCGCTCAAATCGAGAGGCACGCATTTTCCCTTGCTGCTGGTATGTGGATAAAGCACCCGAGTCTTGCCGGTCGGCCCGGCGACGGTCCAACGATGGGCATCGTGGTGGGTAATCAAAGGACGCAGGAGTTCGCGTTCCGGCCGTCGACTGTCAGGCAGGCAGGCCCAATCGTCTCGAATGAACACGGCGTCGGCCGTGGTCTTGATGCCGATGCGAATGCGGCCCACCTCCCCAAAAGTACTTACGCTGTTCGCGCGGACCGTGTCCAGCCATCGTTCATATTCGGGCGTCGAGAGCGACCATATCTCGTCATCACTCGTGGGCAAAAGAACGCCGCGCTCGATGAGGAATTTGCCGCTCTCGGTCCGGACGACGCCCCGGGCGTCGGGGGCCTTCAAGGCCTCGATCGCGGAACGATATCGGCAACCCGATGAACCGTCCACTTCAGCGGAACGGTGCCTGTAAACCCGATCGAACGAACAGTGAAGCGGGGCACTCGTTTTTTGTTTGCGGGCAACGACGATGGCGGGCAACACGGCCGCGGGAAACGGCCTGGTGTCGCCCAAGTCATAAACGGCTTTGAGGTCGAACTGTGTTCGCAGCAGGCGTCGCAACGAAATGCCCGACTTGACAAACAGGAAACGGTTCGACGTGAGCAGTCCCAGAACGCCGCCCGGCTTGAGCACATTGGCCATGGCCCTGGTGAACGCCTGGTAGAGGTCGATCCGGCCCGAGAGCCCAAATTTTTTCGCCAGCGTCTGCGCGTTCTGCCCACCCAACACCTGGGTTCGCACGTAGGGAGGGTTGGCGATGATTGCGTCGTATTGCTTTGGCGGCTCGGGGTCATTCGGCTCGGGCGGATTGGCTTGCTGCTCTGGCGAAGTGGAGGCAACTGCATCGAGCGACAAGAAATCCTCCTGCTTCAGGACCACTTGGGCAACGTCCAGCCCGGCCAGCCGCTTCCGCGCTCCCTCAAGGGCCACGGGATCGGTCTCGTAGCCGGCCAGAACCAGCCGTTTTCGAGCCGGGGCGGACAAGGCTTGAGCAAAGGCGGCCAACAGGGCTCCATCGCCACAGGCCGGGTCGAGTAACTCGAACGTCCCACCGTTTCGGTGAATATGGCGAATCGTCACCTCAGCCAGGAAAGCGGCCAACTCATGCGAGGTGTAATGAATGCCGCGGGCCTTGGCATGTAACCGTTCACGGGTCGCAAGAGTCGCCTTTCGCTCCGCGAAAGCAGCGCTACTTTCGCGGAGCGAAAGGCGACATTGTGCGAGAAATGCCGCGTATTCTGCTGGCAGCCCGTGAACGGTTACCTTGGCATGGTTTGGGCTCATTAGTCGCCCGGCTTATGGGAGAATGTAGACAATATACACACGGAAGGCCGGCTGCAAAGCCTGGAAAATATCTTTTCGCGCGGTGGCATCTGCCCTTCAGTATTCGACGACAAACAAATAGAATACAATAAATAGTTTGGCGGAAGGAGTAGGCTTGGTACTCCATCGACAGGGAGGAATCGCCGTGAAAGACGTGTTGGCTGTGATTCTGGCCGGAGGGAAGGGATCGCGGTTGGGACCGCTGACGCGAGATCGGGCGAAGCCGGCTGTTCCTTTCGGAGGGGCATATCGTATTGTCGATTTTACCCTGTCTAACTGTCTTAACAGCGGCATCCGCAAGATCATGGTGTTGACCCAGTACAAGGCGGCCAGCCTGGGCCGACACATCAGCAGGGGTTGGCAGCCGTTTTTCTGCCGCGAACTGGGCGAATTCATCGACGTGGCCCCGCCCCAGCAGCGAATCGACGAACACTGGTACCGCGGTACGGCCGACGCCGTCTACCAGAATATCTACACCATGGAGAAAGAAGATCCCGGATACGTCGTGATCCTGGCCGGCGACCACATCTACAAAATGAACTATCAAAAGCTGGTCGAGGCGCACATCGAGAGCCGGGCGAACTTGACAATCGGGGCGTTGCGAGTAACGATCGACGCGGCCCGGCGACGATTCGGTGTCATGACGGTCGACACCGACAGTCGAGTGATCGGCTTTGAGGAGAAGCCGGAAGAACCCAAGCCGATCCCCGGCGATCCGAACCATTGCCTGGCCTCGATGGGAATCTACCTCTTCACCACGCGATTCCTCTTCGAGGAGCTTTGTCAAGATGCCACGCGGCCGGGAAGCGAACACGATTTCGGCGGCGACGTCATCCCATCGATCATCCACACCAACCGTGTCTTCGCCTACCCCTTCATGGACGAGAACCGCAAACAGGATGCCTATTGGCGCGACGTGGGCACGGTCGACGCCTACTACGATGCCAACATGGATCTGGTCTCCGTCGATCCGCAGTTGAACATGTACGACGACCAGTGGCCGCTGCGAACCTTCCAACCCAATTACCCCCCGCCCAAATTCGTCTTTGCCGGGCAGGAACGGCGCGGACACGCCATGGATAGCATTGTTTGCCTGGGGTCGATCGTTTCCGGCGGCCGGGTGGAGCGTTCGATTCTAGGGCCCAAAACCCGGATCAACAGCTATGCCCAGGTCGAGGAATCCATCCTCTTTGAAGGCGTCGACATCGGCCGCCATGCCGAGATCCGCCGGGCGATCATCGACAAGGGGGTCCAGGTGCCCGCCGGATTTCAAGTCGGCCTGGCCCCCGAGATTGATCGGAAACGCGGTTTCACCGTGACTGAGAATGGAATCACCATCATCGCCAAGACCGACGGCGTGGAACAATTCCTGGAACCGGAAGAAATTGCTTTCCAAGAAAGCCGGACACCTCGACCGCACCTCAGCCCGCGAACCGTGCAACACAGACTCAGCGGCTAAACAGCGTTGTGTGATTCCGGGAGTAGTGCCGTGTGCCACTGCTTCGTAGAAGCAGTGCTTTCGTCGCTTGCACCCGGTGATCCAAGGCCAGACTGTTTGCAAGCATAGTGTGTCCGGGAACTCGGGTGGCACGCGTTACGCAAGCATGCCGGCCATACACTTGGGAAACCCTCATTCTCCGGGCCTCAATTTTATCTGGTTCCCAGGCTCCCGCCTGGGAACGAGAGGTAACCCGCAGCCCGATCCCTCAGCTCGCCTCGTTCCGAGGCAAATTGCCAAAACCGGCCGCATCCGCCACAATAGTCGACCAACCGAGCACTCGGACGAGGACGCAACAACGTGGCCAGTCGAATTGATCCGGGAGAAGTGGGCGCGCGACTTGCTGGCGGCTATCGCGAGTTGACGGTCGCAGGGATGGTCCTGGGATTGGTGCAAGGAGTGGTGCTCAATCTGGCGTTCGTCTACGCCGCCTTGAAGCTCGGGTTCTCCATCGCCGGATCAACCGTGGCTGCCATTATGGGGTATGCCCTGCTGACCGGTCTGATGAAGCGGGGAACGAGTGTTGAAAACAACATCAACCAGACCATCGCCTCCGGAATCAATACGGCCGGTACCGGCGTGGTGTTTACCCTGCCCGCGTTGTTCATGTTGGATGCCAAGTGGAGGGCGGAGGCGGGCATAGGGCTGGAGTTCTCCCTATGGCCGATCATGATCGGCGGCGTTGCCGGGGCCATCATGGGTACCGTTTTGATCATCCCGCTGCGAAAGCAGATGATCGAACTCGACCGGCTCCGCTTCCCTTCCGGAATCGCCGTCACCACAATCATCCGCTCGGGACGTGCCGGTATCGATAAGGCCAAACTGCTGGCCCTCGGTTTCCTCATCAGCATGATCTGGAAACTGCTCCTGCTGTCGGGATGGCTCGATGTGCCGGGCATCCTCGAAGAGGAGCAGTGGAACTACGGATTCGGGCTCATACCCGATTACCTCTCGCCCGTGCTCTATCTCTCGCTGATGAACATGGCCGCCGGGATGTTGACGGGCAAGGGGGGGCTTCCTTTCCTGTTCGGCGGTATCCTGGCCTGGTGGGTGGTATCTCCGGTGGCCGTCGGCGCGGGCTGGACCCCGGAAGGCGTCGAAGGAGCGGCCCTCTGGGGATACATCTACGGCAAGATGTTGCGTCCCCTGGGAATCGGCACCCTGATCGGCGGGGCGTTGATGGGCGTCGTCGTTTGTTTTCCCGCCATCCGCAGTGCCTTTCGATCCCTGGCCGGCGCAACCAGAACGGCCGCTCTGGAACGCGGTGCCGACGCACGTGAAGAAATGTCGCTCCGCTGGATCCTCCTCGGCACCGCGGTGGGTATGTCGCTCTTCTTCCTTGGCTCGCTGGCCAGCGGCGGGGTCGGCGTTGTGGAAGCGGCCGCCGGCACACTGGTCGGAACGCTCTGGCTGGCCGTGGCCGGGCTGATCGTTGCCCAGGCCACCGGGATGACCGATATCTCTCCCATGTCGGGCATGGCCCTGATCTCGGTGACCCTGATGATGGTCCTCTACAGCGGCAACGTTGCGGCCGCCATGGTAGTGGGAGTGGCCGTCTGCGTGGCCATCGGGCAGGGGGCCGACATGATGCAGGACCTCAAAACCGGATTCATGCTCGGCGCCCGGCCAATCAAACAACAGATCGTACAGTTCGCCTTCACCTGGATCGGCGTCTTTATCGCCATCGGGGCCGTATACGTGCTCTGGACCAGCGGCCCCGGAGGACAAGGCGGTTTTGGCGAGGGCACCCCCCTGCCCGCACCCCAGGCCGGCGCATTGATGGGAATCATCGACGCGGTGACCTCGGGCAACGTCCCCTCGGACAAGTACATCATGGGCGGGGTCATCGGCGCGTTGTTGGGAGCCGCTCCCGTTGCCGGACTGGGGGTGTTGGTCGGCCTGGCCATGTATCTGCCTTTCTCCATTACCCTGGGATACGGCATCGGCTGCCTGATCCACATGGCCCTGAAAAAAACTAAGGGGACCGCCTTCTGCGAGCACAAGCTGGTTCCCTTTGCAGCCGGATTGATTGTGGGCGAAGCGCTGACCGGCGTGGGACACGCCACCTACTCGATTCTGATAACCACACTAGGGCGAGGTTGACATGCAAGCCGCAAAAATCGCATTCCTGGTGTACATTTTGGGAATCGGGCTGGCCGTTTCCGGAGCGGCCAAGGTTCCACAAGCCGGGCAGGCATGGCCCGATACCGTGCCCATATTCGTCGCGGGAACCCTGCTGGGATGCCTGGGCCTGCTCTGGTGGCGAGCCGGCTTGATAACGGGAGCAACCGACCCCGCAAAAAGCGATCAAGACCTGGCCGACATGCTCCGGCACGTCCGCGATTGCCGCGACCGGGCCGGGAATATCCGTCAAGAGCTGACCACGCTCGACGGCGATGCCTTGCGACAAAAAATCGATAACCTCCTGTTGGACCACATCGAGCCGGTCGTCGAGAATCGCTTCGCGCTGGTCAGGCACTACGGCATGAAGGACGGGGCGGAGATCATGCTCAAGCTGTCCCTGGCTGAAAGGAACCTCAATCGGGTCTGGTCGGCGGCCGCCGACTCATGCCTTCCGGAAGCCCACGCCTCGTTTGGCCGCGCATTGGACGCTCTCGAACAACTGCAGGCGGAGATGGAATCCGGGAACCGGGGGCGGTAAACTATGGTGTCGGCTCCGGTTTCCGCTGATCCGTTTACCACGAGGAGTGATACGATGTCCCCACAGCAAACTCCGTTTGCCGCAATTGTCGCCGCGGCCGTCCTGCTGTTCGCGCCGTGGCAAGAGTGTGTCCCTGCCGAGATCGCACATCTGGAGGGCGAAATGGTCGGCGAGGTCACCACCGATAGCGCGATCCTCCAATCGCGTTTGACCGGACCGAAAATCGACGACGAGGGCGACGTGCCCGGGGCCCAGGGTACCGCACGATTCGAATTCGCCGAAGACCGGGTGTTCACCGCTGCCCGGCAAACGCCCTGGATCGAAGCAAAGCCCGATTGCGACTACGTCGTCAAGACCAAGATCACCGGTCTGAAACCCGACACCCGCTACTACTACCGGCTCGTGTTCGGCCCCGACAAAGACGATACCCGGCAAGGCCCCACGCGGACGTTCAAGACCCTTCCCGACCGGGATACGGCCGCGCGAATCAGCTTCGTTGTTGTCACCGGGATGAACTACCACAGTTTTCATCACGGGCGGGGCCCGGAAGGCAAGCGGGCTTACCGGGGCCCCGACAAGCACCTCGGCTACCCCGGCCTGGCTGCAATCCGAAAACTCGAGCCCGATTTCTTCGTGGGCACCGGCGACAACGTCTACTACGACCACCCGAGAAAGACCCGTGCCCAGACCGTGGTCCAGTTGCGCAAAAAATGGCACGAGCAATTCGTGCAGCCGCGTTACGTCGAGCTGTTTGCCGAAGTACCCACCTACTGGGAGAAGGACGACCACGACCACCGCTACAACGACTGCGACACGGCCGGCGACCGGCCGCCGTCCAACGAGTTGGGTATCCGGATCTTCAAGGAGCAGGTGCCGGTCGTCGATCCCAATGATGCGAACGCCGTCACGTATCGCACCTATCGGGCAGGCAAGCTCTTGCAGATCTGGCTGGTCGAAAACCGCGACTATCGCAGTCCCAATCCCATGCCCGACGGCCCCGAAAAAACAATCTGGGGCCGCACGCAACGCCAGTGGCTCAAGCGTACACTGCTGGAGTCTGACGCCACGTTCAAGATTCTTATCTCGCCCACTCCGATGGTCGGCCCCGACGACGTCTACAAGAAAGACAATCACACCAACCCCCGCGGATTCCGCCACGAGGGCACGGCCTTTTTCGACTGGGCCAAGGAAAACGGCTTCTTGCAGCGGGGGCTCTATTTCGCCTGCGGCGATCGGCACTGGCAGTACCACTCGATCCATCCCACCGGCTTCGAGGAGTTCTCCTGCGGCGCCCTGGTCGACGCCAACTCGCGGATGGGTGTTCTCCCCGGGGCCAAGCGGGGAACCGACCCGGACGCAAAAGTCAAGCAACCCTACACGTCGAAGCGGCCCTCGGGCGGATTTCTCAACGTGGTGATCGAGCCGGCCGCGCAGGGAAAAAAGGCCACGGCGAAGTTTGATTTCTACGACGAGAACGGCCTGCTCTTGTATTCGGCCGCAAAGACCGCCCCGGACCGTTGATGCACCCCCGCCATATCACATCTGGCTGACGTCGACCGGCAGGCCGTCCTTGCGGTTGCCGAGCCGGTTGTAGGTGGTCAGGTCTATGGAGTAGCTGATCACGCGGACCGAGCCGTCGCACAGTGCGGCGTTGAAGCCGCCGGAGTGAGGGCTGCCGAAGTTATCGTCGCCGGACACACCGGGCCGATCCTGCATCGGCGGGAAGTCGTCGGCGGCCCAGCGGAGCGTGTCCCAGTTGTGCCCGGCGTACATGCTCCGGTTGTCGCACGTGGTTTGCGTATCGAGGTAGTGGTCGGGGTCGACGAGCTTTTCGCCGACCATGATCGTGTTGCTGGTGCCGTCGGCCACGTTGGCCACGGTCACCCGGCTCCGCAGGTAGGAAATGCCGGTTTGCTTGGTCATCCAGCTCGGCCAGGTGTGGGACGGCTCGGCGGTGATACTTGCCGGCCCGTTGTGATGGAACGCGCCGCCGTAATCGCCCGCGTTGGCCGCGTAGTCGTTCAGGGCCTGGGCGTCAATCTCGTCGGCGTTGTACATGAGCAGTCCGTCGGGCGCGGGTGGATACAGTTCGGCTTTGCGTCGGGTAGGGCAATGCAACGCGGCCAGCGGTGTCTTGATCACCTTGAGGGCCTCGGCCTTCTTGACCGACTCCTCCTCGCCGGTGCCCATGTTGTGCAGGGCCTCTTGTTCCATGTAGGGCAGAATGTTGTATATCCATCCGCCGGGCTGGGTCGTGCCGAAACCCCGGTCGGGATCACCAACCCAAAGCCCGCCCCAGCCGCCCGTGGGAAAATGCCCGTGCGCCGACTCGTGGTTCAACATGGCCAGGCTGATCTGCTTGAGGTTGTTCGAGCACTGCATTCGCCGGGCAGATTCCCGCGCCGCCTGCACCGCCGGCAACAACAGGGCAATCAAGATCCCGATGATAGTGATCACGACCAAGAGCTCGACGAGCGTAAATCCTGCAAAGCGATGATTTCGCATGACAATCCCTTGTTGTGACGACGAGTCCTGTCAAGAAGAGCGATCACCCAGGAGCAGACGACAGTCAGTCTACCCTGTCTCCTTCTTATCGGTCGATATCCGGACGGTCCTACTTCCGGTTTACCTCTTTCCTATTTTTGTGGATGGCCTTTCGGACGACGGCCATCGTTTCCGCCTGGCGCTTGTGCACGACGGTCATGGCCTTGGCGAGCGTTGCCAGCGCGGCGTCGAAGTCCTTGTTGATTGCCAGCAGTTCCGCGGTGAACTTCGCAGCCGGCTCCTTGTCGATATCGAAAAGCCACTGGCCGACACCCAGGTCCTCGAGCATCCATGCCTTGCGGCCCGCCTCGGCAAACCGGGGGTGAATCACGGGCGTCCCGGCGGCCATGGCCAGGATGATCGAGTGCATCTCCATGCTCACGATGGCCTCGGCCCGGGCGTAGACCGAAAAGGCCTCGTCGGGCAGCCAGAAGTCGTCCTTGAATCGCACGTGCCGAAGCACCTCCGGCGGGAGTCGATCGTAGATGAGCCGCCGGGCCGGCTCGATTTCGAAGCGGACCTCCGGGCAGATGAGCACGTCGTGGCCCGTCTGCTCGACCCAGGTTTTGATCATCTCGCGGAGCTTGGCGGCATGGGCCTCTTCGCGCTTCTGATCGATGAACCCCTGCCGGCTCGTGCGGATGGTCACGGTGATGAACTTGCGATTCTGGAGCTTGTGCTGCTTCATGAACCGGTCGGCGGCCGCCTCGTCGCGGAGATCGAAAGCGAACGTGCCGTCCGGGCCGTATTCCATCACCGGCGGCGAAATGCCCAGACTCTTCAGGTAAGCCAGCGAATTCGTATCGCGGGTGAAGACGAACGCGGCATTGTCCAACAGCGGCTTGAAATAGAGGTTGCTCGGCCAGGCGAATTTCTCGAACGACTGGCAGTAGATGCCGTAGGGTTTGCCCGCGTCGCGGGCCGCCACGAGCGGCATGGCCAGCTTCATCGTGCGGTTCCAGTCCTTGGCCCAGCGCCCCCAGGAAAGCGTGGTGCCGGAGTTGTAGAGCACCAGGTCGGCCCGGCCGAGCACTTTGCGGAACTCGTCGGGCATCTCCTTCTTGTTGAACGGGGTGGGGATCACCTTGCACCTGGGGAAGCGGGTTTTCAAGTACGCCCGCGTGTCGTCGGCCTTCGACAAGGCCACCAGCGTGACCTCGGCTTCCGGGATGTGCCGCTCGATCAGGCGCAGCGTGCCCGGCGTGATGCCGATGTCGCCGATGTTGTTGTGCCCCCAGGAGAAGAACAGAAGAATGGAACACGCGACGGCGGGTTGCATCGAGGGGTCTCCTTTAAGAGCTTACCGTTTCTCACCGGTCGATAGCTTCTGCTACGATCTGCATTGCTGTTTGTTCAATGGCTCGAAGATGCGGGATAACGTCGGTTTGCAGCCTTTGTGATTCCCTTTCGTAGTTATCATGGATCTTGTATATGGCCTCTTCGATCTCCTGCGTTGATGCGGAGTCGATGTCGAGCATGTACTCACCAAGCCTGAAGTCGCGGAGCATCCAAATCTTCCTGCCGCTTTCCTTGAAGATGGGCACAACCGTGGGCGTGCCTTCGGGAATCGCCAGCAGGAACGAGTGCTGCTCCATGGTAACCAGGATGCGCGTGTGACGGTAGAGCGCCGTGGCCTGTTCCGTTGTCCAGTATTTCTCCATCATCACCGAGCGGCGCTTGAAGTCTTCCGGCAGCGGGTCGTAGACAAGGTGTTTCGCGTGCGGCAGTTGGCAGCGGACCTCCGCCGCCACGACGACCTTCATCCCCGTCTTCCGGACCCAGTCCTGGATGATCTCGCGGAGCTTCTGCATGTGGGCCCTGCTTCGCCGCTCGCCGACTGACTTGCTGATACGAGAGTGGCCCAACCAGGTCCGCGGAATGACAACCATGAACTGTTTCGACTGAAGCTCATGCTCGGCCATGAACGCCTTGGCCCAGGCGTCGTCGCGCCTGGCGAACGAGACGGTGCTGTCGGGAACGAACATCAGGTTGGGCGCCTTGATGCCCAGGCTCTTCACGTAGTTGAGCGAATCGCCGTCGCGGCAAAAAACAAACCGCGCCCCTTCCAGAAGCCTTTTGAAGTAGGGTCTGCCGGGCGCGTCGCCGAACGAGTCGAACGAGTGGGCGTAGACGCCGTAGGGAATACCCAGCTTGTAGGCTACCAACAGCGGCAGGCTCCGGCGCACGCTGTAGCTCCAGAAGTCGTTTCCCGCAAGCGTGCCCTTACCGTAGACCAGGATCATGCCGCTGTTGTAAACGACCAGTTTGGTCTCGGCCAGGGTTTTGGTGAAGTTGGGATTGTTGCGCCGCATCGCGTCGACGAGGTTTTGGGCAAACGTATCGAACACGTAGTCGACGTTGCCCTGGCGCAGCGCGGGCAGCTTGCCGCCGAAGTCGGCTTTCGCCTTGGCCAGCGCCTCGCGGAACGCGGAGCCGGCGAAGACGTCTTTTATGACCTCGCAGTCGGGGAAGCTCTTCTGAAGATAAGTGCGTGCACGGGTCTCGCTACCCGACGCGATCAGCGTCTTCTTGTAATGCGGGAGGCGGCGATCCAGCAGGTTCAGCAGCCCCGGCGAAATGGAGATATCGCCGATGTTGCTGAAGCTCCACACGTAGGCGATCATGATGCGGTCGCGCGCGCCCGGCGACCGCTGTTTGGAACCCTGCTGAGCGAACAGTGTTCCGCCAAACAGGGTGGTCACCGCCCAGAAACAAATGAAGACCCCCGCGCGAGGATCCGGCCGAATTCCTCTGTTCTCCATTTCTTTTTCTCTTCGGTTGTTTGGACTATGCGTCGTCACTCGCTTTGCGAGCCCTGCTTGGCTTTCTCAAGCGTCCGTTTGACGACGGCCATGGTTTCGGCTTGCCGCTTGCGGACGAAAGTCATGGCCTTCTCGACCTTGGCCAGGGCACCGTCGAAGTCGTCGTGAATCGCCATCAACTCGGCGATGATCTCCTCGGCCGGCTGTTTGTCGATGTCGAAGAGCCACTCGGGCACGCCCACGTCGCGGACCATCCACGCCTTGCGCCCGCAATCCACGAATCGGGGGTGCAGGGCCGGCGTACCGGCTGCGAAGGCCAGAATCACCGAGTGCATTTCCATGCTCACCACGGCACGGGCCCGGCGATAGACCGAATAGGCCTCGTCGGGCAGCCAGAAGTCGTCCTTGAATCGCACGTGGGCGAGCACCTCCGGCGACAGCCGGTCGTAGAGCAGGCGCCTGGCCGGCTCGATTTCATGGATCACTTCGGGGCAGATGAGCACGTCTTCGCCGGTTCGCTCGACGTAGGTCGCGATCATTTGCCGCAGCTTGGCCATGTGGTCGGCCTCGCGTTTCTTGTCGACGAATCGCTGCACGCTGGAGCGGATGGTCACCGTGATGAACTTGCGCGGCTTGAGTCGATGACGTTTCATGAACTTGTCGGCCGCCGCCTCGTCGGGGATGTCGAAGGCGAACATGCCGTCGGGGCCGAACTGCATCACGGGCGAGTCGATCCTCTGGCTCTTCAGATACTCTAGCGAATCCGTGTCGCGGCAAAACACGAATGCGGCGCCGGAAAGCAGCGGCCGGAAAAAGGTGTCGCTGGGCCACTCGAAGCACTCGAACGACTGCCCGTAAATCCCGTAGGGTTTGCCCGCCGCCCGGGCTGCCACCAGCGGGACGGCCAATCGCATCGAGCGGTTCCAGTCGCGGTCGAAATAGCCGTAGTTAAGCATCATGCCCGAGTTGTAGAGAACCAGGTCGGCCCCGGCCAGTGCCTCGTCAAGCTCCTTGCGGAACCGCGGCGACGGCTCGCCCGAGGCAAACGGGTTGCCTATCACCCGGCACCCGGGAAACCGCTTCTTGAGATAGTCCTCGGTCTGGTCGCGAGCAACATAGGCAACCACGGTGACCTTGGCCTCGGGAATATAGCGTTCGATCAGGCGGAGCGTGCCCGGCGTGATCCCGATGTCGCCGATATTGCCGAAACTCCACGAGTAGAACAACACGATCGAGTAGACGACGGCGGGCTTCATCGTGCCGGCTCCTTCAGCGAGTGAGGCTTGCGTTCCGTGTTGGCCGAGCGGTTTCCGGTTGGAGGTGGGTGGAGGTCACGTGGCCGCGCGTTTTCGCCGGCCGAGGAGCACCGCCGCGGCAGACCCGATCAACAACAACACGTAGGTCGACGGCTCGGGAATCCCAAACATCCTGTTGTAGTGGCCCTGGAAATCGCGCAGGCCCAGGGCCCGACTGTAGATAGCCACTTCGTCCAGCCCGCCGTCGTAGTAGTTGCCACCCAGGGCGTACCGACCGAAGAAAAGCGGGCTTTGGGCCACGGAGCCGCCGACAATCGTCAACGGGCTGTTGGCCTGCATGATTCCGTCTGGGTCGGATACGTAGGTGGTCAGTTCGAAATCGCCCGTGCCCGGGTCTTGTATCCACGTCATCCCGACCAGCATCCACTCGCCGGTGCCGACGCGCCCGTCGATATCGAGATTGGCACAGCTTGGGTTGCTGGCGAAACCGAATTCGATCGTATCCTGGCCGCCCACGGTCCTTGGCTTGACGTAAAGGCGGTCGCTGCTGCCGGCGGCGCTCCGGGCGGAGATGGCGTAGACAGTATTGGTGGGCGCCGCATCGGGTCGCAGCCAGAACTCCAAGGTGCCCTCGTTTTGCAGGTCGAGGTTCTCGCTGAAGGCGATCCGGGCCTCGGGGACGAACTCGATCGCGGCGTCGGCCTGGCCGATGGCGTTGGCCGCTTTCTTTACCAGGCTGGTCGGATCACCTTCGTCGATCAAGCCGACCACGTCCTCGGTGGCCAGGTTGTCCAGCGGCCAGTAGTGCATCAGGCCCGGCGTGTTGAGAACGGTCTGTTGATACGCGGCCAGGTCCTCCGAGGCGGCGAAAGTAGCCATGGCGATGTGGTTTTGCATGGCCCGTTGGCTCAAAACGCCGGTGTACATCGCCACGTTGTCGAGCCCGCCCGTGAAATGGCTCGCCGTGGTGGTTGGGTTGGAATAGCAGCCGAAGTTGAACTGGCTGTTGGCGGGCGGGCCGCCGCCGATGCTGCCGTTGGTGCTGGCGCCGCCGATAAGCACCGTGCCGGCCGCGCCCGAGTAGTACGTCCTGATATCGTACTTGCCCGAATACGTGCCGCTCGGCTCCCAGGTGATGGCATAGTAGCGCCACTGGTTGAACGTGTCGCGGATGATGGGCCCGTTGGTCGTATCACCGAAGCCGGCCAGAACGCTGGTCGTTCCGCTGCGGTTTCGCAAGTAGAGGGCACGGTTCGAGGGGGGATACGCCGCGATGACATACTTGCTGTTGGTCGGTGCCGTGGTCGCATCCCACTTGACAAACGCTTCGAGCGTGCCGCTTTGCTGGAGCGTCAGGCTGTTGGACGGGAAGTTGACGTGCGAGTCGGTTCCGTTGAAACCCATGGCCTTGCCCGACCGGCCGAGCTGGTCGATGATGGCCGCCGTGGTGGCAGTCGGGGTACCGTCCAGTCCGTTCTGGGGATCCATCGCGGTGTTGTCGTCCAGCGGCCAGTAGTGCTTCGTGTCGGTGCGCGTGGTGATCGCGCCCCCATAAACTCCAAACGGCGAAGCGCTTGCCGAGAGGATGCACGCGAACACGAGCAGTAAGACAACGGAGAAAACTAAGCGGCTCATGGTAGGATCTCCATTCTGCGATTTCAGGCACCTGTTGCTTAAGTCCTCATTGTTATTGGGAGGGGCGCAATTGTCAACTTTCGCGATTGCAGCAAGACAAAGACGCCGGTAGACCGTTGCATGGGGGCCACTAATGCATAAAAGGGGGCAAATCGGCCGGAATCGACTTGCGCCGGCGGAGCGAAACAGCGAAACCCGCCGTGAGCAGGCCCAGCAGCAGCAGGCTCGACGTTGCGGGTTCGGGCACGCCGAACACCACGTCTTTCCACGCCCGGCCGAAGCGGAGCTGGTCCACGAGGATGACATCGTCGCTATCCAAATTCCACACGTTGAGCCCGATCCGCGAGAAACTGGCGAAGCCGGCGTCGCCCGTGGCGGTCACATCCGGGTTGGCCTCGTCGGTCCAGAGCGGATCGGCCCATAGGGAGAAGCTGTTGTAGTTGGTGCTACCGTCTTTGAACAGCCGTCCGACGACCAGGTGGGTGGTCGTGTTGTCGCCGATATTGCCCGAGTATGCCACGGTTCCGCCGCTGGTCAACCGCGTGTAGAAATCCTTGGTGCCGCTGGATGATGCCTGGTTTCCTTTAACGCCGATGCTCGGCCCCGCGGTGTCGTCGAAGAAGAGCGAGACGAAGTCGTTTGCCCCGACCGTGCCCTCGTCCCACCGCAGCAGGAAGCTGACGTAGACGTCGCCGCTTTCGGGGGTGGCCAGCATACGTTCGGCCTCATAGGCGGAGGTGCCGGGCCGGTTGAGCCTCAGCGCGCGGTGGCCCCCGCCGATCGGGCCGGCGGCCGGATCATAGCTCAGCGGCGTGCCCGGATCGACCACCTCGGTGACCGCCGTGTCGGCCGTCCACGCGCCGCTGAAGCCGGTGCCGCCGTTCTGGCCGTTAAGCTCTACCGAGGAGCCGGCCGTGCCGTAAGTGAACGGCTCGGCCGCAAAGGGCTCGGGGAGGCCGGGCTGCGTGGCCTGATAGTACAGCCTCGCGACGTCATGGGCACCGAACGCACGGCCGAAGAAAGCCACCTCGTCGATGCCGCCGATCCAGTCGTACAATGTGCTGGTTCCACGATTACCGATTCGAATGCCGTCTTCGTATCCCATGTCCGACGAGCTGGAAGTCTTGGAGAGCCGCTTCCCGTCCACGAAGAACTCAACGTTGGCCACATCGTCGCCGTTGCGAACCAGCACAAAATGGTGCCACTGATCGTCGGCGAACTCTGCCACGCTGTTCATTCGCCTCGACGCACCCGTGCCGTAGGGCGCGCCGGTGTTAATCATCATGTCGTCTTGGTAAACCGCGACGTTCAGCTTGTGGGTGCTGGTGTCGTCCGTCGCGTACAGCCGCCGCCAATACCCGGTGTGGTAAGCATTCTTGAGAAACCCGCTGATGGTAACCACGGCTCGGTCGAACGGGCCATCGGGCAGGAGCACGGAATCATCGGAGAAATTGGGCGCCGTGTGAGCCGGGCCCAACCCGGAAAAGCCGTCGGCCGGCCCCGGACCGGCCATGTTGTCGCCCGGGATGGAACCTACGTACTGGCCATTGTTGGCCGTGTTGCCGCTTTCCTCGACCGCCACGGCACCGGTCGTTTCGTTGAGCCGGTAGTAGGCGATCAGGTCCGGATCGCTGAGCAGGTGGGTGACGTAGCCGGCCCGTGCGGTCGAAGCAAGCCCCGCGAGGACCGCAATCACGATGCCCAGCACGCCTGACCACCTTGCGGTATTTTGCTTCAATACCGTCCGGCCTCCTGCCTCACGACGGACCATATTCCAGGTCGAAATCCCCAATGGCGTTATCATCTTGTGTCCTCCCGGATTGCAGGAAAAGTCCGGTATTGGCGTTCTATGCATCTTCTGCGATTGCCGCGTCCGACTCCGGACCGGGCTTGGCAGTCTGGTTGTCGGCCCTCGATATCACTGCCGCTATCATCCTCTCCAGCACCGGGAGCTGATAGCGGATGTGCTCCGAGAGCGCCTCTCTGGCCCGTGGCCAATCCTCGGCCAGCAGGGCTTCCAGAATCTGTCGGTGCTGCGCGATCGCCGCGGCTACCTCTGCCTCGTCGTGCTCGAAATCGAAAAGCGTTCGGTAATAGTAAAACCCGGCGTGCCGGTTAAAAAAATCCTGAATGTATCGGTTGCCCGATTTGGCGATCAAGTACTTGTGCAACGCATCGTCCACCGGCGGCAACTCACCCGGCTTGCGGACCGGGGTGTCGGCAAGGATCCTCTCTAGATCTGCGCGGATCAGGTGCCCTCGGGCCAGGTCCAGAGCCGTCAACTCAAGGGCCTCCCGCACCTGAAAAAACGCCCGTATGTCTGCGTACCCAATCGGCCGCACCCGCCAACCGCGGTGGGGAATATGCTCGAATATGCCGGAACCGGCCAGCCGGTGAAAAACCTGCCGGACGATCGTGCGGCTGATGCCGTACTCCTCGGCCGTTGCCTCTTCCCGCAGGTAAACCGCTTTGCCCTGAAAACTCAGCCGGATCACGTCGTCGGTGATCACCCGGCACCAGTCTTTGCGCGGCTGGGGACAGTCCGACTTCACGTACGATCCGCCGGTGCCCAACCGGCTTCGTTTGACGACAAGACGCCCGTTCGGCCGTTTCAGAATCAACCGCTCTTTGATCAACTCCCTGACCGCTCCGCGAATCGGTGTGACGCTGACGTCATAGTGATCGGCCAGGCTCTTGAGCGTGGGGTTCGCGGGTAGACTGCTGCCCGACTGGATCTGGCTTCTAAGGTCATTCTTGATGTAGTCCGTCACCGTCATGGCGGTATCGAGCTGGAGGTAGAGCCACGCTGCCAAAATCACCCCACAGGCTCTAATTTATCAACCGTGATTGTGTATGCAAGTCAATTTATTATTGAATGTAGCATTATTTACGGGGGATGCCATGGACACTATCATGGGTGGTTATGCGTGGACCCCGCGCCGGGAAATACGGCGGGTGGCTCAGACAACCGCAGGTTTGTCTGAGTGCCGTAGGCACAGGAGGGCCTCCAAGCACGGTTGCGGGCCTCTTGCGGCTGCGCCGCCCGGACAAACGAGTTGTCTGGGCCACCCTGCGGCGGAGAGGGCCGTCGTTCACTCTGCGCTCACGGTGACCTTTTCCATCACGTCGCCCACTTCGATGGCGTCGACCACGTTCTGGCCTTCGATGACTCGGCCGAAGATAGAGTGTTTGCCGTCGAGCCAGGGGGTAGCCACGTGGGTGATGAAGAATTGGGAGCCGTTCGTGTTCGGGCCGGCGTTGGCCATTGATAGGACACCGGGGGCGTCGTGCTTCAGATCGGCGTGGAACTCGTCCTCGAAGGAGTAACCCGGCCCGCCCGTGCCGTCACCATCAGGGCAGCCCCCCTGGATCATGAAGTCGTCGATCACCCGGTGGAACGTCAGCCCGTCGTAGAAACCCTCACCCGCCAACTTCTCGAAATTGGCGCAGGTCTTGGGCGCCTTGTCGTCGTGCAACTGCACGCGGATGACGCCCTTGTCGGTAGCAAACGTGGCCACTTTCATGGAATGGTCCTCGCGATTAGAGGTAAGTTCCGGCCGGAAGATTTGGTTTCACGTTGCACGGCGCGCCGGGCAAGCCCGGTGGCTAAACCATAATTCTCTGCCCACCGCCCACTGCCCACTGCTCACTGCCTACCGCCCACTACTTCCCTGGCCTGGGCCACGATGTTTTCCACGGTGAAGCCGAAGTGTTCGAACAGCACCTGGGCCGGGCCGGAGGCGCCGAAACCTTGCATGCCAATGAATCGACCGGCCGGCCCGAGGTACTTGCTCCAACCCAACTCAACACCCGCCTCGATGCCCACTCGGGCCGTCACGTCGGGTGGCAATACGTAGTCGCGATACGCGGCCGGCTGGGCGTCGAACAGTTCCCAACTCGGCAGGCTGACCACGCGAGCGGCGATTCCGTCGGCAACAAGCTGTTGTTGGGCTTCAACGCACAGCGACACCTCACTGCCGCTGGCGATCAAGATCACATCGGGGTTTCCTTCGGGGGCGTCGGCCAGAACGTAACCGCCCTGCTGCAAACCGGACGCCGGGGCAAACCGGGTGCGATCGAGCGTGGGCAGGTTCTGGCGCGTCAGCACTAGTGCGGCGGGTCGGTCGACCAGCGGCATCACCGCCCGGTAGGCCTCGGCCACTTCGTTGGCGTCGGCCGGGCGGATCACGATCAGCCCCGGGATGCCACGGAGAGCTGCCAACTGTTCGACCGGCTGGTGCGTCGGGCCGTCTTCACCCACGCCGATCGAGTCGTGCGTGAAGATGTACAGCACGGGCAATTCCATCATGGCGGCCAGGCGTATCGACGGCCGCATATAATCGCTGAAGACGAAGAAGGTTGCGCCGTAGGCTTTCAGCCCGCAGAGCGACATCCCATTGGTGGCCGCCGCCATCACGTGTTCGCGGATGCCGAAGTGGAAGTTGCGGCCCGAATAACAGTCGACCTGAAAATGGCCGACCTGGTCGAAGGTGAGCTCCGTTTTGTTTGACGGGGCCAGGTCGGCCGAGCCGCCCAACAGCCACGGCACGTGCTTGGCCACCTGGTTGAGCACCTTGCCCGACGACGCCCGACTCGCCATGCCCTTGGCGTCGGCCTCGAACTGGGGGATATCCACGTCCCAATCGTCGGGTAGTTCGCGCCGCTGGATCTGGCCAAGCTGCCCGGCCAACTGGGGATACTCTTGGGCGTACTTGGCGAATTTGGCTTCCCAGGGCTCGCGGAGTTGGCGGCCCCGGGCGGCGATCCCCTGGCGGAAATGGTCTTCCACGCCGTCGGGCACGCGGAAATGCTCGTCTTCGGGCCAGCCGTAGGCGGCCTTGGCCCGCCGCACCTCCTCCTCGCCCAACGGGGCACCGTGGGCACCGGCCGTGTCCTGGGCGTTGGGTGCCCCCCAGGCGATGTGGCTGCGGACGATGATCAGCGTGGGCCGATCGGTTGTCTCTTGGAATGATTTCAGCGCGCCGCGGAGTGCGTCCAGGTCGTTGGCGTCGTCGACCTTAACCACGTTCCATCCGTAGCCCGCAAACCGCGCGGCCACGTCTTCGCTAAACGCCAGCGAGGTACTTCCCTCGATCGTGATGCGGTTGTCGTCGTATATCCAGCAGAGGTTCGACAACTTCAAGTGACCGGCCAGCGAGGCCGCCTCGCCGCCGAGGCCTTCCATCAGATCACCATCGCTGCAGAGGGCGTACGTGTTGAAGTCGAACAACTCGAAGCCGGGCCGGTTGTAATGCTCGGCCAGCCAGTGAGCCGCGATGGCCATGCCCAGGCTGCTGCCCACCCCTTGACCCAAAGGCCCGGTGGTAATCTCCACGCCGCTGGTGTGTTGGTACTCGGGATGCCCTGGGCACCGGCTGTGAAGCTGGCGAAACCGGCGAATGTCTTCCAGCGACACGGCCAGTTCAGCCGTCGGCTGGCCGTCCTCGCCCAACTGCTTCACCCCGCTCAGGTGCAACATGGAGAAAAGCAACATCGACGCATGGCCGCAGGAGAGGACAAACCGGTCGCGGGCGGGCCAGCCCGGTGATGCCGGATCGTAGCGAAGCACCTCGTTGAACAGCACATAAGCCACCGGGGCCATGGCCATTGGTGTGCCCGGGTGACCGCTGTTGGCCGCCTCGACCGCGTCCATCGAGAGGGTGCGGATGGTGTCGATTGCCAGTCGTTCCATATTGGTGACGTCGGTGCGGATAGACATTTTTCTCCCGTCAGTGGCAAAACGTGTCCCGGCAGTATCCCCTAGTTTAAGGGGTTTCGTGCCGGGAAAAGGGGACGGGCGCATTTTGTGCGAAGCACCCTTCGGGCCTTTCAGGCAAAATGCGCCCGTCCCCTTTTCCCTCCTAATACCTATTTAGAATCTTGAGTCTAAAGGCCTGCGACCGGTTCGTCAACGCGTGGGCGAGCGGCTTCGGACCGTTGTGAGAATACCAATCCGGCCACCTGACGCGCTACCAGAATGACTTCCCCCCAAAAAACAGTGATCCTGGCTTGCAAGGATGGCAACGGGTGACGATAATGGCGAGAGCGGGGGTTGAGTGTGTCCGGGCGAAGAGCAGACGACGAATCCGGACTGATCCGACACGCGCCGATCGGGCGCGGTGTCGCGGGAGGCTTGCCGACCTCCTCTAAATGAAGCTCTTGCGAGAAGCATTTCTGAAGGCATTTCTGTCCCTGGACGTCAAGGAGGGAAACGAGATGCGCGGCATTGCTCGATCCGGTTTCATCTCTGTAGGGGCCGTATGTCAACGATGTTTTTCGCTTTGGGTCGAATCGGTTGTAACTTTTGTGGTAGGCTTGATTTGCCTGGTGAAACGGAAGCAGGCTCTGCGGGGACGCAACCTGTCT
>Ga0180431_10001695_pt1 | contig 30316 bp, 15 predicted proteins | sample SS_ome_11_FD_132459 | JGI IMG/M metagenome (GOLD analysis project Ga0180431, IMG submission 132459) | Hypersaline lake sediment archaeal communities from the Salton Sea, California, USA - SS_1_MS_1 metaG | ecosystem: Environmental > Aquatic > Non-marine Saline and Alkaline > Hypersaline >... | reverse complement strand
GTGAAGACGATCAGCGTATCGTCGTAGAGGCCCATCTCCTTCAGCGCGTCGAGGATCTGCCCGATGGCCGCGTCGATCATGGCCGTCTGCGCGTAATAGCGCGCGATGATGCGAGACCAGGTGGCCCAGTCGGCCCGGGCGGCGGCGGGAAAAACGCTCGTGCGGTACTTGCGGTGGACCATCGGCTTGTCGGCCAGGGCGTCGGTGAAGCTGGCCCAGGGCTCGATCGCGGCCGGGTCGACCATGTCCTTGTAGTCCTCGGTGGGCAGGTACGGCGCGTGGGGGCCCCAGAAGTTGCACGCCATGAAGAAAGGCTGGGCGGAGGCGCCGTACTCGCGGAGCATCTCGACGGTCTTGTGCGCGAGGAAGTGGCTCGGGCTGCCGGCGGCCGGACCGGTGCGGTAGCCGCTGGCGTCGCCGGCGGCGGCCTGTCCGTCGCCGGCGGCGTAGAACTCGATGACCGGCTCGGGCGACAGGCCCCGTTCGGCCAGGTAGCCAGCCCAGTCAGGCGAGGTGCTGACGCGCCCGTATCCGCGCGGGCCGAACCCCTCGAACCCGAGGTCATGGCACGTCTCGGCTATGCCGGCGTGCCACTTGCCCTGGTAGCCCAGCCGATAACCCATCTCGGCGAGCTTCTGCGGGTACGTCCCCAGCCCCACGCCGCACTGGTCTTCGCCGAACGGCTGGTGCGTGCCGGTGTTGTACTTGGCCCCGTGGGTGTGTGGATACACGCCCGTCAGCATGCTGGCCCGAGCCGGGGTGCACAGGCCGCACGGCGTGTAGGCGCGGGTGAACCGGACGCCGTCGGCGGCCAGCGCGTCGATGGCGGGCGTTCGGCAGGCGGTGGGCCCGTAGCACGAGACGGCGTGCAGCGCGTGCTGGTCGGTCACGATGAAGAGGATGTTCTGTCTGCCCACGGGTTGATCCTCGCTGTGCACGCGGTCTGCGCGGTGTTTGGTTCAGCGGACGAACGTGCTCGCCCTGTGAGTATACAACGGGCGAGCTTGCCCGCAACACACGGCGAGCAGGCTCGCCCGCTAAACAACGCCGGATAAGAATGTCCCGGGCTCTATTCCGTGCCGCCCCCTTCGGGTCGGGCGCCGCCACCACGGCGGAAGCCCCCCCAGAACCGACGCCGCATGTCCCCGTACATCGCTCTGCGCTCTTCGTCCGAGAGCTTGCCGTCGCGGTCCTTGTCGTACTTCTCGATGCGTTCCCTGTCTCGCTTTTCGCGTTCGGCGGCTCGGGCGGCCTCGCCGGCCTCCATGGCGGCCTTCTCTTCGGCGTTGAGCTTCCCGTCGCGGTCCTTGTCGTAGCGTCTCTCGGCCCACCGGCGTCGGAAGTCGGCGCCGATGGCCCGCCGCTCCTCGGACGAGATCTCCCCGTCCCCGTCCCTGTCGTACTTGGCCATGAACTCAGCGCGGCGCTTCTCGCGTTCGGCGGTTCGGGCGGCCTCGCCGGTCTCCATGGCGGCCTTCTCTTCGGCGTTGAGCGTACCGTCGCCGTCCTTGTCATAGCGTCTTTCGGCCGCTCGGCGTCCCCACTCAGCCAGCCGTGCGCGGAAGGACTCACGGATGGCCGCTCGCTCCTTCTCGTCGAGGTTGCCGTCGCCGTTGGTGTCGTACCGCTTCATGAAGTCCCGGCGCATGCCTTCGGCCCGGGCGCCCCAGGCGGCGGATCGCTCGGCGGAGCTGAGTTTCCCGTCGCCGTCCTTGTCGTACTGCTTGATCGTCTCGGGATCGCCGACTCTCCAGCGCCGCCTCCCCTCGCCGCGTCCGGTGCCCCCGCCGCCGGCCGGGAGTGCTTGCCCCGTGATCGTCGTGACCATCGCCTGGGCTATCTTGCGCTCGGCCCGACGGTAGGCGTCGGCCTCGAACCAACTGATGGTCTTGTTCTTGTCCTTGTCGTACTTCATGATGGCCGACCACGTGTCGGTCTTGCGCACGAAGCCGTCCTTCTTGCCCTTGGCGGCGGCAAACTCCCTGGCGTCAATCTCGTTGTCCTTGCCCGCCACCTTGAAGAACTTCGCACGCTCGGCCACAGGATTGTACGGGGGGAGCTTTTTGACGGGCTTGACGCTCTTGGCCGGCTTGACAGGTTTGGCCTCGGTCTTCTTGACTTCGGCCTTCTCGCCCGTCTCGTCGGTCTTGGTCTCTTCGGCCCGGACCAGGGCTGCCGACCCGATGCACCCGGCCACGACGACGCACAGCAGTGTTCTGGACATGTTCCACTCTTTCTCGTTGAACGCCTATATGTAGTTGGCCACGTCGGCGCAGTCCGATACCGCGCACAGTCGTAAAGATTCTACGCACCCGACCGGCGCGAGGTTACAGTACCACGTGTCCTCTTTGGTCAGTCGAACCGGCCTTGCGTATGACGCCTAGACCGGTCCCGGTCCGCCGGGTCCGCCGCGTCCGCGTCCGGGTCCGCCGCCGGGCCCGCGCCCCGGTCCGCCGCCGCCGGGTCCACGACCGCGCCCACGCCCGCGGAACGAGCGATACATCTCTCCGCGCTCTTTGTCGTTGAGTTCGCCGTCGCCGTCCTTATCGAACCGCTTGAGCATCTCGGCGCGGCGCCGCTCGCGTTCGGCGTTGCGTGCGGCCTCGCCTTTCTGCATGGCGGCCTTCTCTTCGGCGTTCAGCGTGCCGTCGCCGTCCTTGTCGTATCGCCTCTCGGTCCATCTGCGGCGCATATCGGCGTACATGGCTCCGCGCTCTTCGCGTGACAGTTCCCCGTTACCGTCCTTGTCGTACTTCTTCAGCGCCTCGGCGCGGCGCTGCTCGGCCCGCTGCCGGTAATACTGGCGGATCGCCTCGCGCTCCTTGTCGTCGATCTGCCCATCGCCGTTCTTGTCGTGCAGCTTCATGAACTCCGCGCGGCGCCTCTCGCGCTCGGCGCGCTCGCGTTCCTCACGGGCCTTGTGCTCGGCCACGTGCTTGTCATGGGCCGCCTGCTCTTCCGCGTCCAACTTGCCGTCCTTGTTGGCGTCGAACCGCTCGAAGTGCCTCTTGGCCTGCTCTTCGGCGCGGCGCTTGCGCCAGGGCTCGTACATGGCCTTGCGCTCCTCGTCGTCGATCTTGCCGTCCTTGTTCGTGTCGTGCTGCTCGAGCATCCGCTTGCGGTATTCCTCACGCCGGGCCTCGTAGTAGGCGCGACGCTCGGTGTCGCTGAGCTTGCCGTCCTTGTCCGCGTCGTACTTCTCGACGATCTCCGGGCTCCACCCCCCTCCGCGTCGGCCCCGGCTGCTGGGGCCCCGCGACTGCCCCCCCCCGTCGGGAATCGGGCGCCCGTCGATCGTGGTGACCTTCACCGGCTTGGTCTTGCCCTGCGAACGCCGGTAGGCGTCGGCCTCGAACCAGTCGATCATCTTGTTGCCGTTCTTGTCGAACGTGGCGATGGCCCCCCAGGAGTCCGTCTTGCGGACGAAGCACCCGGCGGTGCCCTTGTTGGCCTTGGCCTGGTCCGCGGCGAACTCCTTGGCGTCCAGCTCGCTGTCCTTGCCGGCGGCCTTGAAGAACTTCGCCCGTTCGGCGACGGGGTTGTACGGCGGGGGCTTGGTCGCCACCGAGGCGTTCGGCTTGGGGGTCTTGACTTCGGTCTTCGGCTCGGTCTTCGGCTCGGTCTTCGGCTCGGTCTTCGGCTCGGTCTTGTCCTCGGCGACGCCCATCGAGGCGATGCAGACCACAAGGATGCCTGTGAGGAGTGTTTTAGCCATGACATGTTCCTTTGCTCTTGCGGACATATGCTCTTCGCGGCGCGCGAGGCGCCTCTTCCTATGTAACAACGCGGTGCCGCCAAGGCTATTGCCGCGCCGCAGGGGTTTTTTGTGGGTGCCACGGTTGCCCAGCAGCCGTGACGGGTTTCGTGGTGCAGCAAGCACGGCTGCTGTGCAGCGGTGGCACCCGACACCCGGCAAAGACCGGCAACCTCGCCGTAACCTTGGCGTGGGGGGAGGCGTTATAATGAATGGACCGCCTGTCGACGGGCGGACGCTAAGGCGGGGACGGAGATCCGCTCTCGGTTTGTGGCAAGATTCCGCCCGCCGGGGCGTTTGGCCTGCCAGAGGATAACACCGACCGCACACACCGACGCGGGACTGGATAGACATGAGTATTGCAGAGGTTCTAATGGAGAAGGGGCTGATTTCGGCCGAGCACATGGCCGAAGCCATGGCCCTGAAGAAGTCCGAGGGGATCCGGCTGGACAAGGCGCTGGTACGGCTGGGGTGCGTCAGCGAGGAAGACGTCCTGCGGACGATCGGGGAGCAGATGGGCATGGAGATGGTGGATCTCGACAGTGTCCGGATCGACGTCGAGACGCTGCGGGCCCTGCCGGCCAAGCTGGTCTATCGCAAGCACATGGTGCCCGTGGCGCGGGACAACGGTCACCTGACGGTGGCCACGTGCGACCCGTTCGACCTGTACGCCCTGGACGAGATCCGCCTGCTGACGGGCATGGAGGTCAAGCCGGCCCTGGCCACCGAGCAGGACATCACGCGGGTGATCAAGGCGCATTACGGCGTGGGGGGCGAGACGCTCGATGAGATGATGAGCACCGACGACATCGAGATCGTCTCCGAGAACGGCGCCGCCAGCGACGACCTGCTCGAGATGGCCCAGGAGGCCAGCGTCATCAAGCTGGTCAACGAGATCTTCATGGAGGCCCTGCACGAGCGCGCCAGCGATATCCACATCGAGCCCTACGAGAACGGGCTGTCCATTCGCTACCGCATCGACGGGGTCCTCCAGGACGCCTCGGTGCCGGCGCAGATCAGCCGATTCCAGGCCGCCATCATCAGCCGCGTCAAGATCATGGCCAACATGAACATCGCCGAGAGACGCCTGCCCCAGGACGGGCGGATCAAGCTGCGGGCCGGTGGCAGGCAGATCGACGTGCGCGTCAGCGTTATTCCGATGCTCTTCGGGGAGGGCATCGTGCTGCGCCTGCTGGACAAGTCCACCGTGCTGTTCACGCTGCCTCAGCTCGGCATGATGGACGACACGTTCGGCGTCTTCGAGGACCTGATCGCCCGCCCGTACGGGATCGTCCTGGTAACCGGTCCGACGGGATGCGGCAAGACGACCACGCTGTACGCGGCCCTGCAGGCCATCGTCAGCCCGGAAATCAAGGTCCTGACCGTCGAGGACCCGGTCGAGTACCACCTCGACGGCATCAACCAGATCCAGGTGCACCCGAAGATCGGCATGACGTTCGCCCGCGGGCTGCGGGCCATCCTGCGACACGACCCGGACGTGGTCATGATCGGGGAGATCCGCGACCTCGAGACCGCCGAGGCCGCCATCCAGGCCTCCCTCACCGGGCACCTGGTCTTCTCGACACTGCACACCAACGACGCAAGCTCGGCGGCGACTCGGCTGCTGGACATGGGCGTCGAACCGTTCCTGGTGACCAGCACGATGGCCGCGGCGATGGCCCAGCGGCTGGTCCGGACGATCTGCCCCGACTGCAAGGAGCCCTACGAACCCGACCGCGAGACGCTGCCGGCCGACTTCGACCTGCCCGAAGGGGAGGTCCTCTACCGCGGCGCAGGGTGCCGCGCCTGCAGGCAGACCGGCTACCGGGGCCGGACCGGCCTGTTCGAACTCATGGTCGCCGACGACGGCGTCCGCGAGCAGATCATGGCCCGCGCCTCGGCCAGCCGAATCATGCAGGCCGCCCTCAACGCCGGCCTGCGCCTCCTCCGCTACGATGGCTGGTGCAAGGTCCGCCAGGGTATCACCACGCCCGAAGAAGTCATGCGCTCAACGAGCGGCTGAAGCCGCTCTCATTGCGGATTGCGGATTGCGGATTCCACGACGGGAAGAGAGATGCACAGTAGATGACGCCGGAACAAATGAAGCAGAGGACGAAGCGCTTTGCGTTTCGGGTGATGCGGCTGGCTGAATCCCTCCCTCGGGGGCGGACGGGGGACACGGTCGGCAAGCAGTTGCTCCGATCGGGCATGAGCGTGGGGGCAAACTACCGTACCGCATGCCGGGCGCGATTGACGGCTGACTTCGTGGCCAAGATGGGCCTCGTTGAAGAAGAAGCGGACGAAGCGATGTTCTGGATGGAACTGCTGGTTGAGTCCGAACTAACAAAGAAAGAGATGGTTGCCGATCTTATGCAAGAGTGCAGCCAGACCATTGCGATTGTCGTCTCGTCAATCAACACCGTCCGCGGTAGCAAGCGGAAGGAACAGAACAAGGAATCCACAATCCGCAATCCGCAATCCGCAACGGGACAATCCGCAATCCGCAGTCCGCAATCCGCAAGTGGATGATGCCTACGTATCAGTACATCGCGAAGACGCCCGCGGGCAAGGAAGTCAACGGGCTGATGCAGGCGGATAGCGAAGCGGCCGTCGTCCGGACGCTCGACGACCGCGAGTTGTTCCCTGTCTCGGTGCAGCCTCACGCCGAGGTCAAGTCCTCTCGCACCGGGCGTGTGCGCATCGGGGACCTGTCGGTGATGTACGGTCAGCTTTCGGACCTTTTGCAGGCCGGCGTGCCCATGCTGCGGGCGCTCGATACGCTCAGCAAGGCGCTGACCAACCCGGCCCTGTGCCGCGTCCTGGTCGCCGTGCGCGAGGACGTCGCCGCCGGGCAGACCTTTGCCGACGCCCTGGCCGCTCATCCCGAGGCGTTCAAGTCCCTGCACTCGGCCATGATCCGCGCCGGAGAGACCGCCGGGTTCCTCGAAGACGTCCTGGCGAACCTGGCGGGGTTTCTGGACCGCCAGGACGACCTGCGGAACAAGGTTCGCGGCTCGCTGATCTACCCGGCGATTCTGACGGTGCTCGGGGCGGTGGCCGTGCTGGTCATGCTGACGGTCTTCGTGCCGAAGTTCGAGAAGTTCTTCTCCGGGATCGACCAGCCGGTGCCGACGCAGATCCTCTTCGCCGCCAGCAACGCCCTGCGGTACCACTGGGCCATCCTGGGCGGCGGGGTGATTCTGGCGGTGGTGGCCATTGTCGGCGTGCTCCAGAGCGACTCGGGCCGGGCCGCCTGGGAACGCTGGCAACTCAGGCTGCCCGTCCTGGGAAAGCTCATCCGTACCGTCTGCATCAGCCGGTTCTGCCGAATCTTCGGCACCATGCTCCACAACGGCGTGCCGATCCTCAACGCCCTGGCCATCAGCAAGGACGCGGCGGGCAACACGGTGCTGGCCGAGACGATTGCCAGCGCCGCCGAGAGCGTCGAGGCCGGGGAGGTCCTCTCCGGGCCCCTGGCCGCCGGCGGGCTGTTCCCCCCGGAGATCCTCGAGATGATCGCCGTCGCCGAGGAATCCAACCAGTTGGACAAGGTCCTCGTCCAGATCGCCGACACGGTCGATCGCCGGACCGAACGCCAGCTCGACCACGCCGTCAAGCTCATCGAGCCGCTCATCCTCGTGGTCATCGCCGCGATCATAGGCTTCATCGCCGTCGGACTGCTGTACCCGATCTTCACGATGACAGATAAGCTCGGCTAGCCGGGCGGACCCGGACGATACAGGACAAGAGACAACGTGTTTAACGACGCAGCGGCACGACAGGGCGGCGCGGGCATCCCCGAAGGGGCCCGTCGGGCCTGCCCGTGCTCCACGGCCTGGAAGGCCGTGCCACTGCATGACATGAGATGAAAGGACGTCAACCGATGAAATCTGCGAAACGCACGCGCGGCTTTACGCTGATCGAAGTCATGCTGGTCCTGGTGATCCTGGGCGGACTGGCGGCCCTGGCGGTGGTGACCCTGGGCGGGCGCCAGGAAAAGTCCAAGCGCGACCTGACGAAGGTCCGCCTCAAACACATCACCAGCCGCCTCGAACAGTACAACGTCGACCTGGGCGGCAACAAGAGCGAAGACAGGCACACCTATCCGACGGACGAACAGGGCCTGACGGCCCTGGTCACCAAGCCCCAGTTCGACGACGAGACCAAGGGCCAGGAGTGGGCCGGACCCTACCTGACCACAGAGGAGCTGAAGGACTTCTGGGGCCAGGAGTTCAGGTACAGGCTCGAGGCGGTGGACGGCAAGATGGTGCCTCGCGTCTCGTCTGACGGGGCCGACGGGACCGAAAACACCGACGACGACATCAAGAGCTGGACCGAGGACGAGGGGTAGGGCCGGGCCCGGCGCCCCTGCCCGGCGCGGCCGCCTCGGACCTCTCGTCACGCACGACGGACACAGGGCCAGACAGGATGCGGACGATGAGATCAGCAGCGGCGGCGAGGATGATCGGCCCGGGGCCGGCCCGGGGCGGGTTCACGCTGATCGAACTTGCCCTGTCCCTGGCGCTGGTCGTGATGCTGGTCGCGGTCGTTGCCGTCAGTGTCGGGCAGAGCCAGGCCCGCCGACGGTTCACCGAGGTCGCCGGGCGGTTCGAGACGGTGTTCCGCATGGCCCGGGCCGAGGCGCAAAGCCGAAACCGCAGGTTCCGTATCGCGTTCGGCGACGACGAGGCCGCCACCAACCCCGACGAGCCCACCGCCGTGCGCGTCCTGTGGGAGCCCGAGCACCTCACCGAACCGGGCGTCTTTGTACCCTACCCCCTGGGGACCTGGACGTCATACGTTCCCGACCGCCAGGCCCGCGTGCTGCGCTGTAGACTCATCGGCACCAGCGCCTACCGCATGATCTCCTCCCTGACCGGGCGCAAGGACGACGACCCGGACGCCCTCCAGGCCGTCACGTGCTACCCCGACGGGTGGAGCGACTCGGCGCTGCTCGAGCTGGCCCCGGTCGAACCTGACAGCCTCCTGCGGGCCGCCGTCCGCCTGGACGGGGCCAGCGGCGGCGTCGAAGTGCTGATCCTGGGCCAGACCGAACTCGAGGAAAACCACGACGCGATCGAGCAGGGGACCTACGACCCGGACGCCGAGGAGGACAGGTGATGGCTGCCGCGGCGCGGCGCCGTTTAGCGAGCGACCGTCAGATCGCCGCTCGCGGTTCGAACCGCGAGCGGCGATCTGACGATCGCCCGCGAGACGAAGACGCGCCCCGCAGCACCGCGCGCCGCGGGGTGGTGCTGCTCGAGGTCATCTTCGCCCTGGCGCTGTTCGTGGCGGCGGCGGCGGTCGTCTCCGGGAGCTTCAGCGCGTGCGCCGCGTCGGCGGGCCGCCTGCGGCTCCAGGCCGTCGCCGACGACCTGGCCGTCACCCTCCTGTCCGAAATGCAGCTCGGGCTCATCGAGCCCGTCGACGACGGGCCCTACGACTTCAACGAACCCTGCGATGACTGGTCCTGGGAGATCGTCACGTCGGACATGGACGACGTGATCGACGTCGACGGCCCCATCATGCTGCGCGTCGAGATCGTCATCAGGCATTCCGGCGGGCAGTGCACGCGCCGCCTGACCACCCTCGTGCCCGATACCGCCGACGAAACCGAACAGCCCGTTGACGAGGGGGAAACACCATGACCCGATCGCAAGGTAATACAAGGGTCCATTGCGGATTGCCGATTGCGGATTGCGGATTCCGCGGTCGGACGAAGGAATCCGCAATCCGCATTCCGCAATCCGCAATCACGCCCCGGATTGCCGATGCCCCCCCCCAGCGCGGGCTGCCTTGTGCCAGAAGCAGACCCCACTCAGGTGGTATGACGTTGGTCGAGGTGGTTCTGGCCGTCGGGATCGTCGTGACGATGATGGGCAGCGTCTACGGGTTCTACAGCGGCGCGCTGGCGGCGCGGGAGCGGATCACGGCGGCGGCCGAACGCATATCGGCCGTCCGCACGGTGATGGGCCGCATCACCGACGAACTGCGATCGGCGATGGTCTTCACCGCCCCGCGCATCGAGGACGAGCAGGCCGAACTTGACGCCGCCGAGGCCGCCTCCGGCGAGACCGCCCCGCCCGCGGGCGCCGTCGACGTCGCCGACGTCGCCGCCGGAAAGGCCAAAGGCACCGACGTGATCCGGATCCTGTCCAGGCTGACGACGCTCGGGGTCGAGGGCACGACCGACCAGGTGGAATTCGTGACGGTCGGCCTGCCGGGCCCCGCCGCCTGGGCCGACGTCGAGGCCACCGAGACCGACACGGTCATCCCCGCGGCCACCGACGTGGACCTCATCGGGTACGGGCTCCGCATGGAGGAGGATGAGGGGGGCAACACCATCGGTGTTATCGGGCTCGAACGGTGGCGCAAGAAGGAGATCATCCCCTCGAGCCTCGTCGAGGACGAAGAAGAGAACACCGAGCGCGTCCTGGTCTCGACGCACATCAAGTTCATCCGGTTTCGCTACTGGCAGGGGGATGCCACGGCGGCCGACGCCGAGGGCGGCACCGCCCAGATGGAGCCCTGGGCCGACGGATGGGGCGGGGGCGACATGCCCAAGGCCATCGAGGTCACCCTCGGCTTCCAGCCCCTGCCGGAAGACTGCGACGTGGAGGACTACCCCTACGCGACGTTTCGCCGGCTGATCTACATCCCCGGCGCCGGCAAGCGCATGATGAGCACCGCCGGCCGCGGCATGGGCCGCGGACTGGAAGGGAGGACCTCGCGATGAGTGCGCGGATGACCAAGATGCGGTGGGGCCGCGCATGTCCAGCGGGCGAGCAACGCTCGCCGCTCGCCGTTCGAACGATGAGCGGGGAGCGTTGCTCCCCCGCTAAACGTGGAATCAATGACAACACAGAGCGTCCGCCAAACGCACGCTATGCGCTGCCCCGTCAGAAAGGCTCGATCCTGGTGGCGGTGCTGGTCAGCACGGTGCTGTCGGCGATGGTCGTGGCCAGCCTGGTCTTCCGCATGCAGGCCGAATCCGCCGCGGCCGGCGGCACCGGGGGGTCCGACCAGGCCTATTCCGCGGCCATCAGCGGACTGCAGAAGGCTATGATGCTCCTCGCCGAAACCCCGCACGACATGGCGACCTGGTACGACGACGAGGAGACATTTCGCAACCAGTTCGTCTGCGACGACGGAACCAACGCGTGGTACTTCACGATCTTCGCGCCGAACGAGTTCGAGGATGACCGGGTCCGTTACGGCCTGAGTGACCTGGGCGGGGGGATCAGCCTGAACACCGCCGACGAGCAAACCCTCCTGCGCCTGCCGAACATGACCCAGGCCCTGGTCGACTGCCTGATCGATTACCGCGACCCGGACGCCGAGCCCAGGGCCGAAGGCGCCGAGGACCAGCAGTCGGACCATGCCGCCGGTCGCACGTACTCGATCAAGAACGGCCCGCTGGCCACGCTGGAGGAGTTGCTGCTGGTCAAGGGCTTCGACGCGACGATCCTCTACGGCGAGGACGCGAACTTCAACGGCATGCTGGAGCCGAACGAGGACGACGGGGACGATCTGTTTCCCCCGGACGACAGCGACGGGCAGTTGAACCGGGGTCTTCGGGGCTGCGCGGTTGGGCTAACTCGCGGCAAGGACGTGACTAAGGAAGGTCGGGCGCGATACAACCTGAACATCGACCCCCGCGCGGCGTCCCGCGCGGGCCTGGGCCAGAAGACGCAGGAGTTCATCAAGCTCTACCGCGCCGAGGGCAAAGTCTTCGTGCACCCAAGCCAATTGTTGAAAATGCGTTACAGGTTAGAGAAGCCTGTGTACGAAGAAAGGAGTAGCACAAGCTCGCGCCGCCGACGAGGAAGCAGCCGAAAACGCGTCAAGTACGCCGCCGGCACGTGGGTGGACTCCGGCGTTGACGAAGGCAACCTGGCCGTGGTCATGGACAAGCTGACCGCGCGTGGCGGCGGCGGGCGTATGCCCACCCTCGGGCTGGTGAATGTGAATACCGCGCCCTTCGAGGCGCTGACGGCTATTGAAGGCATCGACGACGAACTGGCCCGGGCCATCGTCGAGGACCGCCACGACCTGATCGGCGAGATCGTCGACGAGCAGCGCCTCGAGAAGCGCAGCACGACGGCGTGGCTGTATGCCGAAGGGCTGGTTGACGACGACACGTTCCGGACCATCGCGCCGAGACTGTGTGCCCGCGGGTACCAGTTCCACGTGCAGTGCGTGGGATTCGGCTGGCCCGACGGGCGGTTCTGCGTGATCGAGGCCGTCATCGACATTACCGGCGGACAGCCGCAGGTGATCTACCTCAGGGACCTCACGCGGCTCGGGCTGCCGTTCGCCATAGACCTGAAAGAAGAACTTGGCTTGTAGCGTAATAAATCGGCCCCTCGGGCGTACTGCTAGTAGCGGTGCGGGACATGGAACGTATGCGCCCAGACGGCGCCCCAAACCGCTCGCGGTTTCGCGCGCCGTTGCCGTGTACATTGCGGGCGCATGGACGGCGCCCTTGACCGGAGGACGGTTCGGGTAATGCTTACCTCGAAAGGTAAACCCGGCAGGCGAGGCGGCATGAACGTGCCGAAACGGTTTGCGGCGGTCGACTTCGACAGCCGCAGACTGCATATCGTCTGCGCCGAACGCGCGCGAAAAGGCGTGCGAATCCGCCAACTGACCCACGTGGAGATCCCCGAGGACCTCGACACGACCAACGCGCAGGCCGTCGGGCAGTTCCTCGCACGGGCCCTCAAGACGATGCGCCTGGGCGTCAAGGCGGTGGTGATGAGCGTCCCTCGGGCCTTGGCGGTGCTCAAGCCGCTCCAGTTCCCGCCCGGGACGGCCTGGGAGGACCTGGCCGGCATGGTGCAGTACCAGGTCGAGAAGGAGCTGCCGTTCCCGTTGGCCGAGGCCGTCGTCGACTTCACCGTCGCCGATCATTACGACGCCGAGGCCGACGCCCGCCCCCACGTCAACGTGCTGGTGTCTGCGGTTCGGCTGCCGGTCGTCGAGCACTACAAGCAGATCGCCCTGGCCGCCGGCCTGAAGCTGCTGCGTCTGGGCCTGCGCCCGGTGGCCACGATGCGGTGCGTGACGGCGTGTCTGGGTTCCCGGGCCGCCGGGCCCCTGGCCGTCATTCACGTCACCGCCGACGAAACCGAGATCATGGTCCTCAGCGACGGGGCGCTGGCCTTCAGCCGCTCGGCGCTGTTCGGCGAGGCCCTCGGGCACGAGGTGCCCGAGGGCGAGGCGTCCCGGCACGTCCGCACCGTCGCCACCGAAATCGCCCGAAGCCTGCAGACCTACCAGGCCGCCGAGGGCGGGCGCCCCATCGAGCAGATTCTCCTGGCCGGGGGCACGGGTATCGAGGCCGGCGTCGCCCGGTCGCTCAGGCGGCGCATAGGCGTCGGGTGCGAACGGTTCAATCCCGCCGGGCCGCTCCGACTGCGCGATGACGGGCAGGCCTCGGCGTTCATCGCGTCGCTGGGGATGGCCGTCGGGCACGACGGGGCGGCCGCTCCGTTCGACTTCCTCAACCCCAAGCGTCCGCGCCGGCGGCGCGACGGGAAGAAGATTCGCCGCGGGCTGCTGGCCGCCGCGGCGGCCGTGGCTCTCGCCGCGGGCATCACCGCCGCAAGCCTGTGGGTCGGCGGCAAGCAGGCCGACCTGGCCGAACTCAAGGCACGGGCCGCGGCGCTCAAAGAGCGGCGCAAGCCCTTCGACGCGCAGGCCAAGCGGCTCGACGCGCTGCGCCGGTGGGAAGACGGGGCAAGCGACCTGCTGGGCCACTGGGCCTACGTCAGCGCCGCGGCTCCGGCGTGCACGGACCTGTACATCACGTCGCTTCACGCGGCGTCCGACGGGGCGTTGAAGCTGGCCGTCCGGGCCAAGGACGACACCGCCATTCTCGCCCTGGGGCGAACGCTCCGCACCGGCATGTCCGGCTACGCGGTCAAGACCGGCCGCGTCGCCACCGGAGAGGACCGCTTCCAGTACCTCTACGGCACGACGGTGAGCGTCCTCACGCCCAAGGGCAAGCGGGCGGACATCAGCCGCCTCAAGACGCCCAAGCGGCCCAGCGACGACGTGTCGTACCTGGAGAAGTACCGATGACGCGGCGTGAGAAATCCCTGGCCGCCATCGTCGCGGCGATGCTGGGCGGCTTCGCGGCCTACGGCGTGGTCACCGCGGTGTTTCTCGACCCGGCCGCCGAGGCCGACCTCGCCATGCCGGCCCTCCAGGACAAGATCGACGAGCACACCAGGCAGATCGGCCGGAAGGAATACTACCGCAAGCGCCTGGGCCAGTTCATCGGCCGAACCTTCGGGCGCACCGAGTCGGAGGTCCGGGAGAACATGCGGGCCTACCTTCTCCGCCGGGCGCGCCAGTGCAAGATCAACACGCAGTTGGACTGGGACACCAGCCCGTTCACCGGGCGGGGACGCAGCGGGATCTACAAGACGGTGGGCTGGTCGGTCACCGCCCGGGGGTCGCACAAGAGCATCACCGACTTCGTCAAACTGCTCCAGGACGACCCGTACCTGCACCGGATCGACCTGCTGCACGTCACGCCGATTCCCAAGCAGCAGGACAGGAAGGTCCTCGTACGCTACGTCTCGCTGGTGCTGGACCCGAAGGTCCACCCGAAGCGCAAGCCCGGCACCGCCCCGGCGAGCCGGCCGGCTCTTGTCGAACTGGCCAGGGCCGACTGCAAGGAGCGCGACGCCATCGTCGCGCGGGACCTGTTCCGCCCTTACGTCAAGCGTCCGGTGGTTCGGCGCCCGCCTCCGACGCGGCGCAAGGACCCGCCGCCCCCGCCGCCCAGGCGCGGTCCGGTCAAGCCGCCGATCGAGACGCGGCTGAAGATCGTGAGCCTGGCGCAGTACGCCGGGCCGCCGCAGGTGTGTCTGCGCCATCTCGATACGGGCCAACTGACCCGCTACAAGCCGGGCGACGAACTGCTCGGGGGCAAGATCGAGATGGTCGACTACCGCACCATGCCCCATCCGCAGAATCCCAGGATCGATTCATCCAGCCGCGTGATTGTCGCCGTCGGAGCGACCTATTGGGCGGTGGAGCTCGGCCAGACGCTTTCGCAGAAGCACCGGCTGGATCCCGGACAACTGCCGTTCGAACTGAAGCCCCCGCCGGTGGTCACCCCGCCGGGAAAAAAGGTCTCGACAGGTGACCCGGAAGAATGAACTCAGCGCATCGCGCGCCCCGGCGCACCGATGCGACGGCGTACTTCGAAGGAGACGCACCATGACTGCGCGCACAAGGATGACCGCGCTGACGGTCCTGCTGGCTGCCGTGTCGTCGTGGCCGGCCACGACCGCCGCCGACAACCCCGCCACCGCACCGGCCCCGGCGCCGACGACTCGGCCCGCCGCGGCGCCGACGACCCGGCCTGCCGCGGCGCCAACAACCCGGCCGGCTGCTGCGCCGACGACCCGGCCCGCCGATAAGCCCGCCGAGACGCCCGAACGCAACATCCGGTTCCAGTTCGACGGCATTCCCTATACCGAGGTCGTCCGGCAGTTCGCCCAGATTGCCAAGAAGCCCATCATGGGCGACCTGAACATCGAGGGCACGCTGACCTTCTTCGACAGCGAACCGTACACCTACGAAGAGGCCCTCGACACGCTGAACATCATCCTGGAAATGCGGGGCTACGCCCTCAAGGAGTCCGGGCGGTTCCTGCGCCTGTACCAGGTGGCCGAGCTGACCGGCACGTCGAAAATCCTCGGCCGCCTCGAGGAAGCCAAGGGCGTACGCGCCAGCGAGATCGTCACCGTCGTCCTGCCCGTCAAGTACATCGACGCCGCCGAGGCCGCAAAGGCCGTCGTCAGAATGGTCTCCTCATTCGGCGCCATCAGCCCGCTGGGCAAGGGCAAGGGCATCGTCATCACGGACCGCCTGTCGAACATCCAGCGGATTCGCGGCTTCATCAACATGCTCGACACCGAGTCCATGGTCGAGCGCCAGACCAAGACGTTCGAGCTGAAGCACGCCTCGGCGCGGGCCGTGGCCGAGACGGTCGACAAGCTGTACGGCAGTGCGTCGGTGCCCTCGCGGCGCGTCTACAGCAGCTCCTACGGGCGGTACATCACGGTCTCCCAGGAGAGCAAGGACGTGGTGACCACCACGTACGACGAGCGGACGAACCTCCTGCTGCTGGTCGGCACGAGCGATCGGCTGGCGATGGCCGAACAACTGGTCCAGAAGCTCGACGTCGACAAGGCCGACGCCGGCGACCTGCACGTGCACGAACTGAAGAACGCCAAGGCCGAGGACGTCGCAAAGACCATTGTGGCCGCTCTGCCCCAGAAACAGATCGGCTACGACACGCGATACCGCCGACCGATCATGGGCACGCTGGCCAAGATCATCCCCGACAGCGGGACCAACCGCCTGATCTGGTCAGCCCCGGCCGACCAGGTCAAGAACATCGAGGAGCTGATCAAGGAGCTCGACGCCGACAGCACGCAGGTCGGCGGGGCAAAGGTCATCCCGCTGAAGGTCGCCGACGCCAAGCAGCTGGCCACGGTGCTGGCCCAGGCCGTCACGCGAACCGACTCGCGAGGCCGGCGATATCCCGTGCTTGCCGTCAGCGCCGATACCCGCACCAACAGCCTGATCGTATCCGGATCGGCCGGTGATATGCGCACCGCCATGAAGCTCATCGAGGAGCTCGACTCCAAGCAGGCCGCCGGCGGTCGCGAAATACACGTGGTCTACGTCAAGAACGGCGATGTCAGGCAGTTGGCCAGCTCGCTCATGAGGCTCTTCAGCGAGACCAGCGCCCCGTCTCGCTACGGGCGGACCACCAGCACGTCGGCCCTTCGTGTCGAGGCCGAGCCCACCACCAGCAGCCTGCTCATCGCATGCCAGCCCGGCGACTGGCCCACGGTCCAGAAGCTCCTGGATCAGCTCAAGACCGCCACGGCGACGCTGACGGCGCCGACCACGCGAATCCTCCCGCTGCAGCACGCCAAGGCCGCCGAACTGGCCGCTACGCTCATGCGGGTCTATCCGGCCACGTCCGCCTCGCGATCCCGAAGCCGGGGACGCAGCTATTCCGCCACCGTCCCGGTCGTCATCGCGCCGTCCGAGCGGACCAACAGCCTGCTCGTATCGGCCTCGGGGGAGGACCACGAGGCCATCGCCGCCCTGGTCAAGTCGATGGACGTCGAGTCCACGGCCAAGGTCGACCCGGTCCGGATCGTGACGATCAAGTCGGCCGACGCGAAGAAGCTGGCCGACACGCTGCGGGCCATGCTGCCCCCGGTGGGGCGGCGCGAGATACCCAAGGTGTTCATCGAGGCCGACCCGACGACCAACTCGGTGCTGATCCGCGCCCCGGAGACCGAGCGGAAGATGCTCGAGCAGTTGATAACGAGCCTGGACAAGCCGCTTCAGGAGTCTGCCCGCGAGACGCGGCTGATTCGCCTGGAGCACGCGTCGGCGACGGAAGTGGCCGCGGCGCTCTCGCAACTGTTCCCCTCGGCCGCGCCCGTCAGCCGGTCGCGGCGGTCGCGGGTTGCCGTGTCCGCCGGCGGCGATGAAGACCGCGTGATCATCACCGCCGCCCCGGGCGACCGGGCTATCATCGTCGACGCCCCTCGCCGGCAGGTCGAGCAGATCGCCCAACTGGCCAAGAGCCTGGACACCAAGGACGCCCTGGGCAAGCTCGAGATCCGCATGTACCACATCCCCGACGGCGGGGCGGCCGACCTGGCCAGGGCGCTGGCAAGACTGTTCGCCAAGGGCTCGTCCAGGCGATCACGCACTGGAGAGACCAGCACCGGCCCGCAGCCGCGATTCGAGGCCGACCCCGGCGGCGCTATGCTCATGATCGCCGCCACCGAAACGCAGTTCGAACGCATCGAGGAGATCATCAAGGAGCGGGGCGTCGCCACGGCCAAGCTCATGACCAAGTCCAAGATCTTCCTGTTGAAGTTCGCCAAGGCCGAAGAACTCGCCGGGCTGCTCGGGGACATGCTCAGGGACAGGTCCGCCGGGCGGTCCGTCCGAAGAAGCAGCAGAGGCGCCTCGCGAATCGACGCCGGAGACGTCCGCATCGTCGCCATTCCGGACAGCAACAAGCTGATCGTCAAGGGCACCGACGAGCAACTTACGCTGGCGGCCGAGCTTATCGAGACGTTCGACACGGCCGACCTGGCCGAGGACTCGAAGATCCACATCGTCCCGCTGAAGTTCGCCAAGGCGGAGGTCGTGGTGGCGAACCTGGAGAACATGCTTCCGCAGCCGGTGCGAGGCAAGGGGCAAGAGGTGTTTCTTCGCGCCGACCCGGTGACCAACGCCGTGCTGATCCGCGCGCCGAAGCGTCAGCGGATGATGCTCAACGACATCATCGACAGCCTCGATCAGTCCACCGAAACGCAGGCCCGCGAGACGAAGATCATCGAGTTGAAGAACGCCTCCGCGGCGTCGATGGCCGTCATGCTGGGCCAGTTGTTCCGCTCGCCGGCGACCTCGTCGGTCAGCCGGTCCAGGTCCAGGAGCCGCAGCCGCACGCCGGCCTCGCTCGGCACCAACCAGGAAGTCCTCATCACCCCCTCGCCCAACGACCGCGCGCTGGTGGTCGACGCGCCGCGTGACAAGATGAAGGAGATCACGGACCTGGTGGCCTCGCTGGATTCCAAGGACGCCGGGGACCGTCTCGAAACGCGGACGTACCAGTTGACCAACTCGAAGGCCTCCAACGTCGCGGCGTCTCTCGGGCGGCTGTTTGCCTTGGGGCGGTCGTCGAGCCGGTCGCGCACCACCACGGCGGCCAAGGTCCAGCCGCGATTCGAGGCCGACGCCGCCTCAAACCAACTGCTCGTCGCCGCCACGGGCGACCAGTTCACCGAGATCGAGGCCGTGATCAAGAAGCTGGAAGCCGCCGTCACCACCACGCAGACCAAGACGTACAAGCTGAAGTTCGCCCGCGCCGACGAGCTGCTGCCGGTCATGCAGTCGATGCTCGGGGCCTCGGGGTCCACCGGATCCTCGGGCCGGTCGTGGCGATACTCACGATCGCGAACGTCGAGCGCCGGCGCCGCCCAGGGCACGCGAATCAGCGCCCTGAGCGGTGCAAACGCTCTGGTCGTCCAGGGCGCCCCGGACGCGATCCTGATGGCCGAGAAGCTCATCGCCGAGTTCGACACCGCCGAGGCCACCTCCCAGTCGCTGGTCAAGATCATCGAGATCAAGAACGCCAAGGCCCAAACCGTCGCCGAGACGCTCCGGGCCATGCTGCCGGCCCCCGGACGCGGACAGGCGCAGGAGGTCTTCATCCAGGCCGAGAGCCTGACCAACTCCGTGCTGGTCCGTGCCCCGGCCGCCCAGCGGACGATGATCGAGGAGATGATTGCCAAGCTGGACGCGGCGACGCAGGCCCAGACGCGCGAGATGAAGACGATCCGCCTGGAGCACGCCTCGGCGTCTGCGATGGCCACGATGCTCGAGCGGCTGTACGCCGGCGGGGCCTCGTCCAGCCGATCCAGTCGATCCAGCCGTTACCGCACGCCGTCGACCGCGTCGAGCAAGGGCGTCGTCATCACGCCCTCGCCCAACGACCAGACGCTGGTCGTCGAGGCGCCGAAGAAGACGCTCGACGAGATCACGGCCCTGGTGGCCACGCTGGACACCAAGGAGGCCACCGACCGCCGCGAGGTCCGCATCTACAAGCTGAGCAACTCGAAGGCCACCGAGGTGGCCCGGTCCCTGACCAGACTGTACACCGAGAGCCGCTCCCGCACGAGTCGTGGCGGGAGAGCCGCACCGGCCAGCGGGCCCGGCGAGCCGCGATTCGAGGCCGACTCCGCCGCCAACCAGCTCATCGTCTCGGCCACCGAAGCGCAGTTCGTCGAGATCGAGAAAATGGTCAAGACGCTGCAGGCGGCGACGGAACTGGCCGTCAAGACGGCGACCTTCAAGCTCCAGTTCGCCCAGGCCGACGAACTCGTCAAGGTCCTCGAGCCCATGCTCGGGCAGGACGCCATGAGCCGATACTCCCGCGCCCGGAGAGGCACCAGTGACGAGGCCCCGGTGCGCATCAGCGCCATGAGCAGTGCCAACACCGTCGTCGTCCAGGGCCCGCCGGAGAAGGTCGCCCTGGCCGAGGAACTCGTCAAGACGTTCGACACGATCGACAGCGGCGTGCAGGTGGGCGTGCAGGTGGTCAAGCTCTCCCTGGCCGACGCGACAACGCTGGCGGCGTCGATAACCCAGTCGCTGGGCAGCACCGCTCGCGCCCGGTCCACTCGCGGGCGAAACCCGTTCATGGCCACCGGCGGCACCAGCCAGGGCGTCACCGTCACCGCCGAGCCCAACTCGAACAGTATCCTGGTCCGCGGCCCGGCGAAGGACATCCCCGAGGTCGTCGCGATGATCAAGAAACTCGACGGCGAGAGTTCCGGGGCGATTGCCAGCATGCGGATCTTCCCGCTGACCAACGGCGATGCGGCCGTACTGGCCACCTCGCTCGGCAAGCTGTTCCAGGACGTGATTCGCCAGCAGACCCGCGGGAAGAAAGGCGCCACGCCCCCGCCGTTCAGTGTGACCGCCAACGAACGCACCAACAGCCTGGTCATCTCGACCACGCCGGCACACTTCGTCGTTGTCGAACAGTTACTGGCCAACCTGGACAAGACCCCTGACCGTCCCCGGCGCGACGTGGCGTACGTCTGGCTGGAGAACGCCGACGCGACGGAAGTGGCCGCCAAGCTCGACGCGATGTACCCCGATGTCCGCGGGGCCGAACGCCCGGTCATCGAGGCGGACTTCTATACCAACGCCATCACCGTTATCGCCAAGGACGCCCAGCTGAAGGAGATCGAGAAGGTCATCCAGCAGCTCGACAAGGCCGCCGAGGACAACACCATCCACGTCCGCGTGATCGCGCTGACCAAGAGCCGGGCCGAGAACATGGCCAAGGTCCTCCAACGCGTCTACGGGCAGATGAGCGACAGCAAGATCGAAGTGTCCGACAAGGTACCGCCCCGGCCTCGCGGCAACGGCGCGGAGATCATCAACCCCGGCGTTGACCCCAAGGCGCCCCGCAAGACCAAGGGCGCCGGCGCGAAGAAGACCGACCGCCCCAAGGGCGCCGGGAAGAAGCCGGCCGCCGGCAAGGGCGCCGCGCCGCCGAAGGCCGACCCCGCGGCCGTCGGCGTGACCGGCAAGAGCAACGGCCAGGCAACGACCGGCACCGTCACCATCGCCGTCGACAAGGACGCCAACGCCCTGATCATCTCCGGCACGCGGAACGAGCTTGCCGACATCGAGAGCCTCGTCGAGCAGTTGGCCATCAGCGAAGTGGAGGCCGAGGCGGAGTTCCGCGTCTTCAAGATCGAAAAGGCCGATCCGGCCGGCGTGGCGCAGACGCTGATGGAGCTGTTCAATCCGAAGCAGGACCGTCGTCCGGTAACGCGGACCGACTCGCGCGGGCGTCGCATCACCGAGACACCGCCGGCGGCCCCGCCGGTGATCAGTGTGGTCGCCGACCAGCGCACGCGGAGCATCATCGTCCGGGCCAAACCCATCGACTTCGAGATGGTCGAGCCGATGATAAAGCACCTCGACGAGGTGGCCACCATCGTCAGCGAGGTCCGCGTGTTCGTGCTGAAGAACTCCGACCCGGTTGAGATCGCCACGAACGTGCGCGAGCTGTTCGCCATATCGAGTTCCGCGTCCACGCAGCGAAAGACGCCGCAGACGAGCCGCACCGCCAAGGGCAGCAGCAAGACCCGGCGACCTACGCCCACCCAGCAGCGGGCCGAGGCCATCCGCCGAATGATCGAAATCAAGGGCGACGGTGGCGTCACGCAGGTGGACACCGCCGAGACCATCTCCATCACCCCGAACCAGGCCAGCAACTCGGTGGTCGTGGTGGCCCCGGCCGACGCGATGGGGCTGATCGAGAAGATCATCCAGGAGCTGGACCAGTCGGCGGCGCTGGCCACGACGCCGGCGGTGCGGATGTACCCGCTGAAGCACGCCGAGGTCGGCCCGACCGTTGAGGCGCTTCAGAGCATTTTCTCGGCTCGCGGCAGGACGACCGGCAGCGCCTCGCGCAAGACGGCCGCGGGTACCGAATCGCCCATCGTCATCGCCGGCGACGAGGGCGGCAAACAGGTGATCGTTTCGGCCCCGGTCGACAAGCACGAACTGATCGCCAAGGTCATCGAGGATCTCGACGACGCCCACAGCGCCAAAGAGCTGACGGTGAAGGTCTACCGCATCCAGCACGCCGACGCGACGACGGTCTCGACCGCCTTGAGCCGCTCGCTCGGCTCGCAGCCCACCGGCGCCGCCGGCAGGGGCGCCGCCCGCGCCGCCGACGCCAAGCTCCGCATCAGCCCCGACAGCAGCAGCAACACGCTGGTGGTTCGCGCCTCGGCGGAAGACCACCTGAAGATCGCCAAGCTGCTGACGGAGATCGACGTGCCCGCCACGGCCAAGCTGCCCCCCGTGCGGGTCATCCCGCTGAACAACGCCGACGCCGCCAACGTCGCCCAGGCCCTGACGCGCGTGATGGCGTCGAGCCCCTCGCGGTCGACGCGAGGCCGGCGCGCCGGCACCGGGGGCGCCACGTCGGTGGTCATCGAGGCCGACAGCGACGCGCGCATGCTCATGGTCCGCGCCGACGACGAGACGTTCGAGAAGATCCGCGTCCTGGCGGCCCAGTTGGACACGCGTCCGGGCGGGGAGGTCACGCGGACGATCCTTCCGCTGAAGCACGCCCAGGCGGCCCCGGTGGCCGCGGCGCTGACCCAGACGTTCGCCCCGCCCAAGGGCAAACGCCTCACCCCGGACGACCTGGTCACCGTCGTGCCCGAGACCGTCTCAAACAGCCTCATCGTCAGCGCGAACGCCGAGAACCTCAAGCGCGTCCAGGCCATGCTGGCCAAGCTCGACACCGAGACCGCCGGGGGCATCCGGCGCGAGATTCTGATCCTGAAGAACGCCCAGGCGGCGGACCTGGCCACGGCGCTGCAGCGGATCGCGGCGGGGACCGGCTCGAGCGCCACGCGCGGGCGCGGGCGCAGCGGCAGCGGCACGATGGGCGTCACGGTCACCGCCGACGCGTCGAGCAACGCCCTGATCATGTCGGGCCCGTCGGGCGACCTGGACCGGCTGATGGCGATGGCGATGCAGTTGGACCAGGCCTCGCTGGACAGCGCCCCGGGCGTCTACATCATCCCGCTGGAGAACGGCGACGCGTCCGCGGTGGCCAGCATGATCCGCGACCTGTACCGCGAGATCGTCACCGCCGCTCGCCTGGCCAAACGGTCGGTCCCGGCGCTGGCGGTCTCGGCCGACGAACGCGCCAACGCGCTGGTGATCGCCGGCAGCAAGGCCACGTACGAGCAGGTCTCGGTCTGGGTGGCCCAGATCGAGAAGATGAAGCCGTCGCGCGGCGGGCTGAGGCTGATCATGCTCGAGCACGCCGATCCGGCCGAGGTCGAAAAGGCGATCCAGGAGATGTTCGGCACGAGCACCAAGGCGGTGCGTTCGAGCGGGACCACTCGCTCGAAGCGCTCGGTCCGCGGGCCTGCCGGCGCGACCGGCGCGACCTCCGGCAAGGTCCAGACCACCGCGCTGCCCAACCAGCGCGCCGTCCTGGTCAACGCCTCGGAGGCCGACTTCGAGGAGATCCAGAAGCTGGTCAAGGCCCTCGACGCCGCCGCCGACAAAATCAAGCACGTGGTCCAGGTCTTCAAGCTCGAACACGCCTCCAACGAGCGTGTGGCCCAGGCGCTGGGGCAGGTCTTCCGCACCACGGGGCGCACCGCCAAGCCGGAAGACACCGTCATCATCCGGTCGCTGACGCAGACCAACACGCTGATCGTCTCGGCGACGAAGGAGAAGATGACCGAGGTGGCCCACCTGATCGAGCAGTTGGACGAGAAGGAGGTCGCCCCCACGCTGGCGTTCAAGATCTACACCCTCGAGAACGCCCAGCCGACCAAGGTCCTGCCCACGCTCCAGAAGATGCTCGTCCAGGTCGCCAAGACCCGCCCGGGCGAGACGATAGACGTCCAGGCCGACGAACGCACCCGGTCGATCATCGTCACCGCCCGCCCGACCGTCTTCGACCAGATCTCCCAGATCATCAAGACGCTGGACAAGGCCCCGGCGTACAAGGACGCCGAGGTGATGGTGATCCAGCTCAAGCGTGCCGACGCGGAGATCCTGGCCAAGGTGCTGACCGACATGCTTCGCCCCAGCGCGACCCAGCAGGTCACGCCCGAGGCCCGCGCGCTGCAGGAGCAGGTCCGCCTGCTCCGCGTCAGCGGCGCGCTCGGAGCCGACAAGATCCCCGAACTTGACCTGACCAAGCCCATCAAGATCGTCGCCGATCCCGGCAAGCCGCAGGGATCCAACGCCCTGGTGATCACCTCGACGGCGGACAACCTCAAGGCGATGCGCGCCATCGTCTCGCTGATGGACACCATGCCGCTGACCGAGAACGTCGACGTGCGCCTCATTCACCTCGAGAATGCTGACGCCGCCAGCGTCGTGACCATCCTGGAGGACATCTTCAACAAGGGCAAGGCCCTGGCCGGGCGGAAAGGCTCGACCACCGAAGGCAAGGCCGAGCCCGAAACGCCCAGCGGCAAGGCGCTGGTCAATCCCCTGGCCATCTCCGCCGACGAGCGGACCAACACGCTGGTGCTGGGCGGCATGACCGAAACGCTGGCGCTGGCCGAACTGGTCATCCGCGACCTGGACCGGCAGCAGGGCAAGATCGTCACGCAGGTCAAGCTGTTCCGGCTGAAGCACGCGGACGTCTCCCGGCTGCTTCCTGTGCTCCAGGCGGTCTTCGCCGAGGCCAAGGCCGTCCCCGGCACCGAGGGGCTCCAGACCCACGTCACCAGGCTCCAGACCATCCTCGACGGAAAGAAGGGCCACGTGGGCAAGGTGGCCAAGGCACGCGAGGCGCTGACCATCCAGGGCGACGCGGCCACGAATATCCTCGTCGTCGCCGCCCGTGATGACGTGATGCCGCTGATAACCGATGTGGTCGAGACGATGGACGTGCCCGGCGCGGGCTCGCTGACGACGGTACGGCTGTATCCGATGCTACACGCGGACGCCACGGCGTTGGGCAAGATCGTCTCGTCGCTGTACACCGGCCCGAACGCCCAGTTGATCCGCAACGAGGACAAGCCCACGGTTGCCGTCGACGCCCGGACCAACTCGCTGGTGATCTCGGGCAGCGACAAGGCCTTCGCCATGCTCGACGTGCTGCTGAAGCAGTTGGACCGCAAGACGCCCATCGAGCTGCGCGATATCCGCCTGGTGACGCTGAAGAACGCCGACGCCACCACACTGGCGGCGACCCTCCAGACCATGATGGACGCCCGCGTGCAGCGTCAGGCCTCGCTCGGCATCGGCGACGCCGAGAGCCTCCGCGTGATCGTGGTGGCCGACGCCCGCAGCAACAGCCTGATCGTGGGCGGTTCGGCCGACGGGTACGCCGTGGTCAAGGACCTGGCCGAGAGCCTCGACGGGGCGGCCCCGGCCCTGGGCGGGCAGGTGCAACTGATACCGCTGAAGCACGGCAACGCCGGCGTGCTGGCCACGACGCTGTCGACGCTGTTCGATCAGCGGTACGCCGCGGCCCCGACCGCCGACGTCAAGCGCCAGAAGCCCATCATCCTCCCGGACCTGCGAAGCAACTCCCTGCTGGTCGCCGCCAACAACGACGACTCGAAGGTCCTCAAGTCCCTCCTGGCCAAGATGGACGTGAAGCTGGTCGACCCGGCGGTGAAGATCGTGGTGATCCCGATGAAGCTCAACGACGCCTCCGTCGTCGGGCCCGTGATCACGAAGATTTTCGCCGCCAGGCTCAAGAGCATGACCGCCGCCGGGCAGACCCCCGTGCCGCAGGACCAGGTCGACGTCGCCACCGACACGCTGTCGAACGCGCTGATCGTCTCGGCCAGCGAGGAGAACCTCGACCTGATCGAAAAGATGGTCGCCCAGCTTGACGCCAAGGACATCATCGTCGCCAGCCAGTTCAAGGTCTTCCAGTTGAAGCTCGCCACGGCCGCCACGCTCCAGCCGACGCTCGAGAAGCTGCTGGCCCAGCGGTTGACGCGCGGCACGCGGAAGGACCCGATCTCGGTGATCGCCGAGCCGCGCATCAACGCCCTGATCGTCGGCGCCGGTCCGGAAGACATGAAGCTGGCCGAGTCGCTGATCGCGCAGTTGGACAAGGTCTCGAAGGACGCCGAATCCCCGCTGCACGTGTTCCCGCTGAGCAAGGCCGACGCCAAGCAGGTGGCCACCACGCTGGAGAACCTCTACAAGAGCCAGGGCGCATCGACCGTCACCTTCAGCTTCGATGAGCGGATCAACGCCATTGTCGTCCAGGCCGGCGCCGCCGACGCCAAGCGGATCGCCGAACTGGTCGGGAAGCTGGACCAGGAGAAGGTCGCCTCGGTCACCGAGATCCGCGTGTTCCCGCTGAGCAACGCCGACGCGACCGAACTGGCGACCCTGCTGAACGAGCTGCTGAACACCAAGCCCAAGAGCCTGACCCAAGGCAGCCCGAACCGCCAGACGCTGCTCCAGTTCGTCACCCAGACGCCGGACGGCAAGAAGCTGATCGCCAACGCGCTCCAGGAGGGCGTGCAGATCTCGGCCGACAAACGCGCCAACTCGCTGGTGGTCTCGGCCCCGCTGGCGAACATGCCGCTGCTGACGAGCCTGATCACGGCCCTGGACTCGACGAATCCGCGGATGGCGGAAATCAAGGTTTTCACACTGAAGAACGCCGACGCCCTGCGGATGAGCGAGGTGCTCCAGCAGCTTTTCCGGCTCCAGCAGACCGGGTCGTCGACGTCGACGCGTGCGGTGAACTACCGCCTGATCACGACGCAGCCGGCCGCAAAGGACGGCAAGAAGGTTGACCCCAAGGGCGGCGCCAAGGCCGGCGAGGCCGGCGCGTCGGCCACCGTGGGCTCCGACGAGCAGAGCGCGCTGAACATCACCGTCGACGGGCGGACCAACAGCCTCCTGGTCGGCGGGACCAGGCAGTACGTCGCGCTGTGCACGCAGGTGATCGAGGAGCTGGATTCGGCCCCCGCGCAGGAACGCGAGATGAAGGTCTACCATCCCCGCAACGCCAAGCCCGAGGACATCGAGACCGCCCTCCAGAAGTTCCTCGACATGGAACGCCAGCGGATCAGCTCGACCATGGGCAACGATCGGCTAGGCTCGGTCCAGCGCCTCCTGGAGCGCGAGGTGGCCGTGGTGTCCGAGACGACGTCCGGATCGCTGCTCCTGTCGGCCAGCCCGAGGTACTTCAAGACCCTTATGGAGATGGTCGAGGAACTGGACAAGGCCCCCCCGCAGGTCCTCATCCAGGTCATGCTCGCCGAGGTCATGCTGGACGACACGACCGATACGGGTATCGACTGGCTGTTCAGGAACCGGTACGGCAAGACGACGGTGCGGGGCGGGTCGGAACTCGGCGTCGAGGCGAGCATCGCCCAGAGCGGGGGGCTGAGCCTGTCGGTCAGCGGCAGCGACCTGAGCTTCTTCCTCCAGGCCCTGCAGAACCAGGGCCGCCTCGAGGTCCTCTCGCGACCGCAGATCCTCGCCTCGAACAACCAGGAAGCCAACATCAACGTCGGGCAGCGTGTGCCCCTCATCACCAACAGCCGCATCACCGACGAGGGCGACACCATCAACACCATCAGCTACGAGCAGCTCGGCATCACCCTCACCGTGCTGCCGAGAATCAGCCCCGACGGGTTCGTCAGGATGGAGGTCAGCCCGGAGATCAGCGCCCTGAGCAGTTCGAGCGTCGAGATCAGCACCGGGGTCGAGGCGAACATCATCACGAACCGATCGGCCCAAACCACCGCGACGGTGCGCGACGGGCACACGATCGTGATCGGCGGGCTGATCACCACCCGAGACGACAGCCGCGATAAGAAGGTCCCCATCCTCGGCGACATGCCGTTCCTCGGGGCGCTGTTCCGCTCGAGGACCGTTGTGAAGGAGCGGACCGAACTGCTGATCATCCTGACCCCGCGGATCATCCGGAACGACGACCAGGCCGACGCCGAAACCGACGACCAGCTCAAGCGCCTCAAGCTGCTTCGCCAAGCCAATGGCAAGGCCGCAAAGGACCGCGCCAGTGCCTACCTCCTGAACGAACTGACGCCGATCAGCGAGCGCAAGACCGGCGCGACCACGCGTCCGGCCGTGCCGCTGCCGGACGCCTGGCGGGGCTTCTCCCCCTCGAGGCCTGAACCCGACGCCACGACTCAACCCACGACCAGGCCCGCGGCGGACAAGGCGGGCGGGAAATGATCCCATTGCGGATTGCGGATTGCGGATTGCGAATTCCGAGCAATGGAAGCGGGGCCCCCGTGCGCGGAATCCGCAATGGGATCATCTCCCGCATGCTTGTCCCCATACTCCTGGCCCCGGTCTTTCTGGCGGGCTGTCTAACCACCGATCGCCTTCCCGGGCCGGTGGATGATATCGCGGGGCTCGAACTCCAGGTCAAGCCCGAGCCGGTCGACTGGCAGGGCGATGCGGCGCCGGACGGACTGGCCGCCCAGGTCAGGCTCTACAGCGGCGATCCGGTCCGGGCCGTCACCGTCACCGGCACGCTCGAACTGCTGCTGTACGAGGGCGTGGTCAAGGCCCGGCACATCGCGCAGAACACGCCTTTGCGCACGTGGTCGTTCTCGGGCCAGACGCTTCGCCGGCAGGCCCGGGCCGACCTGGTCGGCTGCCACCACGTGCTGCAACTGCCCTGGGGCCCGCGGCGCCCGCCGCCCGGGCCGGTCACCCTCGTGGCCCGATACAGACCCCCCGACGGGCCGTGGACCTACTCCGAACCCAACGCCTCGATCGTCATCCCTCAGAAGTGAGGGAAATCCGAAGCACGAATTTCGAAATCCGAAACAAATCCGAAACTCAAAGCACAAATGCTCCAAACAACGCGCAGTCGCCGGACCGTGCTTTCAGCATGTGAATTTCGCTATTCGGATTTGTTTCGAGATTCGAGATTCGTGCTTCGGACGTGCCCTTCCACAAGGGCGGTGATGAACTCGGCCAGGGAGGTGGTGATCTGGTAGTCGGCGGCGTCTTGCAGCGGTTGGGGCGAGTGCGGCATGGCCACCCCGAGGGCGGCCCCGCGGACCATCGTGATGTCGTTCACGTCGTCGCCGACGGCGACGATCTGTCCCGCGCCGATCCGCATGCCCTGGGCGATGTAGCGCAGGGCGGTGAACTTGTCCGCCCGGGCCGACAGGGCCTCCACGATCGTCACGTTGTAGTTCGGCGCCTCGATCGGGTGGATGTTCAGCATCCCGTCGAACTGCTGCTTGAGCCGCTCGGCAAGGGAGGGCGCCGCGTCGGGCGGCACGACGGCCGAGATGCGCAGCGGCGGCGGGAGGTCCGCCACGTCGCCCAGGCGCCCGACCGTCCGTACCGTCACGTTCATCTTGCTGAACCACTGGCGCTGGGCCGCGTGAACGTCCCCGCACTCGGACAGGAAGTAGTCCACCCCGTGCCGCCAGGAGTCGACGATGGCCATCGGGGAGTAGCCCGCCCGGCCCAGGGCGTCGGCGAACGCGACGGCCACCTCGCGGGCGATGGGCTTGTGGTAGAGCGTTCGGCCGGTGTCGGCCTCGCTGACCAGCGCCCCGCCGATCAGGACCATGGGCTGGTGTGGCCCGGTCAGCCCGAGCGCCCGCCAGGTCGGCAGCGTCTCGATGTAGCTTCGCCCGGTGGCCAGGCACACCGCGAGCCCGGCCGCCTCGGCCGCGCGAACCGCCCGGGCCGTCTCGTCCGAGACCGTGTGGTCCGGCCCGTGCAGTGTGCCATCCACGTCCAGGGCAAGCAGCGTGTACTTCACGTCGTTCTACTCCGCGGCGGAGCCTCTCCGAGTTCTGTTGACGGATTGTACGGGAGCATCGCCTTCAGATCGAGCGCCGCGTCGCATCGGGGTCCGTCGGAACACACTGGACGCGATCGCGTCCAACAGTGTATAGGCAACGTATCTTGAACGCCCAACTCAGGAGATCTGCCATGACCTCGAGATCGCCCCTCCTTCTTACCGCCGTGCTTGCGGTGTCCGCCGCCGGGGCCGTCGCCGCCGAGGCTGCCGGCGACCTGAAGGCCGTCATCGCGGCGCTGCGGAAGATCCAGCCGCCCACGTACAAGGATACCGAGGCCGAGGAGGCCCTCGTCACAAAGGGCAAGGGCATTCTTCCGGCCTTGGCCAAGGCCAGGGCGCTGGGCACGAAGCTGGTCGGGGACGACGAGCTGACCACCAACCGGTACCGCATGCCCGGCGGGGGGTGGTCGGTGGACTCTCGCCCGCGCCCGCAGCGCGTGGCGTACCTGGCCGCCCGGCGGACGGCGGTGCTGGACCGCGTCAAGGTCCGCCTGGAGTGGGGCTTCAATCCGCCGGACGTCCTGGCCAAGTGGGCCGCCGCCCGCAAGGGCATTGCGGCCAACGCCCGCCGGCTGCCGCAGCCCCCACGGCGGGTTCCCGGGGCGGCGCTGGAGAAGGTCATGCCCGACCTGCTGTGGTACGCGATG
>Ga0180431_10001693_pt1 | contig 30333 bp, 30 predicted proteins | sample SS_ome_11_FD_132459 | JGI IMG/M metagenome (GOLD analysis project Ga0180431, IMG submission 132459) | Hypersaline lake sediment archaeal communities from the Salton Sea, California, USA - SS_1_MS_1 metaG | ecosystem: Environmental > Aquatic > Non-marine Saline and Alkaline > Hypersaline >... | reverse complement strand
TGGAAGCGTTGAACTTGCACCGACGAAGAGTGTGTCCCAGATGGAATTACGTCATCAAGCCACGTTTGGCATTACCGTGATTGGGTTGTAAAAGTACGAAGTTGTTTTTGAACAGGTCCTAAGGGTTTTCCGAAACCCTTAGGGTCTGAGGAGCGGCATCCCCTGGCCTCCGTCGTCCACGAATTTCAGCGCGATTTTGGAGATATCCAGGTGGATATCTCTCAGGCCGAGGGCCGGCAGTTCGTGGAGGCCTTTTTGGATAGTGAGCCGAATTGTCTGAGCTTTGCCTTCCGCGAAACGCTCACCCGGCACACCGATGGGAATCCACTATTCACTGTCGAGCTGCTGCGGGGACTGCAGGAGCGGGGAGATCTGGTACAGGATGAGGCCGGCCGGTGGGTAGAGGGGCCGGAGTTGGACTGGGAACGGCTGCCGGCGCGGGTGGAGGCGGTCATCGCCGAGCGCATCGGGCGGTTGCCATCCAGGTGTCGGGACATACTGGCGATTGCCAGCGTGAAGGGCGAGGTGTTCAGAGCCGAGATGGTGGCCCGCGTGCGAGGCGTCGACGAAAAGGAGGTCATCCACTGCTTGAGTGGCCCGTTGAGCCAGCAATATCACCTGGTGTGCGCCGAGGGCATCGAGCCATTGTGTCCTGGAGGACAACGCCTGTCACAATACCGCTTCCGGCACTATCTGTTTCGGAAGTATCTGTACACCAGCCTGGATGAGGTAGAGCGGGCGCACCTGCACGAAGCCGTGGGGGACGTGCTGGAAGCGTTTTACAAACAGGACTGCGCCGAGAGCAAAGCGATGGCCGTGCTCGCTCCCCAGTTGGCCCACCACTTCGAGTTGGCGGGACTGACGGCCAAGGCGGTAGGCTATCTGCTCCAATCAGGGCAGCGGGCCGTGCAGCTAGGCGCCAACGCGGAGGCCATCGCCCATTCTAACCACGGTCTGGCATTGCTCAAGACCCTACCGGAAACCAGCGCCGAGAAGCGGCGCATCGAGCGCGACCAACAGGAACTGGCACTGCTGCTCGCCTTGTGCGTCCCCTTGCTTGCTACCACCTGCTTTGGGTCTCCCGAGCAGAGACAGGTCTGCGACCGGGCCTATGCGCTGTGCCAGCAGCTCGGCACAGTGCCGCCGCAACTTGTCATGGCGCTGTACATGAGGGAAAGACCAGGTTACGGTTTTTCGTAACCAAGTCGTATTCGACTCGTAACCGACTTCTGAAGTCCGCCCTCAAGACGTAACCAAGTCAAAGTTGGTTACATTTTCCGCAGAGATTTCCCTCTCCAGCGATGCGCTCGCCGGACAAAACGTAACCGACTTCAGGTTGGCTACGCTCGTCAGGCCTTCCCCCTTGTACCCTCCCCCCACACCCCGTTTTTCTCGGTGCTAGCGCGGTGGGGGCTTCGACCTCCGTGAACCCATGCTCGCGCAGGTTTCACCTAGTTGACAAAGTGAGTGATGTGTAGTATACTGCACACGTGTGCATTTACACGTGTGCAAACATGGGGGCCCAAATCCCACGATGTCTCCCACCCAAGGTAACGTCTCAATCAAAGACATAGCCGAAGCTGCCGGCGTCTCTCACCCTACCGTGTCTCGGGCCCTGGCTGATAGTCCCTTGGTCGCTGCTGAAACCAAGCAGCTCATTCAGCGCATCGCCCGTGAGATGGGCTACATCCCCAGCGCCATCGCCCGTGGGCTGGTGACCAAGCGCACGGCCACTGTCGGCCTGGTCGTCACCACGATTGCCGATCCCTTCATCGCCGAAGTCGCGCGGGGCGTCGAGGAGACTGCTCTCGACAACGGCTACAGCGTCATCCTCTGCAACTGCAACGCCGAGCCGGAGCGCGAGCTAGCCTGTGTGCGCACATTGCGAGAGAAACGAGTGGATAGCATCATCGTCACCTCATCCCGCGTGGGCAGCCTCTATGTGTCACTCCTGGAGGAACTGGGCGTTCCAATTGTACTGGTCAACAATCAGCACCAGGGCTCCTATGTCCACTCCGTCCGCATCGACAATCTAGCCGGTGGCCGGCTGGCCGGGGAGTATCTCCTGTCTCTAGGCCACCGCCACATCGCCTACATCGCCGGTCCCTCCGACGCGCACGCCAGCACAGAGCGGCTGCAGGGCTGTCGGAGCGCGCTACACGAGCGCGGGTTGGATATTCCCGACGAGTGGGTAGCACCCGGCAACGATTGGACCGGCTGGGAGCAGGCCGGTGCGAACCTTTTGCTCCAGCGTTCTCCCCGCCCGACGGCCATCTTCTGCTACAACGATATGACCGCCATCGGCGCGCTGCGGGCCATCAAGTCGGCCGGCCTGCGGGTGCCCGACGACATCTCCCTCGTTGGCTACGACGACATCGCCTTTGCTGCCTTTGTGGACCCGCCGTTGACCACCATCGCCCAGGATAAATACACCCTGGGCCAGCGGGCGATGGCTCTGGCATTGAACCTGCTGAATGGAGAGGAGGCAGCAGGCGACACTGTACTTACCCCTTATCTGGTAGAACGGGCTTCGTGCGCCCCCCCATCCCCACGTGTGCCACGGGGCTGAAAGGGGCGCAGTGAATGTGGAAAGGAGGTGATGACACGGGGCAGTCAAATGGAATCCATTCACCCTGGCATCGAGAGCAACCGAGGCACTACGAGTTCAGATGGCAACTTCAAGAACATTAAGGAGGAAGCAAGATGAAAAAGCATGGACTTTGGACCATTGTCACAGCCCTGGTCGTGTCGAGCGTTCTGCTGATCAGCTGCCAACCCCAGACCATCGTCGAGACCGTCGAGGTCGAGAAGATCGTCGAGGTCGAAAGCACGGTAGAGGTGGAGGTGGAGGTAGAGAAAGAGGTCCCGGTCGAGGTTGAGGTCGCTGGCGAGGTGTTCAACATCGAGGTCTGGGCCGAGGCGAACGATGTGGAGCATTGGCGTGCCGATGCCCCGATGAAGGCCGGCCCCCTGGTCAACGAAATGTTCGAGGCTGCCGGCGATACACGGCGCGTGACCGTAGATGGTCTCAACGATGACGCCGGCTGGGCCGACTATAAGAAAAAGTTCACCCTGGCGGCGGATGCTGGGGAAGCACCCCACATCGTCTGCTCGGGCCACGAAGATGCGCCGGTTTGGGCTAACGCTGGCTACATCGTGCCTTTTGACGAGTGCCGCACTATGTATCCCGAGTACGACGACGTGATCGAGAGCCTGTGGTTCGCCGGTGAGTGGCAGGGCAAGCTCTGGGCTGTGCCGCAGGACACCGAGGCACGCCCGATGTTCTTCAACAAGACCAAGCTGAAGGAGATGGGCTGGACGGAGGAGGAAGTCGAGGCGCTGCCGGATCGGATCAAGAACGGCGAGTTTACGCTCGACGACATGATCGCAACGTCTAAGGAAGCCATTGATATGGGTGTGGTCGAGCCGGGCTACGGCTTCTGGCACCGTCCGTCCAAGGGCGGCGATCACCTCCAATTCTACTTCGCCTTCGGCGGCCGGTTGTACGACCCCGTGCAGGACAAGCTGGCGGTCGTCGAGGAAGCCCTGATCAAGTGGTACAGTTTCCAGCGCCGCGTCGTGGAGGAAGGGATCACACCGGAAGGCTTCATCGGCACCGACTGGTCCATCTGGCACGACACCGTCTCCCACGGCAACGTGATGTTCTGGAACGGCGGCGTCTGGCACTGGGCAGACTGGGCGGAGAACTATGTCAAAGACCTGGGTGGGCAGGAGTACCTGTTCGAAAACATCGGCTATGCCCTGGAACCGGCCGGCGAGCCGGGCCAGAAGGCGGGGACCCTGTCGCATCCGCTGGTCTATATGATCGTCTCCGAGGAAGCCACTGGGGACACGGGTTACTACGACCTGGCGTGCGCCGTGCTGGCCAAGACCTCCACGGCAGAGATGAACACCCTGCACGCCATCGGCAGCACCCACCTCGGCATGAACAAGAAGCAGGCAGAGTACGAGCCTTACACCGAGGACGTCTTTCTCTCCGATACCCTTTACATGCTGGACTACAACTACTACGCACCTAACCACGTGATGTATGGCGCCTACTTCGACATCATCTGGGACGGCATGGTGAAGGCGGAGAACGGCGAGTTGACTCCTGAGGAAGCGGCCCAACAGGCTATTGACCTGCTCAAAGTCGAGCTGGGCGACTACATGATTTTCGAGTAGATCAGTATGCGCAAAGGCGCTGGGCTATGGCCCAGCGCCTTTGCCCCCCAAGTCGGGCACTGGGTTTTTGATCTCGTTCGGTGGGCAAATAGGAGGAAGCTATGGCCGTGTCCACGTCACAAGCGGGGCGTCCCGCTCAAACCAAGACAACTCTCCGAGACGTGTTGCGTCGTATGTCCGGGCCTTTGCTGTTCATGTCGCCGGCCGTGCTGCTCACGACGATCTTCTTCTTCGTCCCTGTGATCATTCTCTTCCGTATATCGTTGACCAACATGAGCACCGCCACCGGCCTCAAGAACTACGAGATGATAGGATTTGAGAACTATCTCATGATCCTCAAACACCCCAACACACCGGTCAACGTGTGGACGACCGTCAAGTACGTCATGTTTACGCTGTGCGTTTTCAACGTTGGGATGGCGCTGGTGATGGCTTTGTTGTCTACCCACGTCCCCCGGCGGGCCGGTTTTGTCTATCGAGCGCTATGGTTGCTGCCGCGCCTCACCCCGTCCGTGACTTACATCATGATGTGGAAGTTCATCGGCGCTGATGCCCCCTACGGCATCCTGAATCAGCATATCCTGGGGCCATTGGGTGTGGATCCATCGAACCTGATCAGCACCCAACCCTTTATCTTTATCGTCCTGACCAATGGCTTCATCGGTGCCTCCTTCGGGATGATCCTCTTCACTTCGGCCATTGAGTCGATTCCAAAAGACTACATGATCGCTGCATTGGTAGATGGCTGCACACTCTGGCAGCGCATCCGATACGTCATTCTGCCGATGATCAGTTGGCCCCTCCTCTTCGTCACCACCTACCAGACCCTCTCGCTGCTAACCTCCTTCGAACAGATTATGCTGCTGACTGACGGCGCTGGTAACACCGAGGTATGGGCGTTATGGGCCTACCACAGGGCGCTGAACAACTACTGGGGCAATTTTCAGTGGGGGTTCGGGTCTGCGCTGGCCATGTTGTTAGTGGTGATCGGCATCGTCATGTCCATAATCTATATGCGATTCTTCCGCTTTGACGTTCTGATCCAGGAACCGAAGATCGAAGCGCTGTGATAGTACAATCGTATGGCAAGGAGGAAACCATGACGTGGAAACAACGTGTGAGTAAAGCGACGCCTCTGGTCCTACTGACCATCTTGACCATCCCGGTCGTCGCCGGCTATCTCTGGATCATAATCTCCACCTTCTCGCAGCGCACCTACGGGCTTGTCCCGGTGGACCGCGATGGAAAATTCGGCGGGCTGACGTTCGAAAACTGGTCGTTCTTGTGGGATGATCCCCACATCTGGAATGTCACCCTCAACACTATCCTCCTGGCGGCACTTCTGACGATAGGCGTGCTCGTGATCTCCGCTATGGCCGGATACGCCCTATCGCGCATCAGCTTCCCCGGCCGCAAGGCTTTCCTCAGCGGAACGCTGATCTTGCATGCCTTCCCCAGCGTCACGCTGCTCATCTCCATCTACTTTGTCCTGCGCGAGATCAGCCGGATCCCGGTCCTCGGCAAGGGATTGCCCATCATCGGCGGATTCGGCTACAACACGGTAGGCGGCGTCGCCCTGGTGATGGTGGCACTGCAATTGCCGCTGGGTGTGTGGCTGATGAAAGGGTTCTTCGACAACGTCTCGTGGGATATGGAGCGAGCAGCTCTGATTGACGGCTGTTCGCGTCTACGGGTCTGGTGGGAAATCATGCTCCCTTCAATCAAGCCGGGTATCGCGGCTCTATCTATATTCACTTTCATCGGTGGGTGGGGTGCGTATCTTATTCCATACACATACATCACAGATCAGCAAAAGAGCACCATCTCCGCTTACCTCCAGAGTCTTCAGGGAGATACGTCACCAGTGAACTATAGTCGCATAGCCTCCGTGGGCGTCTTTCAGCTCATCCCGGTGCTCATCTTTTTCATTTTCACCCAGGAATATCTGCTGAGCATCTTTAGTGGGGGTAGCAAAGGTGGCACTTAGGTGATGGGAGCTCATACCTGCCGACACGTATACAACTACGACGAGGAGATGGACAAATGAGACTCAAGCTGGAAGACCTCAGCAAGCACTTTGGCGCTGTCGTGGCCGTTGAGGGAGTTAACCTGGAAGTCCAAGATGGCGAGTTCGTCGCCTTTTTGGGGCCATCGGGATGTGGCAAGACGACGACACTCCTGATGATCGCCGGTATCTACAAGCCAACTCGGGGCACGGTTCGCTTCGATGAGCAAGTGGTGAATCATCTGCCTCCCAGGGATCGCAACATCGGGATGGTTTTCCAGAGCTACGCGCTATATCCCCATATGAGCGTATCCGAGAATCTGACTTTTCCTATGCGGCTTAAAAAGGTGCCGAAAGAAAAGAGGCAGGAGCTGGCCCAGCGCGTCGCCGACATGCTTGGCATTGGCGGCCTGATGGATCGTAAGCCGGGACAGCTCTCTGGCGGCCAGCAGCAGCGCGTGGCGCTCGGGCGTGCCCTGGCCAAGGAGCCCGACATCCTGCTCTTCGACGAGCCGCTCTCCAATCTGGACGCCCGCCTGCGCCTCTCTATGCGCGGCGAGATCAAGCGGTTGCAGTTGGAACTGGGTATCACCTCCATTTACGTGACCCACGACCAGGTCGAAGCCATGACCCTGGCCGACCGCATTGCCGTCATCAAGAACGGGGTTCTGCAAGCTTACTGCTCCCCAGAGGAGTTGTACGATCAGCCACGCACCCTCTTCATCGCGGGCTTTGTGGGCAACCCGCCGATGAACATCTGGGACACGGAGGTGGTCCGCGATAACGGCGCGTATCACGCGCGCCGCAAAGGCATAGACTTTGTCATCCCTCCGGAGCGGGGCGAGAAGGCGGTCGGACGCGGCAGCGTGCTCCTAGGCGTCCGCGCCGAGGACATCAGCGTGGGCGACGAGGGCATCCCCGGAGAAGTATACGTCGTCGAGCCCTTGGGGCGAGACGACCTGCTGACCATCCGCATCGGTGACGTCAGTATCTACGTGCTGGCCGATCCTGGAATTGGGCTCAAGATCGGTGACGCGGTGCACTTGGAGTTCAACACCCAAAAGGTCCAGTTCTTCGATCCAGGGACAGAGAAATCACTCCTGTGGAGCGCCTGAATTGCGATCCAATAGAACCATCATTCTGCACCTGCTGCCCGGCATACTGCTTGCCGCTGCACTGCTCGCATGTCGTCCGGTTGCTCCTACGGGGCCAGTAGTACCCCTGGATCAAGCCCACGCGCACAACGATTACGAACACGACCGTCCCCTGCACGATGCGCTGGATCATGGCTTCACCAGTGTCGAGGCCGACGTCTACCTCGTCAATGGTCAGTTGCTGGTCGCTCACGACGAGGAGGACGTACAGGAGAACCTGACCTTGCAGTCGCTCTACCTCGATCCGCTGCGCGAGCGTGTGAGGCAAAACGGTGGGCAGGTTTACCCTGGCGGCCACCAGTTCACGCTGCTCATCGACGTCAAGTCCGAAGCTGAGGAGACCTACCAAGCCCTTCGCCAGGTTCTGAAAGAGTATGAGGAGATCCTGACCACCTTTAGCTCCGATGGTCAGACGGATGGAGCGATAATCGCCATCATCTCCGGCAACCGTCCACGAGAAACGATGGCGAGCGAGGCAATCCGTCATGCAGCTTACGACGGCAGGCTTGAAGATCTAGAGTCCAATGCTGCTGCGACACTTATCCCCCTGATCAGTGACAAGTGGACCTCACACTTCACGTGGAAGGGCAAGGGAGATATGCCGGAACGGGAGCGTCAGAAGCTACACGACATTGTCGAGACAGCACACCGGCAAGGACAGCGTGTGCGATTCTGGGCGACTCCTGATGATCGCTCGCAGGCGCGAGAAGCGGTTTGGCGTGAGCTGGTGTCGGCCAGCGTAGACCTGATAAACACCGACGATCTGGAGGGCTTGCAGCAGTTTCTGCTCGAGTTTGAGAGTGCGCATCCCGCAACTGAGTAGTTCACAACTCGTCAACGAGACGCGACTAATACTCGCCTCTCGCAGCCCGAGTTCCATGCATTCCCTCCCTGTCGATTCGCTGTCTATCAGAAAGAGCACCTGCGTTTAATCAACCATGACAACGACTAACATTACAATCATTTCTATCGCCGTTAACCTACTGGCCCTGACCGTGGGGTGCACTTGGACTATGGGAAAAGGAATGAACAAAGGCACGTCCGTAGTTGAGGAAAAGAACGCTCAAGCCGTCGCTCATCACCTGGAAGGCCGGCTGAAGGATGCCCGTCAGCTTTACGCCGAGGTACTGAAGCTCGACCCTCCCCGCCAGCCAACGACCGAGCAACTGAGGCACGTCGAAAGATGCGCACCACTTCTCTACACCACACCCACCGAGCCGCTGCCCTTGAGGGACGTGGTTGTGATTATCCACCCCGAGCGACCGATCATCGCCTACCACTTGTTCTGGGAAGACGACATCGATTTCCCCGATGACAGCGAGCCGTGCGATCACGAAGAAGTCTGGGTGTCCTACGATCCTGAGAGCAACCAGGTGACGGGCGTATACACGTGGTATCATAGCCACCTGGTCTCTTCACAGGAGGCTGTTGACGCAGCAAATCGGCGTGATGGACGCCCCATCGTTTATGTGGAGTGGGGAAAGCACGGCTCACTGCTTGACGGATGGCAGGATATGAGGGTGGATGGTGTATCCATCATTGGGAAGATGCAGCGCACCCACGAGCGTTTGCAGACGGAGGGTCACCGCCTGGTAGACCATCCCCTTGCGCGTAACTGGCCGAGGAAATTCGAGGGTTCCTGGGAAGACTTTGTGGACTTCTCCCATCTGGTGGACTCCATCGAGTGGATCGAGGACAAGGACGTGGTTATGGTCAGCCGGTGGGGAAATGCTACCATCAACCAGCACTTCCTACTGTACAACTTTCATCCCAAGTGGGAATGGCCTGATTCACGGTAACTATCTGCTCGTAGCTCCTGTCTACAGGGGAGTCCAGAGATTCCGGAGGCGTGATAGATGATTCACAACATTGCCCATCGGGGCGCTTCTGCTTACGAGCCCGAAAATACCCTGCGCGCCTTCGACCGGGCCATCGAAATGGGCGCCACGATGCTTGAGTTGGACGTGCATCTTAGCCAGGACGGTCACCCGGTTGTCATCCACGATGCCGACCTGTCGCGCATTGCTAACGATCCAAGACGCATTCGTGATATGACTCTGGATCAGATCAAGGGGTTTGATGCCGGCCAAGGGGAGCGAGTGCCTACCCTATCTGAGGTCATTGAATTGGTGCGCGGAAGAGCTGAATTGTACATTGAATTGAAAGGGCAACGCACGCCGGAGCCGGTAGTGAAAGTGCTACAGAAGAAAGGCTTTGCTGATCAAGTCATCGCGGGCTCTTTCTACCCGTGGCTGCCCCAGCGGGTCAAGTTTTTGGCTCCGACAATCCGTACCTCGGTGCTCATCAGGCGCGAAGATCGGCAAAAGGATTTTGTAGAGTGGGTGCTGGCGGTCGAGGCGGATTACGCCCATCTGTGTTGGGAGAAAGCCTCACCTACGCCGCACAAATTACTCACACCCAGTCTGATATCCGACATCCGCCAGCGTGGCCTCGGCATTGTCCTCTGGCACGAGGAGCGACCAGCCGAACTGCGCGAACTGGTGAAATTCGACGTAGATGGCATCTGCACTAACACGCCAGACATCTTGGCAGCCATCGTGCGGGAAACAGTGGACCAATGACACAGATTAAGATAGTAGTACTAGCACTGATCACAAGCCTGGTTGGCTGTGCAACAAGAGGCTTCGGGTCCGGTAGCTCATCCGCCACTGCTTCCCTCCACGACACCTGGACCCGCCTGGACGACGAGATGGTGATGGTCTATGTGCCGGGCGGGGAATTCAAGATGGGTAGCACGGAGGGCGCCCGCGACGAGCAGCCGGTGCACACCGTGGCCCTGGACGGATTCTGGATAGACCAAACCGAGGTGGCCAACACCCAGTTCTCGGCTTTTCTCAACGAGCAGGGCAATCAGATCGAGGGTGACGTGACCTGGCTGGAACTAGAGGACGAGGACTGTCTGATTGAGCAAGTGGGGGACGAGCACCGGCCCAAGAACGGTTACGCCGACCACCCTGCAACCGAGGTGTCTTGGTATGGCGCAGCAGCCTACTGCAAATGGGTGGGAGCACGGCTGCCGACGGAGGCAGAGTGGGAGTACGCCGCACGCGGGTCACAGGGGTGGGCGTTTCCGTGGGGGAGCGAGTTCGACGGGACGCGGCTGAACTACTGCGATATGAACTGCGAGCAGGACTGGGCCGACGAGGCATTCGACGATGATTACACCGTCACCGCGCCGGTAGGAAATTACCCGGATGGTGCCAGTTGGTGCGATGCACTGGATATGGCAGGCAATGTGTCAGAGTGGGTTGCGGATTGGTATGGTGACTACCCTGCCAAGCGGCAAGTGAACCCGAAAGGGCCTTCTTTTAGGCACGAACGGGCAGTGCGTGGAAGTTCGTGGTACAACGTTTCGGTCTACGTGCACAGCGCCGTTCGCGGTTCTCTCACGCCTGACACCACGTACAGCAAAGTTGGCTTCCGTTGCGCCAGCGACTCTCGATAAACAGGCAGAATTCTAAAACAGTGGGGAGGATCAATGACTCGTTCTGTTCTTGCCATCTGCCTCGACTTTGGCGACACACTGGTTGACCAAAGCACCGAGGTTAAGGACGAAACGCGTACCACGTTGCGGGGGGAGCTGATTCCAGGCGCCGAAAAAACGACACACGAACTCAAGCGCAGGGGATATAAGCTCGCCATCGTGTCAAACGGTCCGGTGGGGAGCATCTATAACGTACTCTCCCACCACAGCTTGTACGACTCTTTCGACGCATTTGCCATTTCGGAGGGTCTCGGAGTGGAAAAACCGGATCCACGTATATTCATTCACGCGTTGGATGAGCTGGAGATCGCGAAAGAGAATTATGACCGGACGGTAATGGTCGGTGACAACCTCAGATGCGACGTCAAGGGTGCTAATAATGTGGGGATGATTAGTGTATGGATAGACTGGGCGCGGCGCTACCCGCAAGCACCTGCCGATGATTCAGAGGTGCCACAGCACACAATCAGGGCTCCTCTCGACTTGCTCCCCTTAATCGAATCACTGGAGCAGCCGTCTACGTCCACCCTTGTCGGGAGCACCCCGGCCCCAGCGTCCTTCTCACCCCGGAGTGGGTAGCGTGGGTACGCCAGGTCGGCGTTGATGGCATTTGTAGCGCTGCCCCCGAGTTGCTCCAAGTTGCATGAAGGAATCACTATGATCAATATCCACGATATCGGGATTGCCGCTACCAGCCCTGGTCACTTTAACCAGCTCCAGCAATTGGAGCAGATACTGGCTCGTTTACAGGCGATTGGCTGCCGGTTAGTGGAAATCGACGTTGCGCCGTTCGTCCTGATCATGGATGGCCAAGTGCGTCAGCCGCAACTGGAAGACTTCTTAGCCGTGTTGAGGAATTTCGATCTGCGCTACAGCGTCCATTGCCTGAACCGTCTCAACCTGGCGTACGACCCACGACACGAGCTATGTCGCCAGATTATGCTGTGTTACATCGAGATCTGCCAGGCGGTAGGTGCTTCGCACCTGGTCTATCATAGCGGCTTGCAGGCGCTGGATGGCGTACGATATGGAGTGCGGCGGGCACTGCTAACTGACGAAGAACTGGCCTCGGGTGCTCGGCAGGAAGTCGAGGCCTTCAGGGACCTGGCACCTGTGGCAGCCGATGCGGGTGTGATTATCGGTATGGAGAACGGTGACACTCACCAGTGGGAGTACAATGTCATCGCCCAGTTTGGCCGCCCGCGCTCCGAGCTTTTCAAGCATCACCGCCGGCTACGCATCGAACCCATCGTGCGACAACTGGAGGCCATTGACCACCCCAACGTGGCCATGACATTGGATACCGCTCACTTGTACATTGCGGCCCAGGCCCTGGGATTCGATTACCTGGAGGCTGTCAGCGAGGCGGCGCCCTGGGTCAAGCATCTTCACATCAGCGACAATTTTGGACGGCTGGACCATGGCTTTGACTCAGAACCTGATCGCTGGGCCTTTGGTGAGGCCGATATCCATCTGCTACCAGGCTGGGGCAGTATCCCCTATCGCGAGACCTTTGCACGCCTGCCAGACTATGATGGCGACTTGATCCTCGAGATCAAGCCCGGTTTCTGGGATTACCTCGACGAGGGGCTCGAAACCATGCAGAGTATCCTGGACGGTTTGGAGAGCAAGCTTTAGGGCGCGAGATGGATGTGAGCAGCGACGATTCTATGGGAAGTGAGCGTGCTATGCGATATGGAGTCTGCAACTGGGTTTTTGGCGACGAAGACCTGGCGACTACGTCGGCATTTCTGGCCAAGGCAGGCTTCGATGGCGTCGAGCTCAAGGGCGATCTGGCCTACCGACCTGCGGAGGTCAGCGCGATTTTGGGCGACCACGAGCTGGCTGTGCTCTCGCTGACGCCAGAGGACGTGGACCTGGCTCATCCCGATGCACAGGTGCGAGCGCTTGCGCTGGACTATTATCTGCGTTTGCTGGACTTTGCCGTGGCGGTAGAGGCACCGGTCGTGAGTTGCCACGGCGCAGTGGGTCGCGTGCGCGCGTTGGCTGACCACGATAAAGAATACAACTACTTTCTCGCTGGGGTGCGACAGGTTGGGGCCCGGGCGGCCGAGTTGGGCCTGCGCCTGGCGATAGAGGTGCTCAACCGCTACGAGTCCCACCTTCTGAACACGGCTACCCAAGCGCTCGAGTTTGTCACAGAGATAGGATCGCCCAACGTTGGCATTTTGCTGGACGCCTATCATATGAACATCGAGGAGACGGACCTTGGAGCCGCCGTTTTGGATACAGGAGAGCACCTCTTCTTGTTCCACGCCGCCGACTCCAATCGCCAGGCCGTCGGGCGCGGTCACACCGACTTTGTCGCCTTGACGCGGGCCTTGCGACGAGTGGGCTATGCCGGGGACGTGATCATCGAGTGCACGGCAGCCGGACCGGACCCCTTCACGCCGGTCAAAGGTGTGGGCTGGCGCGACGAGGTGAGGCGATACGCGGTGGAGTCGCTGCGGCTGTTGAAGGCCTATCAGGGGGAGTGGGTGGAAAAGGGCACTGAGCGTTCGTCTTGACAAACTGACCGAAATGTGATGGAATCCTTCCTCACCGATTTGGAGTTAATCAGCCAATGAATACGACAGAGAAACACGCATGGGAAACGTCAACCACGATAGAGGGGCCCTTACTGGTTCATCACGCGGCCAACCGTGGCGACGACTACCCGCACAATTCCTTGGGAGGGTTGCGCCACTGCCTGGAAACCGGCGCCCGCGTGGTGGAGGTTGACATCAACCCGTTGCGGGACAACGATCTTGCGTTGTTGCACGATGACTTGCTAGAAAACAGCACCAACGGCAGTGGTTCAGTCTATGCCACCACCACTGATGAGGTGCGCTCCCTGCACTATGTACACCGTGGCGTCGTCACCAACGAACGCGTGGGCCTGCTCAGTGAGGCCGTGTCGCTGATCCAGGACTATGCTCACTTTCAGGAACTGCAGTTGGATCTGAAGGTGGGCACCCCATCAACTGATACCATTCTGAGGCGTTTGCTGCAGATAGTGGAACCAGCGAAAGAGAGAGTGCGAGTCACCAGTGCGGCTGACTGGACTTTGCGCCGTTTGCGAGCACTGGATGCCGACATACCGCTGGGCTTTGACCCGTTGCTCTACCTGGAAGTGAAGAATCCTGGTGAAAAGGTTCCGCCCTTCCGGCTGGGGGCCTATGGGTACTGGGACGATCATCCCCTGGCTACCCGGCGCTGGGGGACGCCGGCAGACTACCTGGCCGCCCGTGCCGAAGCGCTCTGGACACAGGCTCCCGCCAATGCTGCGTGGTATATCCGCGCGTCGCTCTTGGCCCGGGTCATTGACGATGGTTTTGATTGGATCGAGTACCTGCACGTGCGGTCTGCCTGGGTAGACGCCTGGACGCTGGACGTCGACCAGGTAGGTCACCTGGAGCTAGCCCAACAATTGATAGTCGCCGGCATTGACCGTATCACCACCAACAATGCCCCTCGGCTGGCAGCGGCGTTGGACAGCGCAGCAGAGTTCTGAGGCGCTCAGGTTGACGAATGGAGAGGCGTTCTATGCCCGACGTTGACATCATGATGATCGGCCACTTTGCCAAAGACCGCTTGGTGGTGGATGGCATCGGCGAAACCGCTTCCGGCGGCGCTGTTTACTATGGCGGTGTCGCCCTGCGGCACATGGGCGTCCGCGTGGCCGTCGTCACTCGCCTGGATCGCAGGGACTTCGCCTTGCTGGACGAGCTTGAGCAGGAAGACATCAAAGTCTTTGCTGCAGCCGCGCCCAAGACATCAGGCATCGAAAACATCTACAATTCAGCCGACATGGAACGCCGTACCTGCAAACTGATATCCTTTGCCGGCCCATTTCGACGAGACGACATTCCCGACCTATCGACCCGGGTCTGCCTCGTGACCCCCATCATCGCGGGTGAGATAGATTTGCCTATGCTCAAGTCGCTGGCCGCCCGCGGGCCGGTGGGCCTGGACGTACAGGGCTTTGTCCGCGTACGCGAAAACGATCATCTGGTCTTTCGCCAGTGGCCCGACATGGCCGAGGGGTTGGCCCACGTGACTTATCTCAAAGTGGATCGCGCCGAGGCGGAACTCCTTACCGGCCAGACCGACCTGCGGGTCGCCGCCCGCCAACTGGCCGGGTACGGTCCTCGCGAAGTCATCGTCACCCAATCGTCGGGCGTCACCGTCTACGCCGACGGGCAGATATACGAAGCGCCCTTCACCCCCCGTTCTCTGGACGGGCGCACCGGTCGGGGCGACACCTGTTTCGCCATCTACGTGGGCAAGCGCCTGAGCGCGCTGCCCGAAGAGGCCACCCGCTTCGCCGCCGCCGTCACCACGCTGAAACAAGAGCAACCCGGCCCCTGGCGCGGCACGCTGGACGACGTGGAAGCATTACTGACCACACGGAGGTAATATGTCTCTCGCCAAGCAGGTCATCCTCTTCGTCATTGATGGCCTTCGTCCGGGCGCCTTAGCCCAGGCTCACACACCGGAAATTGATCGGTTGGTTATCCAAGGCGCGCACACCTGGCAGGCGCAGACCGTCACCCCCTCCATCACCCTACCCTGTCATGCCTCTATGTTCTACGCCGTGTCACCGTCTCGTCACGGCGTCGTCGGCAACGTATGGACGCCACCGTCACCGCCCATGCCCAGCCTGATTGACGTGATGCATCAGTCTGGCCTGAATACAGCCGCTTTCTATAGCTGGGAACCGCTGCGCGACCTGTTTAGCCTGGGGGCGTTGGACATAGCCTACTACCGCAAGCTTGAAGATTCGGTGGAAGGGCAAGTCTCGGAGATCGGAGCCGCGGCAGCCGCGCACATCGCCGAGCAGAGCCCAGCATTCGCATTTATCTACCTGGAGGCCCCCGACACAGTAGGTCACATCCACGGGTGGATGTCGGAGCCTTATCTGCAGGCGGTCAGCAAGGCAGATTGCGCCATTGGACTGGTGCTGGAATCGCTCCGCGCCTCCGGCGGCCTGGCGGGCACCGTGTGTCTCGTGTTGGCCGATCACGGCGGCCACGACTACGATCACAGCGCAGGACTGGCAGAAGACCTGACCATCCCCTGGATCATCAGCGGACCAGGCATCCGGCGTGGTCACTCGATTGCCCGCCCCGTCAACATCATAGACACAGCGCCCACCGTCGCGCATCTCCTGGGGCTGCCAGCGCCGGTCGGGTGGAGCGGGCGAGTCGTCACCGAGGTGTTGGCGGCATGATGCAAGGACGCACATCGTCCCGGATACTGACGCCGCTGGGCCTGGCCGTCTGCCTCTCCCTGCTTGGCGACCTGACCCTCTACACCGTGCTGGTCACCCAACTCGACGAGGTGGGGTTGAGCCTGGCCGCCGTGGGCGTCATGCTGGGCATCAACCGGCTGGTCCGCATCCCCGGCAACACGCTGACCGGCGTCCTGCTCGACCGCTGGGGGCGGCGGCGGTTATTCATCTTTGGTATGCTGTTGGGAGTCCTTTCGACGGCCAGTTACGGGCTGGCGCGCGGGTTCTGGCCTTTTCTGGTCAGCCGGCTGGCCTGGGGCATTGCCTGGACCTGCATCAACGTCGGCGGCATGGTGATGGTACTGGACATAAGCACCCGGTCCAACCGGGGGCGGTTGACCGGCATCTACAACACCTGGCTGCAAGCGGGGCTCGCCCTCTCGCCGCTGGTGGGCGGCTTCCTCGTAGATACCATCAGCTTTCGACCGGCGATGCTGGTCTGCGCCGGCCTGACGGCCATTGGGCTGGCTGTCGCAGTGGTGGCACTGCCTGAGACAGCACAGCTTGCCGGCGGGGACACACAGCAGGAGCCAAGACCAGCGTTGAGATTGGACCTGAGGCGACGTCTGAATAGCATCTCTTGGCGGCGGACCAGGGGATTGCTGCGCGGCAACCGCGACCTGGTTGCCACTTCGCTGCTGCTCCTGATCACGCTTTTCGCCGGCGAGGGGGTGGCTCTTTCAACTACCAGCCTCTTGCTCCAGCGACACTTCGGCCCAGCCGTCGTCCTGGGCCACCTGGCACTGGGTGTAGCCACGGCTGGCGGGATACTGCTGGCGCTGCGCTCCCTGCTGGCTGGCGCCGTTGGCCCGCTGGCCGGGCACCTGTCCGATGCCCACACCGGCCGCTGGCCGGTGATCGTGGGCAGCCTGGTGATCGGCGCGGCGGGTTTTGGTTTGCTCTCCTTCGCCGCGTCGCCCGCGACCATCGTGCTGGGCGTGATCCTGGGCGCCGTCAGTGGAGGTGCGGCGCTAGCGACGCTGGCTGCTCAGATGGGAGACCTGACGCCGCCGGGCAGGGAAGGCGTAGTAATGGGCCTCTACGCGACGGTCGGCGACGTCGGCAGCATGGCCGGGCCATTCCTGGCTTTCGCTATGCTGTCTGTCGTGGACCTGCAATGGGTGTACCTGCTCTGTACGTTCGGTTTCCTGGCCGGCCTGGGGCTGATCTGGCGCATACACCCATCGACTAGAAGTACGCCAGTCACTTGCGGGCAAGGAGACGTGTTGGAATGACAAGCAGGCTTCTGTTTATCATCGGACTGGCACTAGTTTTCGACTTTCTCAACGGCTTTCACGACAGTTCCAACATCGTGGCTACGGTTATCTCGTCGCGGGCGATGGCACCGCGCCACGTGCTGCTGATCACCGCCATCGCCCACTTTGCCGGGCCGTTTCTCTTTGGCGTTGCGGTAGCGACCACCATCGGCCACGAGGTGGTGCAGGAAGCGGCAGTGACGTTGCCCGTCATCGAGGCCGGGCTCATCTCAGCCATTGTCTGGAACGTGTTCACCTGGTTCTTTGGTATCCCGTCCAGTTCGTCCCACGCCCTGGTCGGCGGTATCGTGGGAGCCGTAGCCATCCAGTCAGGATGGGATGCGCTGCGCCTGGAGGGGTTAACCAAAGTCGTGACGGCGCTGCTGGTCTCTCCAATCCTGGGCTTGATTGGGGGGTACTTTGTGATGAAGTTGATCCTGTTCCTGGTCAGGGGCGCATCGCCTCGCATCAACTGGTTCTTCAAGCGAGGCCAGTGGGGCACAGCGTTGTGGCTGGCATTGAGCCACGGGACCAACGATGCCCAGAAGACGATGGGGATCGTCACGATGGCACTGCTGGCCGAAGGGGTGATCAGCGATTTCGCCGTGCCGACCTGGGTCATCACGCTGAGCGCAGGGGCTATCGCTTTGGGTACAGCGCTGGGAGGTTGGCGGCTGATCCGTACGCTGGGCGGCAAGTTCTACAAGATTCGGCCGGTGCATGGCTTTGCCAGCCAGGTTGCTTCCGCCTCGGTGATCATGGGGGCAGCACTGCTGGGCGGGCCGGTCAGCACGACCCAGGTAGTGAGCTCAGCGATAATGGGTGTGGGTTCGGCCGAGCGGCCGAACAAGGTGCGCTGGGATGTGGCGCGCCAAATCGTCACCGCATGGGTATTGACAATTCCGGTGACAGCAGCGGTCGCCGCGTTGATCTATGGAGTCATCTCGTTGATGTGAGGGGGAACCATGGAGTGGATCAAGAGGTTCTTCAAGCCAAGACAGAACAACTTTGTTCAGTTGCTGATTCAACAAGCCAAGTACGCCGTGGAGGGGATGGACGCGCTGGAAGGGTATATGAAGAAGCGCAGCCCCAAATACGCCGAACGAGTCACTACGCTGGAGAGAGAAGCCGACGAGGTACGCCGCATCCTGATTGACGAACTGAATCGCACCTTTGTCACGCCCATGGACCGCGAGGACATCTACGCCCTGTCGCGGGCAATTGACGACGTGCTTGATTATGCATACACCACCATTGGCGAGATGGAACTCCTAGAGGTAGAACCCAACGACTATTTGCGGCGCATGACTTCACTGTTGGGTGAAGCCGCACGTGAGATATTGCTGGCGATGCAGCGACTGAATCATCACGCCGCCGTGGCCACTGACCACGCCGTGCGGGCCAAGGCGTTGGAGAACCGAATGGAGCAAGTCTACCGGGAGGCAATAGCCGATCTGTTCCACCAGCCACAGGACGTGGAGCACATCGTCGAGATGCTCAAGCTGCGCGAGCTCTATCGGCACTTGAGCAACGCTGCTGACCGGGGCGACGAGGCAGCCAACATTATCAGCGACATTGTGGTCAAGATGACGTAATGGGGACGTGGCTGGCAAGAGAGCAGTCCAACCGTACGCAACACGCAAGAGAGAACACGCGATGCGTGTTGCATAAAACATGAGGAGGTGTGGAACGATGACTTCTGGAGTAAACGTCGGGTTAATTGGAGCAGGGCGGATTGGACGCCTCCACGCCGAGCATCTGGCCTTCCGCATCCCCGAGGCCAACTTCGTGGCCGTGTCCGACATCATCCTGGAGGCAGCCCAGAAATGCGCCGCCGAATTCGGCATCCCCACGGCCACCCAGGACCACCGGGCGATTATGGAAAATCCCGACATCGAGGCCGTCGTCGTCTGCTCCAGCACCGACACCCACGCCCAGATGATCGAGGAAGCGGCTGCCGCCGGCAAACACATCTTCTGCGAAAAGCCGATTGACTACGACCTGGCTCGCATTGACCGGGCGCTAGCAGCGGTGGAGAAGGCGGGCGTCAAGTTGCAGATTGGCTTCAACCGGCGCTTTGACCCCAACTTTCGGCGCGTCCGGGAACTGGTGGCGGACGGCAAAATCGGAGAACCCCACATCCTGCGCATCACCAGCCGCGATCCCGCGCCCCCGCCCATCGAATACATCAAGGTCTCTGGCCGCATCTTCCTCGACATGACCATCCACGACTTCGACATGGCCCGCTACCTCATCGGCAGCGAAGTGGAGGAGATCTATGCCACCGGGGGCGTGATGGTGGACCCGGCCATCGGCGAGGCCGGCGACATAGACACGGCGGTTATCACCCTGCGCTTCGAGAACGGCGTCATAGGCACGATTGACAACAGCCGCCAGGCCGTTTACGGCTACGACCAGCGGGTGGAGGTGTTCGGCAGCAAGGGCTGCGTGACCGCCGACAACGACTATCCCAACACCGCCCGTATCAGCGACGCCCAACGCGTCCACCGCGACCTGCCGCTCAACTTCTTCATGGAACGCTACATCGCGTCCTACATTGCCGAGATGCGGGCTTTTTTCAGGTGCGTGCTGGAGGACAAGACCCCACCGGTCACCGGCGTGGACGGGCGGGTGCCGGTGGTGATGGGCTATGCGGCGGAAAAATCGATCCGGGAGAACCGGCCAGTCAGACTGAGCGAGATTGAGGCGTAGTCAGGTGACCGGCACTTTTCAAGTGCCGGTCACCTCAAAATACAGAATGAGCAAGGAGAACTAGAAAATGAGTGAGACAAAATTACCCGTTGGACTGTTGGCAACCGATCAGCCCGATCTGTTCTTCGAGGACAACACCGTCGGTCGGCTGAAGAAAAAGGTATGGGACGCCAGCGACGAGGAGATCGACGCCATCCTGACCGAGTATGGCGTCCCCTCACCGGTGGAGTGGGGCAAGTCCGGCTCCTACATCCAGACCACCGTGCGCTGGCAGGTCGAGGAAAATCGGCGCAAGAACGACGTCGTCTTCATCCCCGTTGGCTCCACCGAGCTGCACGGGAGGCACCTGGTCAGTGCATCCGATACCCTGTACGTCAGCCAGATCGTGGAAGGCGTGCGCCGCTACACCGCGACGCGCGGCGCGCCAGCCAACCTGGCCCTGCCGCCGCTGATGTACGGCGCACATCCGTACCACCATCTGGGGATGCCCGGCACCACCATCGTACGGGAGAACGTCGTACGGGAACTGATGATGGACGTGATGCTGGGCCTGTGGAACGACGGCTTCCGCAAGCAGATCATCATCAATAACCACGGCCAACTGTGGGTGCTCGAATCAGCCGTCCAGCAGTTCCAGAAGCGGTACCAACTCCCCGGCATCTTCCGCGTGATTGACTGGCACCGCGCCGTGCGCGAGTTTTTCCGCACCACCGAAAAGGGCGGCAAATGGGACACCAACTTCGTCCACGCGGATGAATCCGAAACCTCGATCGGGCTGCTGCTTCACCCAGAGATGGTGGACATGGCGTACGCCGTGGACACCGAAGGCAAGAGCTACCTGCCGGATGGCCACTTTGACAAGTCGGTGGACCCCTTCGGGCGGCCCAGCCGCTGGTCTGAGGGCGAGGGCCACTTTGCCATCGAGATCGCGGCCACGCCGGAAGGCGTTGTGGGCAAGGCGACGCACGGCTCGGCCGAGAAGGCGAAGCGGCCCCTGGCGGCCATCCTGCGCTACCTGACGTTGCTCAACGACCAGATCCTGGAAGCCTTCCCGGCCGGTACCGTGCCACCGGTGGAGGAAGTCACCCTGCGCACCGCCGAGGAGATGGAACCCTACCTCCGGGAGCCGTTGAGTGAGGGGTGGAAGCCGGTCTACGGCTTGCCGGCCATAGGTCAGAACACGCTAGTGTAACTGTAGACTTCCGAAGTCTTCAGTAGCTCATTTGACCCATTTAGCACCTTTTCCTAGACTTCGGAAGTCTTGACACTAAATCACAGAAGGAGAAAATGCAATGAAAGGCAAGATGCAAGGTGTGACCCTGGTTGCGGATTGGGATCCCAAGCCAGAGTTCAGACTGGGTGCAAAAGACATCGAAGGTCGCCAGACCTACCTGGGCAGCCTGGTGTACCGAAATCCCCGGCTCGAGATAAGGGAGTACGACATTCCCACCCCCGGGCCAGATGAGGTGCTGTTGCAAGTCAAGGCATGTGGTATCTGCGGCTCAGACGTCCACATGGCCCAGGCCGAAGAGGACGGCTACATCTACTATCCGGGACTGACAGGCTTCCCCTGCATCCTGGGGCACGAGCTTTCCGGGGTCGTCGTAGAAGCCGGCAAAAACGCTCGGGATAAGCGCACCAACAAGCCGTTCCAGGGAGGCGAGCGGGTCACCACAGAGGAGATGTTGTGGTGTGGATACTGCAAGCCCTGCGCTGATGGCTATCCCAACCACTGTGAGAACCTGGACGAGATCGGCTTCAACGTCAACGGCGCATTCGCCCAGTATGTTGCCGTGCCAGCCAGGACCGTGTGGAGCCTGGAGCCGTTGGCCGCCGCCTACAAGGGGGATGACCTTTTCTTGGCTGGCAGCCTGGTGGAACCGACCAGTGTAGCTTACAACGCCGTGATCGAGCGGGGCGGTGGCATCCGTCCGGGCGACCGCGTCGTCATCCTGGGCGGCGGGCCAATTGGGGTCGCTGCTTGTGCAGTGCTCAAGAAGGCAGGGGCTTCCAAGGTGATCATCTCCGAGCCGCAGACAGATCGTGCCGCACTGGCGTTGAGAATAGGAGCCGACTACGCCATCAACCCACTCGAGGAAAGCTTTGCGGATCGGGTCCTGGAACTCACCGATGGCATGGGGGCCGATCTCTTCATGGAAGCGACCGGCCTGCCGGAGATCGTCTACCCGGACATTGAGCGCGTCATCTGGGAGGGCCGCACATTGAACAGTACCATCGTGGTGACGGCCAGAGCGGAGGCCAAGATGCCGGTCACCGGCGAGGTATTGCAGGTGCGGCGGGCGCGCATCGTCGGCTCACAAGGCCATTCCGGGCACGGCACGTTCCCCAGGGTGATCGAGTGCATGGCCAGCGGCATGGACATGACGCAGATGATCACCAAGAAGATCAGCCTGGAAGAGGTGCCTGAAAACATCATCGAGCTGCAGACGAACCGGGAGCAGTGCAAGATCACCTGCCAGATGTGAGGCAGTTGGGCAACAGAAACCCGGTTTTTCAGAAAAACCGGGTTTCTGGCCCATTCACTCAAAGGACCGAACGCCAATGAAGCTCAGCATTGTTCTGTCTACCCATGCCGCCCAATTCCAGGCGGTAGCTTTCAAAGGCGACTTTGAAGCCAACGCCGCCAAGATCGCCGCCTTGGGCTACGACGGCGTCGAACTCGCCATCCGCGATCCCAGGCTGGTGGACGGCGCCGAACTGGAGCGCGTCGTGTCGGCGCATGGGCTGCTCGTGCCGGCCATCGGCACCGGCCAGGCCTGGGGCGAAGAGAGGCTGTCGTTCACTAGCGACGCCCCGGCCGTGCGCGCCGCGGCTATCGAACGGATCAAGAGCCACGTCCCGCTGGCCGCGCGCTTCAATGCCATCATCATCCTGGGCCTGATTCGGGGCATCACGCCCGAAGGGCAGACCCACGAACAGTCTATGGCTTACCTCGTCGAGGCGCTGCAGGAATGCGCGGACGTGGCCGCCGAAACGGGCGTGCGTTTTGCCCTGGAACCGCTCAACCGGTACGAGACAGATCTCATCCACACCGTCGCCGGTGGAATGGACCTCGTCGAGCGAGTCGGCGCCGATAACTTTGGGCTATTGCTGGACACTTTCCACATGAACATCGAGGAGCCGGTCATTGAGGATAGCATCCGCGCCTGCGGTGACCGGATCTTCCACTTTCACGTAGCCGATTCCAATCGCTGGTATCCCGGCGCAGGGCACCTGGATTTCGAGTCTATTCTGCATGCACTCTCTGCAACCGACTACCATGGCTTTGTCTCTGGCGAATTCATGCCTCTGCCCGATGCCGACGTTGCGGCTGAACGAAGTGTGACCCATTTGCGTCAGCTCCACGCCGCCCTTTTCAGCAAATCCCTCCCGAGCACAGACCTCTAGCCACGTGGGCCGCTTCACTGTCCCCATCCTCGATGAGGCGCACTTGCTGCTCTCTCAGTTCTTGGCCCAATTTCGCTTTCCGCTCAACGATGATCGGGATATCGCTCCTGCTCAGTTCTTGGGGGTCACTACAGGTCGTCACCGTCCTGCCACGCCTGCGTATCTGCCGGAGGTAAACGTGGACGAAGGCAAACGGGCTCAGGCCCGTCTCGCTCTTCACGCGCTCGAGACCTGCGCGCAGAACTCCGCCCCCTCCGCGCCCCACACGCCTGGCCTCAGTTCGGCGCGGCCCTTCTTGGTGACATGCAGTTCGCCATGCACGGTGATCAGCCCCTGTTCGGCCAGCGTCTCCAGTACGCTCGTCACCCGCTCCTCCGGGCGGGCACCGCTACCCCACCCCAGCTCGCGAAGGATCGGCACGTCCCGGGTGTCGAGCGTCTCCCGGCAGCGGGCCAGCAGCGCCCGGTGGGTCAGTGGCCCTTCCTCGACCACGACGGACAGCAGCCAGTCGGCCAGTTGCTGCTCCTGGAAATGGCGGTACTCCTCCACGAAGCCGAGTTCGTAGCGGGAGAAGTCCACCTCCTCCCCGCGCAGCGCCCGCACCGTCTCCAGCGCCAACTCGACGCCGCTCTTGAGAATCAAGACGGCCACCGCCAGCCCCACCAGTGTGTCCAGCAAGGGGAAGCGCGACAACGTAGCCACCAGCCCCGCCGTGACTGCCACCGCAACGACGGCGTGGTTGCGCGAGTCCACTGCCTGGGAGATGAGGGGCAGTTGTTTGCTCCGCGTGGCTACGTACTGCTGGTAGAGCGAGAGCAAGAGACAGACCAGGCCGGAGAGGATGGCGGCGACAAAGGTCAGCGGATCTACCCCCACCTCTTCAGGGACGAGGATACGGTGCACCGCCTCATAGCCTGCCCCGGCTCCGACCCCCAGCATCAGCAGCACCAGCACCACGTTGACGTACCGTTCCTTGTGCAGCCGCAGCCCGACGAATACGAGGATGCTGGAGAGCCCATCCATCGCCGTGTCCATCCCGTCGGAGATGAGGCCGATGCTGCCGGAGATGGCCCCGGCGATCAGTTTGAGCACAGCCAACACGACGTGCACGCCCAGGCCAACCAGGGAAACGGTCTGAGGTTGCAGGAGACGCTCGCCCCGCCGGGCCAGGTCCTGATACTCCTGCCGGTGCTTCTCGGCGAGCTGTCGCCCCCCAGGGGTCAGGCGACAGACCTCCCCACGCAGAATGACCGCCCCTTCCCGCTCCAGTTTCTCCACGGCTTCCCGCACCGCTGCGATGAAGGCATCCTCAGTGTACCCGGCCACGACCTCATCGCGACCGAAATGACCGAAGTGACGCATGAAGCGAGCGAAGCCCTCGAGGATCTCGGAGAAAGTCCTGTCACCCTCAGCCAGGATCATCAGGATTTGCCTGGGGAAGCCCCAGCGAGCCAGCCGGAAGAACTGCCCCAGCACCCAGGGGGGACGCCACTCACGCTCTGCCATGCTCGACCTCCGATGAGAGCACTCCCATTCCTTTCGCTACCTCCGCCTCCACCACGTATAGCCGATGAAGGCCAACTGAATCAGCAGGATGACCGACCAGGTCGCGACCTGGCTCCAGGTGAACTGCATTCCGCCCATCAGCGTACCCATTGACGAGCCAACACTCCAGAGCAGCGGCCACATCGTCAGTAGATTGGACGTCAGGCGGAAGATGGCGGCGAAGAACAGCCCCGAAATCAGCAGTGTTAGCAACCCGGCGGGTGGGTAGGTGCCGATGTGGTAAGCGGCGAAACTCAGGGCTGCCAGCAGGACGCCCGGAATGACGCCAAAGGCACGTTCGTAGCGCAACTGCAGCCAACCGTGGACGAAGAAAGGCTCCCACAGGATGACCGCGTTGAACAGCACGTGCGGCAGCCAATCTATACCGGCTGCGCTATGCCGCAGGCCGAACGAGGAGAAGGCGGCAAGCCCGACGCCGATGAGCAGGCTGGGGAGCCAGCGCCGCGTCGTGATGCCCAGTTCACTCAGCGGCTGCCCGCGGCGGTAGGCGATCCACCACACCGGGAACAGCACGTTGAGGCCCAGATTGGTCAGCACACCAAAGACCAGCACGCCATCCCATCCTGGGCTTAGCAGATGAGTAGTGGTCCAGTAGGCCGCTATCATCGCGATCTCGGTCAGCACCGCCACCAGCGTGTCACTGGACGGCGACCAGGCAAACCAGCGCGTTCGTTGAGCACTCATATCGATTTCACCCTCCTTCTATCTCTACGATCACCATGATAGCAAAAACCCAGCCGGAAATCTACAATTTCCGGCCGGGCGGTCGAAATCGGGGGGTGAATGGTCTGTAAGACTATGGTGATACGTCCAAGAAGGTACGTCCAAGAAGGTATGACACACCCATAATGCGCACGAGTCCTCGCGCCACAGAATATACCATACTATGTAAAATGCCTTCTGTCTGTAGGGAAAACTTGACATCTCTTGTAGGGAGGTTACCTACACCCGGTGAGAGGAACGGAGGAGAATTCGTTGCGGCACGTGTGAGATCGTACCGTGTGCCGGCCAGAGCAACGGGGAGATACCGGGGCCGCTTGTACAAAAAGCACCGGCGGCTGGCCATGGCCAGCCGCCGGGAGTGCCCCGGACTGGATTCGAACCAGCACGCCTAAAAAGGCACAGGCCCTCAACCTGCCGCGTATGCCTATTCCGCCACCGGGGCTTGCAGCTTATTATACTCTCCCCGCGTCACTTGTCAACCTCGAACAAGCAGGGTACAATCTCACCTACGTGCCGGGCACGTGACCACGTTTCGACCTCCGGGAGCACGCAGGCTCGCGCACACCGCTTGGGATCGAGGGGGGGGCCATGAAAGCACACACCAAGTACTTGACTTTCAACACCCAGAAGCACCGTGAACTGGTGCGCATCACCCGCGAGGTCGAACAGGCCGTGGCCGAGAGTGGCATCCAGGAGGGCCTCGTGCTCGTATCGGCCATGCACATCACGGCCGGCGTGTTCGTCAACGACGACGAGCCCGGGCTCCACGGCGACATCTGGGAGTGGATCGAGGGGCTGGCCCCCTACCGCCGCGACTACCGCCACCACCGCACCGGTGAGGACAACGGCGACGCGCACCTCAAGTCGCTGCTCATCCACCACCAGGTCATCCTGCCCGTGACAGACGGCAGGCTCGACCTGGGGCCGTGGCAGCAGGTCTTCTACGCCGAGTTCGACGGCCAGCGGCGCAAGCGGCTCGTGATCAAGGTACTGGGAGAATAGACAGGAGCGGATAAATGAGAATCGTCCTCGACGCAATGGGTACCGACGACTATCCGGCGCCGGACGTGGCTGGCGCGGTGATGGCGGCGCGGGAATGGGGCGACGAGATCGTCCTGGTGGGACGCGAGGACGCGATCCGGCAGGAGCTGGCCCAACTCGACGCGGGCGGCCTCAAGCTGGAGGTCGTCCACGCATCGGACGTCATCGAGATGGATGACGAGCCCGCCTGGGCCGCGCGAGAGAAAAAGGACTCCTCGATGCACGTGGGGATGACCCTGGTGCGCGAGGGCCAGGCCGACGCCTACGTGACCGCCGGCAACACGGGCGCCGTGCTGGCCGTGGCCACGCTGCACACGCTGCGGCGCATCCGGGGCATCAAGCGCCCCGCCCTGGCCACGATCCTGCCCCTGCCCGCCGGCCGCTTCGTCGCGCTCGACATCGGTGCCAACGCCGACTGCCGCCCCGAGTACCTACTCCAGTTCGCGCTGATGGGCCACATCTACGCGCGCGCGGTATTGGGCTGCGAGCGCCCTCGCGTGGCGCTGCTCTCCAACGGCGAGGAGCCCGGCAAGGGGAACACGCTGATCAAGGAAACCACCAAGCTGCTGTCCGCCTCCGGCCTGAACTTCATCGGCAACATCGAGCCCAAGGAGGCAGCCACGGGCCACGCCGACGTCGTCGTCACCGATGGCTTCAGCGGCAACATATTCATCAAGACGACCGAAGCGACGGCCAAGATGCTGACGGACCTGATCCGGGAGGAGATCCGGGCCAGCCTGGTGACGACGGTGGGGGGCCTGTTGGCCAAGCCTGCCTTCCGGCGCATGGCACGGCGGGTGGATCCCTTCGAGGTCGGCGGAGGCCCGCTGTTGGGCGTCAACGGTGTCGTGATCGTAGCGCACGGACGCTCCAATGCGCGGGCGATCAAGAACGCCATCGGGCAGGCCCGTCTGGCCGTGCAGGGCCGCGTGGTGGAGGCGATCCGCGAGGGTCTGGCAAAGGAGAACGCATGAACGGCCACAAGCGCGTACTCGTCACCGGCGTGGGAGCGATAACGCCGCTGGGCCTGACGTTGGAGGAGACCTGGGAGGGCTTGCTGGCCGGGCGTTCGGGCATCGGTCCCATCACCCAGTTCGACGCATCGGATCTGCCGGTGCGCATCGCTGGCGAGATCAAGGGCTTCGACCCCAGGCGTTACATAGACTTCAAGGAAGCGCGGCGCATGGCGCGCTGCTCTCAGGTGGCCATCGCGACGGCGCAGGCCACGCTGGCCGACGCCGGGATCGCGCTGCCCCTGGCCGACGAGGAGCGCGTCGGCGTGCTGGTCGGGAGCAGCGTCGGGGGGTTGGGCCGGTCCATCGAGGGGGTAGACGCCTACCGCAACAAAGGGGTCTCGCGCGTCAGCCCGTTCATCCTGCCGTCGTCGCTGGTGAACATGCCATCCCACCACGTCAGCCACTGGTCGGGGGCCAAAGGCCCCATCAGCACGGTGGTCGCCGCGTGCGCGACGGGCACCCAGGCCGTGGGAGAGGCTGCGGAGTTCATCCGCCGCGGCGCAGCGGACGTGATGATCTGCGGGGGAGTGGACGCCCTGATCCACTTCGCCCCCATCGCCGGCTTCTGTGCCATGCGGGTGCTCTCCACCCGCAACGGGGACCCGGAGCGGGCCAGCCGGCCTTTCGACGCCGAGCGCGACGGCATCGTGTACAGTGAAGGATGCGCGCTGCTGGTGCTCGAATCGCTGGAACACGCGCAGGCACGGGGCGCGCGCGCCCGGGCCGAGGTGCTGGGCCACGCGTCCTCGTCTGACGCCTTCCACGTGGCCCAGCCGGATCCAGAGGGGGGAGGCGCGGAACGGGCCATGCGATGGGCGCTGGCGGATGCCGGCCTGACACCCGCGGATATCGACTACATCAACGCGCACGGCAGCAGCACGCTGATCAACGACCTGGTCGAGACCAAAGTGGTCAAACGCATCTTCGGCGAGCGGGCCTACGAGATCCCCATCAGCTCGACCAAATCCATGGTCGGCCACGCGATGGGAGGTGCCGGGGCAATCGAGGCGGCGGCCTGCGTGTTGACGCTCGAACAGGGCACCATCCATCCAACCATCAACCTGGACACGCCTGATCCAGAGTGCGACCTGGACTACGTGCCGGAAGGCCCACGCAAGGCCGACGTTCGTGTCGCGCTATCCAACTCCCTCGGGTTGGGCGGACAGAACGCCTCCCTGATCTTGGGCCGCTTTCAGGAGTAGATATGCGCATCATTCGCAACGAACGCCGAATCCAGAGGGGAGAATTCATCGGCAAGTACGCGACGCTGGCCGGGCTGATGGTGTTGCTGGCCGGACTGATCGTGTCCTTCGCCAAGCCAGATTGGGTGCTACCGCTGCTCGTGTGCATGGTCGTGGGCGTCGTGCTCTCGGTCGTGGGCGGATACTTCGCCGGTCGCTACGTCGGCCCCCTAGCCCACCACGAGGCGCTGGCCACGGTCCTCAAAGGGCTCGACGACCGCCACGCGCTGTTTCAGTACGTGCTCCCGGCATCTCACGTCCTGCTGGAGCCCGGCGGCTGTACCGTCTTCGTGGTCAAGGCGCATGGCGGCGAAGTGATCTACGAAAAGGAAGGGCGATGGAAACATCGCCAACAGGGGAAGGTGTTCCGCCAGTTCGCGGGCCAGGAATCGGTGGGCGCGCCCGATCTGGAGGCCAGGCAGCAGGCGCAGAAACTGGCGGGGTGGCTGTCCAGCCAACTGCCCGGCGTCGAGGTGCCCGTACGAGCGGCCATCGTCTTCGCCAGCCCCGACGTCACGGTGGACGCCGCCGCGTCGGAGGTGCCGGTGTTTTTCGGCAAGAAAGTCAAAGCGTGGCTGCGGGGGCCGGGGAAGCTCAAGCCGCTGCCCGGCCCGGTGCAGCGCCAACTGAGCGAGGTGCTGGAGGGCAACGCGTAGCCGCGGGACGCTACTCCGCCGGCGCTCCGTCGGATGTACCCATCCGCGCTTACTACGAGCGGGACCGCGTTCGTAGTGAGGCACGTAGGTCTGCCGGAGTGCCGTAGGACCGTGTTCGTAGTGAGGCACGTAGGTCCGCCGGAGTGCCGTAGGACGCTACTCCGCTGCGCTTCGTAGCTCACTACGAGCGGGACCCGCATTCGTAGCGAGGCACGCAGGTCTGCCGGAGTGCCGTAGGACCGTGTTCGTAGTGAGGCACGTAGGTCCGCCGGAGTGCCGTAGGACGCTACTCCGCTGGCGCTTCGTAGCTCACTACGAGCGGGACCGCGTTCGTAGTGAGGCACGCAGGTCTGCCGGAGTGCCGTAGAACGCTACTCCGCTGGCGCTTCGTAGCTCACTACGAGCGGGACCGCGTTCGTAGTGAGGCACGTAGGTCCGCCGGAGTGCCGTAGGACCGTGTTCGTAGTGAGGCACGTAGGTCCGCCGGAGTGCCGTAGGACGCTACTCCGCTGCGCTTCGTAGCTCACTACGAGCGGGACCGCGTTCGTAGTGAGGCACGTAGGTCCGCCGGA
>Ga0180431_10001692_pt1 | contig 30343 bp, 18 predicted proteins | sample SS_ome_11_FD_132459 | JGI IMG/M metagenome (GOLD analysis project Ga0180431, IMG submission 132459) | Hypersaline lake sediment archaeal communities from the Salton Sea, California, USA - SS_1_MS_1 metaG | ecosystem: Environmental > Aquatic > Non-marine Saline and Alkaline > Hypersaline >... | reverse complement strand
TGGAGGCTGATCCTCGCAGTATTGTGGCCGACGGTGACTCGCCATCTATCATCACTGCCACCTTCACTGATCCGTGGTTTCACCCGGTAGCAGACGGGCCGCTTGTCACCTTCACTACTGATCTGGGTAGCTTCCCGTTGACGCCATACACCCGCACGACTAGCGGCGGCGTGGCCACGGCAGTCATGGCTTCTTCCACTCAGGCTGGCACATCGGTTGTCACCGCCACGGCTGGTGCAGCTTTCGGCACAGCAGAGATATCGCTTATACCTGGCGATCCGGCCACACTGACATTGTTACCTCTATCATCCCAGGTTTCGGTGGATAATACCGTCGTTGTTACGGCCACACTGAGCGATCAATATGGAAACGCGGTGATTGACGGCACTCCGGTGACATTCGCCACTTCGCTGAACCTGGGCGGCGGAGGTCTCTTGCCTGAAGTTGGCTACACGGCAGGTGGTGTAGTCACGACTACTCTCACTTCCACATTGACTGGCAGCGGTCTGCTGACGGCTACGGCTACTGGCGGCATCAGCAACACTGCGGTCATTACCTTCACGCCTGGCGCGTTGGCATCTTTCGAGCTCAGTGGGTGCCCTTCTGCCGTTGTTGCTGGCGATAGCTTCACCGATAATGTCGTCGTTGTGGCCTACGACACTTATGGCAACCTCAAAACCGATTATGTTGGAGCGGTCTACTTTACTTCTACCGATCTCTGGGCGACATTACCATTTACGGCAGGTAACGTCTACAGTTTCACCAGTGGTGATGCAGGCCAGCATAGTTTCGTCGGAAATGACTTTATCTTGCGCACAACAGGTACGCAGCGTATTACTGTTACTGATGGCACGGTCACTCGGTCCAGTGGGGATATAACCGTCACCCCGACGGCGTTGGGGAGTTTCCAGATCGCTGCGCCGACGGAAGCAATTTCTGGTGTGCCATACAGTGTCACTGTGACTGCCTATGATACTGAGGGTAACTTGAAGACTGACTACGCGGGAACGGTGATCTTCAGCAGCACTGATATCCTGGCTGTGTTGCCGACCGATGATGGCACTGGTTGGATCAATGGTGCCAACTCGTTCACGCTTACCCTGACTCTTCTTGGCAGCCAAGTCTTTACAGTCACTGATGGAACGGTAATACAGGCGGCTGCGGTGAGCGTTGGGACAGGGGCGGCGGAGACCGTTACGCTGGAGGACGCCTGCGATGGCACTGGCAATGTAGTGGGTGATCGTACCCTGGCGGCTGGCAACAGCTTGACCATCTGTGCCATCGCTCGTGACGGCGTGGGGAATTATGTGGATAATGTGGCGGTCTCTTGGTCGCTGGTCGAGAAGAGCGGGGGGGTGGTGGACGAAGACTTGACCCCAGCCGGCGACGGCAAGAGCGCCTCTTTCACAGGGTGGGAAGTGGGAACGGCTCGTGTGCAAGCTGTCCATGCCAGCTTGCCCGTGACCACCACTGGCATCCTGACGGTGGTACCTGGTGTGCTAGACCACTTTGTACTCCAGGTGCCGTCGAGCGGTGTGGCCGGGCAGCCCTTTACGATGACTGTCACTGCCCGAGATCAGTTTAGCAACACTGTGACGGGTTTTGCCGATGACGTGTCGCTCTCCACCTCCAATGGTGGTATTATCACACCTACCCTCGTCTCGGGCAGCGCATTCGAGGCTGGCGTTTGGACGGGGCCGGTCACTCTATCGAAGGCGGGTGATGAGCGGGAGGTGAGGGTCGAGGCCAACGGCGTCACCGCCACGGCAACGATTTATCTGTCCCCAGCCGAGTTCTTTGTATTCCTGCCGGTTGTCATTTGCAGTCACTGACAGTATCACAACCAACGTATAAATACGCCCCCAGCTTTTGGCCTGGGGGCGTATTTGCTTGTAGTAATAGGGGTATCACAATTCTATGCGAGTGTATTGAATCTCGGCATATCCACTGCCGTAGGGAGTTTGCCACGGGTCGCCGCCCGGGTTACTGCGAGTGCCCTCGCACACACCCAGATCTGCTTCCTCGGCACAGAACAGACAATCGTATGCATTGTTGCCGACCCGACCCTCGGCAGCCAATAGATCAGTCATGACGCAGTCAATAGCCACCGGATCTTGGGAGAAGAGCAGACTATTTGGAGCGTCCCCAAACGTGTTCCACGATGTCGGCGGAACGAGAGTAGCGCCAAAAGCGCCATACAAGCCATCCCCCACCGTGAGAATGGTCTTGTCCTTGATGTTCGAGTTCTGGAATATGTCAACCATAGGGCTGTAGGTTGAGCTGTAAAGTGATTCCGAGGGATTGATATAAAAGTGTAGGTTGTCGTTTCCGCCTCGGATGATGTTGTTGATGCTCCCAAAGTGATTCTTAAAGCCTAGGCTCGTGGGAGAGATGCCGTGTACTTTGAGAATGGGCATATTGATCAGGTAGGTAGCTTGGTACAGAACATCGGCCAGCAATCGGTCGCTCAGGTTGCCCTGTGGGTCGGAAAACTGGACTGTGAGGCTACTGTATCCGCCGTGAGACACGGTGTTGACCTCATCACATTCTCCCTTACCATAGAATCGGACATTGGGGTAGCTGGACCTGATAGGATTACAGAAGCGGTCTGGGATGATGCGCCCCTCCACCGTGGCATCATAGATCCAAATATCATCCTGCCCCACACCTGCCCCCACTAGACCAGCCACAAGAGCCTTCACAGGCTGGGGGAGGGCGTCAATGTAGTTGCCTGTACCCTGGCAACCGCCGTTCAGGTACCCGCTGTTGTTAAAATTAACCTTGATAGCGACCCTTTGTCCTACCTGGTAACCTGATGGCTGTACCTGCGTAAACAGATCATTCCAGATGTCTGCCCACGAACTCTTGCCCGTCAGTCCCTGCAATCCAGCCAGCGTCATATCGTTCACGACACTTTGGTTTACAGCGTCGCCGTACCACCCGGAGCCAGACCAATTGGTCGCGTCCGGATCGTGTACGTGCACCACACGAGCTGAGCCGGGTATTGGGGTGTTGGGTGGAGTGGGTGTCGGAGTGGCGGTGGGGGTAGGCGTTGGCCCCTGCTTGGAGACGTAGGGTAAATATGCCTCGGGCGTGAGTGTGGCGTCCGGGGCCAACAAACTGGACTGGCTGATGGGTGTGGGTGTGGCGCCTTGGGCTATCGAACTTGGCTCCTTGATGTCTCCGCCAGGCAAGCACTTTCTCAGGGCGAGAAATGCTCCGGCCCAAAGCCCCCCCTTTATCAGATCACGCCTGCTGAACTTTTTTCGTTCCCGATTGTCCTCCACCATCAGTCCATCTCCTTAACAAGTATTTACTGCTGTGCGCTCTCATCAAACGTCTGCAGATTCTACCACAAATGGCAGAATATACGAATTTCACGAGCTGGCGGGAAATGTCATCCTCACCACCTGCTGCCAGCTTGTCGCTGAATTATGCTCCCCGCTCGCCCTGGGAACACGCCCTCTCGTATACCTCCCCCAGCCGCCGACCGCTGGTCTCCCAACTGTGGTGGGATTCCACGTACCGCCGCCCATTTGTCGTCATTCGTCCTGCCAGGGGGGGATCCGAGCAGACCTGCAGAACCTGGGTCGCGAACGTATCCGGATCGTCAGCTACTAATACCTCTGCCTCCTCTCGGGCCTCCAAGCCTGCAAACGCGGCTGAGGTACAGACTACGGGTGTGCCCATCGCCATCGCTTCCAGCACTTTGAACTGCACACCGACTGCGTATGGGACTGGACACACCGCCACCGTTGCCTGCGCCAGGTAGGGCCGCAGGTCCTCCACGGTGCCAGAGACCTGGATGCGCCCATCATCTGCCAGTTGGCGCACCGCTTCCGGCGGGTCTTTGCCCACGATCTGGAATCGTACTTGAGGGTCTTTTGCCCAGATGCGGGGCAGTACCTCACGCGCAAAGTACAGCACAGCGGCGACGTTGGCGTGGTAGCTCATCTTGCCAGTGAAAACCACCGTGGGATTACTGGCTTCTGGCTTCTGACTTCTGATTTCTGGGGGGCGGAAGTATTCTAAATCCACGCCGTTGGTGACCACTGTGATGGGGGCGGGTTGGGCATTCGAGGGTAGGTAGCGGCGCCCCAATTCCTCTAGCGCTTCCTTGTCCCGTTGGGAGGTGATCACCACCTGGTCGTAGTGCGTCAGGAGCCGGGCCTCGTAGCGACGGGTGCGGGCCAGGTCCACCGCCGTCATCAGGCGGGAGCGGAGTTGCGCCCCGCTCTGCGCTGCTTGCTCGAACAGCAGCGAGATGCAGTCCACCGAGTCGTACACCGCTGGCGTCTCCCCGATAGCTCGCACCAATCGGGCCGCCCGCAGGTGCTCGATGTGTACGACGTCGAAAGAACCCTCGCGCAGCAGTGCTATCAACCGCCGCTCCATCTGAGGATGGTAGGAGTAGACCGCCTGGAGCGGCTCACGGGTGGGTAACGCCCGCAGGCAGTTGGTCAGGGAGCGCGCCAGGGAGACCGGGAATATTTCCACCTGTACCCCCCAGTCCCTCAGTGCGTTGGCTTGTTCCTGCTCCTCTGGGGAGTCGCCGGCCGCCGTCAGCAGGGTGAGGCGATGGCCCAGCCCGACCAGCGCCCGGATCAGGTTGTAGGGCCGGGTGCGGATGCGGGATGGGACGTAGGGGGTGACGTAGAGGATGTTCATTCTGATCCTCTATGCGGAATGCCCAGTTTGGCCTCCACCGCTGCTACCACTTCAGGCACGGCTGCGACCTCTAGCCGGTCCAGGGCTTCCTCGCGGCTCATATACCCCTCCCGCACCAGGCCCGCCAGTTCCATCGCGTAAGGGTGGTATCCCATTTGCTCCAGGTGGGTCAGGTTGGCAAAGCTGTTGAGCAGGCAGTTGGTCGAGTTGGGATCGGTATCTTGAGGACGCACCCAACCCAGCGCCTGGATTCGTTCCACGGCGGTCTCCTCGTCATAGTCCAGGAAGGCCAGGGGAGAGACGTTGTAGGGAAACTCTGGGACGTTTTCCAGATGGCGTTTCTCGGGAAAGTAGGCGGTGATTGGGCTGTCGGTCGCTTTCTCCAGAGGAGCCATTGCCGTCTCGACCATGGCCTGGAGCATCCGAGCGTTGGTGCGAAAGATGGCGGAGGCCAGTGGAATCTGCCCGGGCGACCAGCCGTAGACCAGCAGGGGAATATCCTTTTCCAGCGCCATCCGCAGGCCGATTCCCTTTGCCAGGGCCATGCAGGTGTTGCAGATACCGCTGGCCCGCTCCAGCGCTCGCGGCGGATACATCCCTGGCTGTGTGGAGGCCAGAAAGACCTCCCGCAGAAAGTCGAAGCGGGGTTTCACGATGACGTGGTCCACCTTGAGGTTTTCGGCGACCACTCCCATATTCTTCAAAGCCGCCGGGGAAACGAAGCCATTGTCGAAGGTAAAGGCCAGGACGCGCAGATCGTACTGCTCTTTGAGCAGCCAGAGGGTATAGGTACTGTCCTTTCCCCCGCTCCAGCTCATCAGGCAGTGGTGCCCTGACCGGTCGCGCACCTGGGAGATCAGTTCCTCGAATCGTGCGCGCAGGCGGGTTTTCTGGTCGGCCCGTCTTTCTGCCTGCGCCCCGGTCGCCGGGGCCCGCCGACAGTATTGGCAGATTCCCTCTGCGTCGAATTGGATACCGGGGAAGGTCTCGGGCAATATACAGCGTTTACATCGTTTCACAATTCCTTACTCCTGCCCCCGGCAGATGCGGACGGGGTGAGCTGCTTCTGCGCGTCGGGCCGCAAAGTTCTCTACGAACAGGTGATGGAGTAGCTGGGTGGAGAGGACTCCCACCAGTGCCATGTCATCTCCTTCGCTGACCCGCGCACTGGTCTGACATTTGCGCGTCAGACGGGCCACTGCTTGGGGATTAAAGATGCCACTGGCTTGAATTGCCTCTGCCGAAAGTAGTGCATCCACGTAGGGTGGGGTTTCCTGCACGCCAGGCTGGGCAAAGAAGGCCGAGTGGATAGGAGCGCGATAGGGCTGCTTGCGCCGTTGCCAGATCTGGGGGGGCAAGAGTCCCTGGGCGCTCTTTCTGAGGATATGTTTCTCCTGCAAGCCCCGTATCTTGAAGCTAGGTGGGAGGCGGCTGCAAAACTCTACTACCCGATGGTCCAGGAAGGGGAAGCGCCCTTCCACCGAGTTGGCTGCCATCATCCGGTCTCCCTGAGAGGAGAGGAGGTAAGGCGACATGAAGGTGGCGACCTCGATGTATTGGGCTTGAGCCAGGGAGCTCCAGCCAGACAGAGCGCTGTTCAGTGAGGCCAGGAACTCTTCCGCCGGGTCATATCCTTCCAGAGACTCCCGCAGCCCGCCGGAGAACAACCGTTGCAGGCGCGTGGTGTTGCGCCAACGGATGCGATGGGAGTAGCCTGGCCCGCCAGTTTCTGTCAGTCCCTGGCGGAAAAAGGCGGCCAGGTAGTTGCCACCGTTAGAGAGATCGGCTACGTAGGGGTAGAGCCTCTGTAGCAGCAAGGGCCGCCAGGCCGATTCCGGCTGCCGAGCCCAAAAACGGCGCACCTTGTCTTCCTTGAAGATGTTGTATCCGCCCAGGAATTCGTCCGCCCCCTCCCCCGTCAGAACGACTTTGATGTTGTTATCGTGGACCAGCCGGGAGAGCAGGTACATTGGCGCGGGCGAGGTGCGCAGGAGCGGGGCCTCGGCGTGCCAGACCACCTCTGGGAAGACCTGCCTGACGGCGTCGTTGGTGCACTCGGTGCGGCGATGGTCGGTGGACAGGAAAGCGGTGGCGATCTCTTGGTAGGATCGCTCGTCGAAGGCGCGCTCCTCAAAGGCGATGGAGAACGTGCACAGAGCCTCTGGAGTGTGCTGCCGGATGAGGGCGGCGATGTAGGTGGAATCTATCCCGCCGCTGAGGTAACTTCCTACTGTGACGTCCGCCCGCAGCCGTAGCCGTGTGGCGTCAGAGAGCAGGTCTCGCAACTGTTCTGCGGCCTCTTGTTCGGAAATCTGTACCTCGCCTCTCGTCTGTGGAAACGTCAGTCCCCAGTAGCGAGAGATGGTGTGGGAGCCAGCGCGCACCTGCATATAGTGGCCCGGTGGAAGCTCCAGAATGCCCTCGAAGGTTGTGCGCGGCGCAAGAGGCGCCCAGAAAGTGAACGCCTGCGCCAGGGCGTGACGGTCGAGCCGGGCTTCCACGCGCGGGTCCAATAGCAATGTTTTGATCTCTGACCCAAAGACCAGCCCCTGGGGTAGCGAGGTGTAGAACAGCGGGCGGATGCCCACCCGGTCGCGGGCCAGAAACAGCTCCTTCTTCCGGGTGTCCCAAATAGCGATGGCGAACTGACCGTTGAGTTGCTGGAGGCACTCTGGCCCCATATCTTCGTAGAGATGGAGGATGACTTCGGTATCTGAGCGGGTGGTAAAGCGGTGGCCCTTTCGCTCCAGGCCGACGCGCAGTTCTGGGTGGTTGTAGATCTCGCCGTTAAAGACGATCCACAGGGATTCATCCTCGTTGGGTATAGGTTGCTGCCCTGTGCTCAAGTCCACGATGCTGAGGCGGGCACAGCCGATGCCCACCCGCTGGTCCACGTAGAGACCGAACTCGTCGGGCCCACGGTGGCGGATCATCCCCAACATTCGTTTCAGGAGACCGACGTCAGGGGGATGCTCCCCGCTCCAATCCAGTGTGCCGATGATGCCGCACATATCAAATCTCCTAGACCTCGGAAGTCTCCGAGACTTCCGAGGTCTTGAGGGCTGCCGACCGTATCTTCCCCGATGACGTCTTGGGCAGCGAGTCGCGGAACTCGACCTGCTTGGGCATCATAAAGTCTTCCAGGTGTTGGGCGCAGTGACGCAGCACCTCTTTCTCAGTGAGATGATGACCCTCCCCGCAGACGACAAAGGCCTTGACTGCCTGGCCCAGCAGTTCATCCGGCACACCGATGACGGCGGCCTCCACTATCCCCGGCAACTGGTAGAGCACGCTCTCTACCTCTTTGGGGGCGATCTTCTCGCCGCGGCTCTTGATGATATCGTCCTTGCGGGATACAAAGTAGAGGAATCCCTCCTCGTCCATCTTGAACAGGTCGCCTGTGCACAGGAGACGTTCCGCCGGGTAGCGACCGGGCCGGTACCACCTGGCGGTTGCCTCCGGGTTGTTCCAGTACCCCTGCATCACGTGAGAGCCACGGACTATCAATTCGCCCACCTTCCCTGGTCCCAGCTTGTTGCCATCGTCGTCCTCGATCCAGACCTCGGTGCCGGGGATGGCGATGCCGACTGATCCAGGCCGGCGGTCCAACTCTTCTGGCGGCAGGTACAGGGTGCGCTTGCACTCGGTGAGCCCGTACATCGAGTACAGACGCGCCCAGGGGAAGGCGTCCCGCAGCCGCTGGATGTGCTCCACCGGCAGAGCGGCAGCGGTGTTGGTCAGGTAGCGCAGGGATGAGAGATCGAACTTGGTCAGGTCCATTTGGAGCAGCACGGCGAAAAGTGTCGGCACGCCGGGCAGGCCGGTCACGCGCTCCTGCTCAATGCGCTTTAGCACCGCTGCCGGGTAGGTGAAGGATCGTTCCAGCACTAGGGTGCCGCCGAACTTGAAGACCATCATCAACTGGTATAGACCATAGTCGAAGGAAAGAGGGAGAACGTTGATGACTATATCGTCCGGCACGTTTTCCAGATACTGGATGATGGAGGAGGCGGCGAAAGCCATGTTGGCGTGGGTGGACATCACCCCCTTGGGATCGCCGGTGCTGCCGGAGGTATAGATCAGGCAGGCCAGATCCACGTCAATGGTGGGGCAGGGGGGGCGGGTGGGAGAGTTAGTGTCTAGTAGTTGAGGGAAAGGAATTGTGTGGGCGTGTGAGTGTGGGGGGGACTTTCCGCATAGAACGGCCAAGCTCAGGGATGGAACCGTGTCGAAGAGTTGCGCCGCCTGTTCGCCGAGCCGTCCCGGGGCGAACAGTCCGCGGGCGGCGCAGTTGTTCAGGATGAAGGCCAGCTTGCTCGCCTTGGTGGTGGGGTTGACGACGGTGAAAGTGGCGCCAGCTTTGAGAATGGCAAAGATGGCGACTACGGTCTCCACCGAGTTGGGCAGCCATATCGCCACCCGGTCTCCGCGCCGTATCCCCAGTTCCAGCAACCCGTGCGCCAATCGGTTGGTTTGCTCCTCGAGATGGGCGTATGTCAGTCGTTGGCCGTCGCAGATCAGGGCTATCTTGTCTGGGGATCGTTCCGCGCTATGCTGTAGAAAGTCGTTCACCAGCATCGGGTATTGCCTCCCCTGTCTTGGACCGCACATAGCGTGCCAACTGTGTCACAGAGTCAAAGTTCTCCGGCAGGATTTCCTCGTCCTCCACTGTGACACCAAAAGTCTCCTCGACGAACATCACCAGTTCCAGCACTCCGGTAGAGTCCACGACTCCCTCTTCCAGAAAAGAGGCGTCGTTCTGTAGCTGGCTGCCGTCATCGGTGAAGAGAAAGTTCTCCAGAATAAAAATTCGGATAGCAGTTTCTATAGGCATATGTATGCGACCTCCGTATTCTCTCATTTTATGGACTTGGAGTTGGTTTGAGGTGATGAGAATCATAAAAAGGGGCTAGAGGTGGAGCCAGAACGACTTGGGACAGCGATCTGTCGCCCATCTTTAGCTGATTTCCAGTATATTCGTTACCTGACTCTGACGATCAGATTCTACCATGAATAGAATCCAGGTTCAAGTGGCAACGAGGATGACGAATTTGAGAATTCCTACGAGTCCTGGCGTTGACGGTGCCGGGAGAGCGATGGCGCAAGAGGCTGACCGTGGCTTGGGCACGACCTTTGAGCGATTCGCTATCTACAGGTGGCTGGAGTATGTAGCGGAACATTGTGTTATCCACACGGTGCTGGAGGGGCCGGGCGATGGTGTGGCGGGCATACCCGGCATTCACAGTATCCCCCTGGCGCAGCGAGGTTGTGAGGTGACTGTGGCTCTCGGCGGAACGGCGGAGATAGCTCTGGCCAAACGGACGTGGACTGCCCAGAGCTGCCTGGCCCAGGTGGATTTCGTCTGCGTGGATGGCTTCCCCCTGCCATTCCCTGATCACTGCTTTGACCTGGTGTGGAACTTTAACCGGCTTTCGTTCTTGGACCCGCAGGCGCTGCTGGCGGAGATGGTGCGCCTTTCCCGACGCTACGTGGCCCTGGTGGTGCCCAACCGGCGCAACTATGGCTTCCCGGCCCGCAGGCTCTTCCACGCCCGCACTGGCTTGCCCTGGCCCTACGGCGACACGACGGTGATGGACCCGGGCACGGTGCGGACGCTCTTGAAACAGGCCGGGCTGCGGGTATTGGAGATACGCTGGCTGGACGTGCCCTGGTGGCCGGACATTATAGATCCGGTGGCGTGGCTCAAGGCGATGATCCCCGGGATGGGAAGATCGTTCTCCCGTGCCCGGCAAGACGGGGGATATCGTTGGGAGCCAGAGGGCCTGCCTTACTTTGATCCGGTTGCCCACGCCGACCTCCACCAACGGATGCACCGTCTGGGCTGGATGGAGCGAACCTGGCCCTCCATGCTTCAGATGGTGTTTGCCCATCACTTTGCGGTGCTGGCGGAGAAGAGGGATGCGGGTGCTTGACCTGGCCTGGCGGCTTCCGGCCTATGTGGCTTCTCGCCGCTGGGGTTGGCCCCGTCCTTTGCCGATGAGCCTGACGCTCAGCCTGACCTACCGCTGTAACTCCCGTTGCGCTACCTGCAATGTGTGGCGTCGCCCTGAGCTTGTCGCAGGGCCAGAGTCAGAGGAATTGGCGGTGGATGAGTGGGCTCGCGTACTGCACTCGTTGGGCCACGCTCCCTATTGGATAACCGTCAGTGGGGGGGAGCCTCTCATAAGGGAAGACGCCGCCGAGATCATCCGCCTGGCCTGTGAGCACTGCCGTCCATCCATCATCAATATCCCTACCAACGGGCTGCTGCCGCAGCGGATCGCCCGCGCCGTCGGTGATGTCACGGCGGCCTGCCCTCAGGTTGGCATCGTGGTCAACCTTTCGCTGGACGGCTGGGGAGAGGATCACGACCGCATCCGAGGCGTGCCCGGCAACTTTGAGCGGGCGATGGAAACCTACCGGCGGCTGCGGGAGTTGCAGGCTCCCAACCTGACTCTGGGGGTTCACACCGTAGTCTCCCGCTTCAACGTGGAAACAGTACCCGCTCTCTATACCCGCGTGCAAGAAGAATTGGCTCCTGATTCCTACATCACCGAGATTGCAGAGGAGCGGGTGGAACTGGGCACACTGGGGGCGGGCATCACTCCCCCCGCCGACGCTTATGGGAGAACCATTGAGCAGGTGATGGCGCGGATGTCCCATCCGTCTTATGGTCTGGGCAGGGTGACGCGGGCCTTTCGCCGCCGCTACTACCGCTTGGTGCAGCGGTGGCTGCGGGAGCGGCGGCAGATCATTCCTTGCTACGCTGGCTGGGCCTCGGCCCAAATCTCGCCGGAGGGTGACGTCTGGTTCTGTTGTGTACAGGCCGAACCGGTGGGCAATCTCCGGGAGGCTGGCTACGACTTCCGGCGGGTCTGGTGGGGGGAGCGGGCGCAGGATTTGCGCGAGGAGGTGCGGGCGGGCCGGTGTGACTGTCCACTGGCCAATGCTGCCTACACCAACCTCCTGCTGCACCCATCTTCGCTCGCCGGTGTGATGTGGGACTTGGTCCGGGGAAGTGGTCAGCAATGAAGGTGCTGGTCACTGGAGCGACTGGCTTTATCGGCGGGCATCTGGCCCGCTATTTGACGATGCAGGGCCACTCCGTGCGGGCGTTGGTGCGCCGTGAGAGTCCGGCGCTGACTGAGGCCGGGGTGGAACTGGTACTGGGCGACATCACCGACGCTCTAACAGTGCGAGCAGCCGCGCAAGGAGTGGAAGCTGTCTTTCACCTGGCTGCCGTGCGCGACGTGTGGGGCACACCAGAGTCCGTTTATCGAGAGGTCAACGTCGCAGGGACCCGGCGCTTGCTGGAGGCTGCCGCTGAGGCGGGCGTGGACCGCTTCGTCTATTGCAGCTCGGTGGGTGTGGCGCGCTATCCGGGCAACCTGCAGGCCGATGAGACGCTGTCTTTCTCCAGACCGACGAGCCAAGTTTTCTATCATTGCACCAAAGCGCAGGCGGAGCGAATGGCGCTCGAGGCGCGGGCGGTAGTGGTGCGCCCGGTCATCACCTACGGGCCGGGAGATGGAGAGGGTTTCGTGACGCGCCTCATCACACTCCTGGCGCAGGGGCAACCCGTCTGGGTGGGGAACGGGCGCAATCACGTGGATTTGGTCTACATTGACGATCTGGTGATCGGGATGTATACTGCTCTGGTACGAGGCGCGGCGGGGAGAGCATATATCCTCTCCGGGACGGCGCCGATCCAAGTGCGGGCGCTGGTTGACAAAATATGCAAACTCGTAGAAGTGGGCGCACCGCGTATCTGTGTTCCGGCATCCTTCGCCCGGTTGGCAGGGTGGGGGATGGAGATGCTCTACGAGGCTGGTTCTCGGGTTGGCCTAGTTCCGAACGGAAAAGAGCCTTTCATCACCCGCGACAAGGTCGCCACACTGACGGTAGACCGGGGCTTTAGTCACGCGCGGGCGAGCCGAGAGTTGGGGTACCGGCCGCGAGTGGACTATGACGAGGGATTACGGCGCACGCTGGACTGGCTTCAGGAAAGAGAGGAACGAGATTGATGTCTGTTCCACGTTTCTGGCGGTTCAATAGAGAGCGATACACACTGACCGGCGCTAAGTGCACGAACTGCGGCGAGCAGTTCCTGGCCGCGCGCTTGGTGTGCCCGCAATGCCACAGCGAGATAGAACAGATTGCGCGGCATGTTTTTCCAACTCTGGCAGTGAGCGAGCCGTCGCGGAATGATGCGCAGTCTTTGGTCAGTGCCACGGTGCTGATCCCATCCTACAATGCCGCCAGCACTATCCGGGGCACGCTTTCCCCCTTGCTGGAGCAGGATTTCGACGAGTCCTACGAGATTATCGTGGTGGACAGCTCATCCGATGAGACTCCACGCATCATTACTGCAGAGTTCCCAGCGGTGCGCCTGATACACCTGGATGAGCAGACCGATCCCGGCACAGCGCGCAACTTGGGCATTGTCCAGGCCAGGGGGGAGATTATTGCTTGCATTGACGCTGACTGTATTGCCTCCCCTGATTGGTTAAAGCGGATGGTGACGGAGCAGCGGGCGGGCCACGAGGTAGTGGGCGGTACGATAGAGAACGGCAACCCAGAGAACCTCATCGCCTGGGCGGGTTACCTGGGAGAGTTCCGCGAATGGCTGCAGGTGGGCAAGGCCCGCCTGGTGGAACACGTGCCGACGTGCAATATCTCCTACCATCGCTCGATATTCGCTCGATTTGGAGGGTTCCCCACTGAATTTTATCCCCAAGAAGACTTGCTCTTCCACTGGCGGCTCTCGCAGCACGGAGTGCCCATCTGGTTCGATCCGAGCATCCGTGTGCGGCACGTGCATCGTTCCACCTGGCGGGCCTACAACCGGCATCTGCGTCGCATCGGGCGCATCACGGCGCGGGTGCTCAAGTTGACCGGCGACGAGGGTGTCTTCCTGGCCCGCTCCCCCGTACTGGCACTGTTAGCAGCTCCGATTTTGCCCCTGGTCAAGTGGCTGCGCACAATCGGCGTGTTTATGAGCCAGCAGCCAGACGTGCTGCGCGAGCACGCCCTGGCTCTGGTACCTTTTCTGGTGGGACTTTATGCATGGGCCTGGGGATTTGTCGAAGGAACCTGGTCACCGCCTCTTCGTGTTTCGGAGCGAGAGGTGCTGTGGCAGACTGATTCCTAGTTCTGAATTAGGGACATAGTTGTGTTTATTCGTGACGTGTTTCTTACCTTTTCCACAGAAGTGCTCGCCATTGCGGGGAATTTTCTTACCGGTGTCGTGTTGGCGCGAAGCCTGACCCCCGCCGAACGAGGGGTGATGGTATTGGTTATGACGTTACCTTGGACCGTGGTCAGCTTTGTTAGCCTGGGTCTGCCGCAGGCCAACATCTATCTGATAGGGAGAAACAAGCGCGATGCAAAAAAGGTCCTGGGCAACGCGCTTGTGCTTTCCGTGGTCCTTGGTCTGGTGTCGGTGCTCGTGCTCAGTGCGGCGAAGGATTTGCTCTTCCGTACAGTGCTGAATGATTTACCTTCCGAGTATTGGCTGCCGTTGATGATGCTCGTACCCATCTTGCTGGTGGATGTTATGGCGCTCTCGATCCTGTGTGCTCGTCAGCGATTTGATTTGTTCAATCTGCGCCGGATGGTTCTGCCGATATCCATGTTGGTTGGATTTGTGATTGGGCTGGTCGTGAGCAAAGGCGGGATGGGTGGTGGCGTGGGAGTGTACGTCGTCATCACTGTTCTAATGACGGTTCTTGGCCTTGCTTTGACCTGGCGAGAAGTGCCACTGACGCTGGGCTTTGATCGCCGACTGACGGGAGAGTCCCTTCGATTTGGGCTGAAGTCCTATCTACACGATTTGGTTGGTGGGCTCAACTACCGCGTTGACGTGTACCTGCTTGCGCTCTTTTTGGCTCCTGACCAAGTGGCCTTTTATGCCGTGGCGGCCTCGCTGGCCGAAGTGGCCTGGTATATTCCCAATTCAGTGGGAACAGTGCTTTTTCCTCGTCTATCACACGCGCCAGTGGAAGAAAATCACCAGATTACGGCCAAAGTCTGCCGCAACACATTTGTGCTCACGGGCCTGGTTGTGGCGGGGTTGCTGGCTCTGAGCTGGCTATTTGTGCCCTGGGTCTATGGTTTTGCTTATCGTGCCACCATCCCTCCGCTTCTGGTTCTGTTGCCCGGTGTGCTGTCCATGGTTATCTACAAGGTGCTCGCCCGCAGTTTTACCAGCCGGAATTTGCAGCAGATCCCGATTCTGGCTGCGAGTGTAGCGTTGATGCTCAACGTTGGCCTTGATTGGCTGTTTATTCAGAGGTGGGGCGTGGTGGGTGCAGCGATGGCCTCCACGGTGGGATACACAGCGGCGGGGGGGGTGTTGTTGGTTTTCTTTTTGCGCGATTCCAGGCTGTCCTGGCAAGAAGTGCTGCGTCCCAGATGGGATGAACTGATCGGACATTGGCGTTGGGCCAAAGCCAGTTTTCAAAGCCTGGTAGCGCGAAGTCGGAGTACTTGAGGAGGCAGGATAGTGTCCAAATGTCTGGGTGCTGTTGCTCGCTTCACTCGCTGGCGAGATTGGGGGCCGGGAAAGATACCGGTACTGTGTACGATTCTGTTCTATATCGGCCTGGCCAATCGCCAGGTTTCAGCCTCGTTCGTTCTAGATTTCGCTCTGTTCGTTTTGTACGCAACGCTTCACTCGGCCCTCGGCTACGTGGTCAACGACTGGGGGGATCGTGCGCTCGACGCTCGTCATGGCAAGCCCAATGCCTTTGCATCTCTAACCCGCATCCAGGGAGTTGTGGCACTGGTGGGCTTGCTGCTTTTAGCGTTCCTCTCGGGCCTGCCCTTTGCCCGGCGGCAGATGGTGCTCCCTCTGTGGTTGGGATGGGCTTTCTTTGCCCTGGCATATTCTCTCCCCCCACTGCGGCTCAAAGAGCGGGGTGTCTGGGGGCTAGGTTTCTCTTTCGTGGCTCAGTGGTCCTTGCCCGTCCTGCTGGCCTTTGCAGCGTTGGGTCGGTTTGGTGGATGGGATATGGTTGTGTTCGCTTTGGCGGTCACGGTCAGCGGGGCTACCCTGGAGATCGCGCACCAGAGATGGGATCGGGCGCACGATCTGAGCACTCAGACTGGCACCCTGGGCACTCGTGTTTCGCCGGCAAAGCTAGACCAGTTATTTGCTGCCGCTCTCGTCTTGGATCGAGTGGCGCTAGGGGCAGTCCTAATCACCATGATGGTAAAGTTCGCTCCTGTAGCTGTCGGGCATCTGTCGCTATCGCCAGCCCTCCCGCTCGTGGGGGTATATGTTGTTCTGTTCGTGACCGCGCTGTATGAGACGATCCGTGCGTCGCGTCGCGGCGAGCTCGTGGATCCGTATTACGACTCCCAGCGCAGCGCGACCAAGCTGCTACACGAGACTATGCCCAATCTGGCCGTGCCGGCTTACTTGATGGTTCTGGCGGCGGTTCATCAACCGATTAACTGGCTCTTGCTCGTAGCTTTTCTGTTCTGGCGGTTGGTGTTGGGGCAGGCCGATTGGCTGTGGCCGTGGCGGGCCGTCAGGGATTGGTGGCATAGACAAAGACGGCCAGAGATGGGTTCTTGAGTTGTGAATACTTGTGACGTAGTGATCATCGGAGCAGGTTTGGCTGGTCTCTCGGCGGCGGTCACCATCGCCCAGGGGAGCGACGCCGAGATCGCCATCATAGAGGAGCGTGGGGTCGGCAGCAACAACCCCACGCCTATGACGTTCGTTGACGTGGTGGAGCGGTTCGGCTTGGAGAATCACGTGATAGGCCGCTACCGCAGGTTCACTTTTCACAGTTCTCTGGGCAACAAGTCGAGCCACACCTATGATGTTTCTCCTTTGGTGGCCCTCGACTATCAGGGGGCCTGTGAGGAGTTGCTAAGCCGCGCTCGGGCGGCCGGGAAAGTTGAGTTTGTTCTAGACAGAGCCTCACGATTGCAGCGGATGACCGATGGTCGCTGGCTGGTGCACGTTGCTGATGGGCTGGCTATTGCTGCCTCATTGCTAGTTGACGCCTCGGGGCGGGCTTTGTTTGCCACTGATGCGCTGGGTCTGCCGTGGCCGCGCATGTTCAGCCATTGCTTTGGCCAGAACTTGGGCTGCGCTGCACCTGATCCGGAGGAGGTCTTTTTCCTGGCTCCCTCCGACCGCTTTGGCGATGGGGGCGGCTGGCTGTATCCGCTTGCCGACGGACGGGTCAGTTTTGGCTACGCTACTCTGAGCACAACGCCAGACTATCCGAAGCAAACGGTACAAGAGCGCTACTACCGTGCCCTGCGTGAGTTTGCACCCTACGCCAGTTGGCTGGCCGATGCTCAACCTGATCACGTAGAGATGGGCACGATCCCTGTATGCCCCCCACGTAGGTTTGTGTACGACGGGCTTGTGCTGGTGGGCGACGCCGCCGGCCAGGCTACGATCTGGTCGTGTATGGGCAGCGAACCGGCGTTGATTGGCGGTCAACTGGCCGGGAGGGCTGCCATCGCGGCCCACCGGCGGGGCGACTATTCAGCGGGCGTGTTGGAAAGTTACCAGCGACAGTGGGATCAAGAGTACCGCCGCATTTACCAGCAAGGCGTGTTGCTGGCCCCCGTTAGCTGGAGGCAAGGGGAGGTCAACTGGAACCGGCAGATTCCGCTGGTGCAGCAACTCGCCCCCCAGCAAATGTTGGCAAGGTTGCGCACCAACTGGCCACTGCTTCCCTGGTGGAAGATCGCCTCTATCATTGTCTACGATTGGATGGGACGCGTCCGGCGAGGCCTTGTGGCCCGCTTGAAGGGCAGTAGCGCCAGAGGAGTTTCTGGCAATGAGCCAAGTGCTTGTTCGAGTTAGGGCCTTGGTTCTAACGGTCGTCTTGGTGTCGGGGGGCACAGCGAAGTGCGTGCCGGTGAATTCTGTCCCTGTCTCTCAGGCCAGCACGGTGATACACGCCGATTGGGAACGGGTCGTTGGATCGGGGCCTACCCATTATGGCGTAGAATACGGCTGGATCGACCAGGATCGCGATCTGTTTCTGGAGCGCTATCGCCTGTTGCATGCCAACACGGTGCGGGTACAGGTTGATCAGGAGTATCTTGAGATGGTCAACGACAATGACGATCCCAATGTTTCGGAGATTGATTTCGATGTGACCCTGCCGCTCGACGTTGAGGAGGGCAAGTATCTGAGTTACCGTGAGATGTTCTCCGCATTGGCCACCGAGTTTCCGGATATGTACTTCCACATCAACGTATGGCTGGCGGCCCGCTGGAACGCCTCCGATCCCAATGGTTATCTGGGACTGGGTGGCGCTTTTCCTCCCCTGGACTATGCTGAGCACGGCGAGTTCGTCCGCGAGTTGGCCCGCTGGCTGGTCGACACCTGCGGGATTGCACCGGAGCGGCTCTCGTTCTCCTTTGTCAATGAGCCCAACCTGGCCTCATTCTTTGTCGGGACGCAGGCCGACCTGGTCCAGATGGCGGCCGAGACACGGTCCGCCCTCGACCAAGTCTCCCCTCAGATCCAAATTATGGGGTTGGATGAGGTTCACGGCACCGGCTGGACGGACGACTTCTACCCTCAGCGACCGGATGGCTGCTGTGACGCCTGGACTTTCCACGCCTACGAGCAGGGTGTTGGGCCGCTATGGAACGCACTGCAAACCCGCGTAGGGCACTTGAGCGGGTATGGTCCGGTGTGGGCGACCGAGTTTGCCGACACGAACAACGGCAGCCCCGACGCGCAGATGGATTTCTCCACCCGCGAGGCCGCGCTGGGGTTCGCCGAGGTGGTCGGCCGGTTGTGGGCGTCGGGCGCGGATGGCATTATTCACTTCCGCCTGGCCGATACGTACGTTGACCAGTTGGGCGGTTGGGCCGGGCATGGGCTCTTTGCCGACTGGAGGGGCATTAAGAGCGACGGCGAGCCCTATGCTATCCACCCTTCTTTCTGGGTGTTTGCTAATCTCTACGGACAGTTGGGTGGTGGGCAGATCGTCAGCACCACGGCCCCTTCCGACCTGGTCGTAGTGGGCGCTCGCCGGGACGACGTGTTCCCATCCCGTCTGGCTCTGTGGGTGACCAATCCCACGGATACCGTGTACACCACGACGGTTCAGGTAACTGGTTTTCCCACCAACACGGCCCAGATTGAGGTGCTGGACAATCTGAGCGGTAGTATGCCTGTGGAAATATTGGCGGCCCAGGGGGTGCCGTTGACCTTTGACATAGTGGTCCCAGAACGTAGTTCATATACAATCATTGTCAAGGAACCGCCGCCCATTGCGGTATACCTTCCGTTCGCGTTCAGCTAGAGTGAATTAAGGAAGGTCAGTGCGTAGGCAAAGTGTGGAACAATGCTCAATGGTTCAGTGGACTCGATTCTCTGGCTAGACAAGATATCACTGGATCTGCGCCCCTGGGTGGGCGGCAAGGCCGCTGCTTTGGGGGCCTTGCGTTGGGCTGGGCTGCCTGTGCCGGATGGGTTCTGCATTACCATCGAAGTGGCTCAGGAGGGCATTGACGCGCGTTGGGCAGCGATTGTCGGTGCCTATCGTCAACTGGCTCCCGACAGTGGAGCTGTCGTCGTGCGCTCGTCTGGGGTGGCCGAGGATTCACCTGAGGCCTCATTTGCCGGGCAGTATGAGACCGTCCTCAACGTCCGGGGTGTGGAGGCCCTGCGGTCGGCCATCGAGCAGTGCTGGCAGGCGGCCAGATCTCCTCGTGTGCGGGCCTACCAGGCCCGGCACGGATACGAGGGTGATGACAAGCGACTGCCCCTGCTCGTCCAGCGACAGGTATCGGCGACAGTGAGCGGCGTGCTGTTCACTTTGGACCCTGTGTCTGGCAGTGATGAAGAGATGTTGATCGAGGCTGTCTCCGGGCTAGGTGAAGCGTTAGTTTCCGGCCACGCCGTCCCCACGCGGTATCGCGTCAGTCGCCAAGGGCGTGTTCGCGCCTTGTCGTCCGAGGAATTGTTGACTCCCGTGCAATGCCGTGCGCTGGCAGAGTTGGGCGCTCGGATAGAACGCATTCTTGGGCCGGGGCAGGACATCGAGTGGGCTATAGTTGGGGAGCAGATCTATGTATTGCAGGCCCGACCCATCACCCGGAGCGGTGTCTCCGTGCCTCTGTCTCAATTGTGGACCCGGGCCAACATTGGCGAGGTCTTGCCTCACGTGGTCACGCCCTTGACGTGGGGCATATTTCGGGCTACACTATTGAACAACCCTGCTTTGGCATTCGGTGTATCGAGCAGTCGCAGACACGAGGGCGAAGGCATCAGGCTGCTCCACGGGCGCGCCTACGTCCGCCTTGACAGTCTGTTGGATTCTTTTTGTTACCTTCCCGCTATTACGCCCCAGGTGATGCGCCGAGTGCTCGGCGTCAACCTGCCCCCAGTGGCAGAATCTTATACCCGCCCTACGGGGTTGTTCGTTCGACTGGCGCAGGGGGTCTTTGTCCTGGACGCGATGCGCTTTCTGCCGCGCCTATCTCTGATGGTCGGGCGGTTGTCGCCTCCACCTGTTGCTGGACCAGAGAGGCTGGAGGAACTGGTTACCTGGACTGCGCGTTGCTTTCAGTTGCATCTCAAGTGCACGGCCTATGCTATCGGCGCGTTTGGCCTGCTGACCCATTGGCTAAAGCGGTGGATGCCCGCCGAAGCTGAGATTCTCTTGCCCCAAATCTTGATGGGGCGCGAGAATGTGCAGACGGCCACTCAGGGTATCTCTCTTTGGCGGCTGGCTGAGCAGGTGCGGGCGGATGCGGCTTTATTGGAAGTATTGGCCTCTGATCTCGATTGGCCCTCCGTCGTGAAGCGACTGGCAGATGCGTCTGGTGGACCAGAACTTTTGTGTGCGTTCCATGCTTTTCTGCAGGAGAACGGTGCCCGGGCGGCGGGTGAGTTCGAGTTGGCCGTACCGCGCTGGCGAGAAGACCCTGCCTTTGTCCTGGAGGTGTTGCGCAAGTTTTTGAACGCTCAGCAAACAGAGACTCCCCCGGATGCCCTCACAATGCGGCGGTATCATCGGCAAGGGGCCATTGCGCACATCCAGGCTACCCTAAGGCCGGCGCAGCGCTGGGCCTTCACCCGGCTTCTCGCGTCATACAGTAGTTACACCACCATGCGGGAGAACGTTAAATACCGGTTGATTGAAGGCTATGCCCTACTGCGCCACGTCTTTCTGGAGATAGGCACCAATCTGGCGACTATGTCCATGTTGGGCAACGCCGACGATGCATTTTTCTTGACACCGCCGGAGGCTATAGCCCTGGCAGCAGGAGACGGGGACGTGCAACAGAAACGCGACCTGATCCAGGCCCGCAAGGAGCAACATACCCGTTGGGAATCGCAGATCGCCCCAGACTTGGTGGTGGGCGACGGACGAGAGGTCGTTGGCCCCCAGGGGGATGGATTGACCGGCATTGGGTGCAGTCCCGGCACGGTGGAAGGAGTTGCCCGCGTGCTGTCCGACATCTCTGAGGCGGATACTCTAAGACCAGGAGAGATATTGGTCGCTCCGCACACCGATCCGGGGTGGACGCCTCTGTTTCTGATCTGCAAGGCCGTGGTAACAGAGGTTGGTGGCTTTCTCTCTCACGGGGCGACCGTCGCCCGTGAGTATGGCGTCCCGGCCGTGGTCAACGTGCAGGGGGCAACTACTTGGATCAAGACGGGTGATTTGATCCAGGTGGATGGGACCAATGGGCGGATTGCAGTCGGCGATCGGTCGGGTGGTCGAAGGGACACGCCATGCGAGAGTTGATGCACAAACTTGCCGGAGTGACGCTGGCACTGGTGATGGTGATATGCGTCTTTTGGCCCTCTGTATCTCAGGCCGACGGTCCTTTCGATGACTTGACCTCGAACGAGTTGACCTTCGCCGGTCGCCGAGGGACCACGCACGTCGCTACCTGGGATACGGACACCTACGAGGTGACGTTTTCGACTCCCGATAGCACCTTCCCCTGGGATTGGATTGGTTTCGTCGGGGCGCAAGGCTCTGTGGCCCTGAATGGGTATCCTGATGTGGGCAATACATTCGCCATGTCGGATCCCAATGCGTTGGGGGGCGCGCAACCGGGTGATCTGATTCGCGTCAAGGGACGCGGCGTGTTGGGCCTGGCTCATCTCACCAAGATTGGGTTGGTTATCGGGTCGGGTGGTAGCGCTCAGCGAGCGTGGCTTTCCGACGGCGTCATTGACGAGTATACGGTGGCCCCTCACTTTGTTGGGTATCAGGTTTACGTCCTGGGGCGTACTGCTCGAGTGCGGGTGACCAGCCTGAATCCCCAGGATTATTACTCCGTGGCCGTAGTTGAGGTGAGCCTGGATGATCCCACAGATGCGCGGGTCCTGTTGGCCACCGACCTCGAACCGGCGATGGATTACCGTTATGCGGTTGAATTTCACAGCCGCAATGACACTCGGGTCTCGTTCGACGGTGGTTCTCAGGCTTTGATCGGTACTCAGGGAGCTGCGGCCCATCCGGTCTATGTGTATTCAGACCAGCCGCTTCACTCGTGGAGCGGCAGCGATCTTGGCTTTGGTCAATACCTGGCTGCCGATGTATTGGACGGACAACTCTATTCCGGCTACAGTGATGGGCGGGTGGCTCTCAGCGTCATTGCCCAACCAGTGCAGTTCTTTTACATTGGCTCGCAGGTGTTGGATAGCGCCACGCGCAGCGACCCGACTGCGGAGTGGGATGCACTGCGAGCCGCGCGTGTGAATCAGCTTGAGGCCCTGCCCACGATAGATTCACTAGTCATGCCCCGGTTCAAGTTCGTCAACTTTTTCTCCAACTTGATCCTCACCTATCTGATCAACCCAGATGGAGGACTGTTCTATACTGACAAAGCCTTTGTGTACGTTACCGACTCCATTATGCCAGCGATTGTGACGCCGCACTTGTTGCCTGAGGGGATGATCACGGCGTTTCGCGAGGGGCTGAACCTGATTGCGGACTACCAGTGGGCCGCGCCGGTTTCGGGGCATTATAGCTACTGCATTGACACTGACACGTGGCCGCCGTTGCCCTCGTGGTACGGGGGCAACCTGCCTGACATTATGAATTTCCGGCCCGGTGGAGGTTTGCACTACCAGGAGAACTACAGTGACGCGTATTCGACGGCCGAGTTCATCAACGCCATCTATGGCATCTACCTCAACGACGGCGATCTGAGTTACTCTCTGTCTCACCAGCACGCTGTTGATGCAGCAGTTTCAGGTCTACAGGCCTATGATGCTGCCTATGACAGTCAGTACGGGGAGGATGGCAACCTGTTCCCCAATTTGCTCGTGCCCATGGGGGACCTGTGCCAAATAGCAGGGGAGTATCCGGGTGAGTCGGCGCAGATGGTCTATGCGTTCCAGGACGGGGCGGAGCTTTTGCGTCTCTACGGGCGGGACGCTGAAGCAGATGCCTTGATCGCTGACTATGTCGTGCCTATGAGCAACACATTCGACGTTGTCTTCTGGGATGATAGTGCTGCTTTTTATCTGCCCGTTGCTGACCAGAACAGTCAGACGCGCACGGCAGGAACGTTTTATCAGGACCGCTGGGCGCATACAATATTTGTGCCTCTGCGTGGCAACCTGGGACGGGATCGTCTGGCGCAGATGTTGGACGTGTTCACCGGCCTGGACTTTTGGGAACCCAGCAACGACGTCCACTGGCTGGCCAAGGGGGACGAGAACTTTGCCACCCCTGGACGGTGGGGGTTATCGCCCAGCTATACCAATGGTTGGGGTATGTCTGGAGGGTATCTGGTGTTGCCTAACGCCATACCCCCGTTGGGCTACTACCAATTGGGACAGGTTGCCGACGCGGAACAGTATGCCAACATCTACTTTGACAAATGGGTTCAGTACGGTCCTCAAGAGACGATGATGGAGTATGATTATCAGATGCCCGGTCGCTTTGGGGAATCCTCGCTGTACATTGAATCGGCCTCTGGGACGACCTGGCTGTTGCAGATGGCCCTGGGCCTGGAGGTGAGCGGCACTCAAGTCACCATCATTCCCAAGCTCTCAGGGCAGTTTGTCGTGCGCCATCTGCACGTCACCTCTCAGGGGCTTACGGCTGTCATCAACTATGCCCGTGACGAGCAAGGGCAGGAGTGGATTGAGGTTGAGAATAATGAAGGGTTGACTATTCACGCACCTAACGCCGAGATCTGTCCTACTCCTACGCCGACCAATACACCGACGAGCACTCCCACCCCGACCGTGACCCCGACCGACACGCCCACGCCCACTCATACCCCCACTCCGACCTCGACCAACACGCCTACGCCCACGTCCACTCATACTCCCACCCCGACTCCGACCGACACTCCAACACCTACGCCCACTCATACTCCAACCCCGACTCCGACCCACACGCCTACGCCCACGTCCACTCATACTTCAACCCCGACTCCGACTGACACGCCTACGTCCACTCATACTCCAACCCCGACTCCGACCCACACGCCAACGCCTACGTCCACTCACACTCCAACCCCGACTTCGACCCACACGCCTACGCCCACATCCACTCATACTCCAACCCCGACTCCGACCGACACGCCAACACCTACGTCCACTCACACTCCTACCCCGACTCCGACTGACACGCCAACGCCTACGTCCACTCACACTCCTACCCCGACTCCGACCCACACGCCAACGCCTACGTCCACTCACACTCCAACCCCGACTTCGACCCACACGCCAACGCCTACGTCCACTCACACTCCTACCCCGACTCCGACCCATACGCCTACGCCTACGTCCACTCACACTCCAACCCCGACTTCGACCCACACGCCTACGCCCACATCCACTCATACTCCCACCCCGACTTCGACCCACACGCCTACGCCCACGTCCACTCATACTCCAACCCCGACCCCGACCGACACGCCAACACCTACGCTCACTCATACCCCCACTCCGACCTCGACCAACACGCCTACGCCCACATCCACTCATACTCCGACCCCGACCGACACGCCTACGCCTACGCCCACTCATACCCCCACTCCGACCTCGACCAACACGCCTACGCCCACTCATACTCCCACCCCGACTTCGACCGATATGCCTAATCCTGATCCTGAAGAACCCGAGTACCAAATCTACCTGCCTCTCATCAGCCATTCTATTCCTGTTGCAGACCCGGCTGACGAGATCTATTTCATTCACCCGATTGTGCGCTTTTCTGAATGGCTTGTCTCTTTATGGGAGCGCCTGATAGGAGCCAGGCTTCCTTGAGCCTGGGGGGCTATGAACGTGGGCACGATTGAAGATAGTAAAACGACAAACTATGACAAATATACAAGCAATCACCCTTACGTGGTTGAAAGAATAGGCCGCTTCTTTGGTGACCTTGCCAGACTGATCGCTTTGGTTGAGCCTATGAGCATTCTCAGCCTGGGCTGTGGTGAGGGGTTCGATTTGAAGAGTATCTGTGAAAAGAGTCCAGGCTCTCCTTATTGCTGTGGCTTGGATCTGAACCCGGGAGCCTTGCGAGTAGCCCAAGAACTAGTGCGTAATTTTCAGTTCGATAGTATACAAGGTGACATACATCATCTGCCGTTCAGATTAGATCGGTTTGACACCGTTCTTTGCTTAGAAGTTCTGGAGCATCTAGAACACCCTGAAGCTGTGATGAGAGAAATATCCCAGCGTTACAATGGCTACTGCGTCTTTTCTGTGCCAAATGAACCTCTGTACCGCTTGACGAGGATGCTGCTATTTCGACTAAACGTCAGGCAATTTGGGAATCATCCAGATCATATAAACCATTGGTCCAAGCGTAGCTTTGCGCAGCTAGTCGGCCAGTATTTCGTGATTGACCAAGTAACGACCCCGTTTCCCTGGACAATGGTGCTCTGTCATAGTAGAGGGGCAGCGGGATGAGATTGCTGTTCTTTCCCAGTGATGTGGGTGGGGGATTCGGACACATTGGGCGTTGTCTGGCCCTTGCTGAGGAGGCGGCTCGTTCGGGGTGCGAGTCTGCCTTTGTGCTCCGCGGTCCCCATGCCGGTCGGGTAGCCGCCGCGGGGTGGACCGTCTTCTCGCCGCCGCTACCGTCTCTCCCGATCCGCCTTCGGCAATGGATGGAAGGTGCACTTGGCCGTTTTCGACCTGGACTGGCCTATCTCTTCTTCTCCGATCTCAATTTCCAGGTTGTGCGGGATGGGTTTCACACGCCCGAGGTTGTGCGGAGGGAGGTGGAGTGGGAATTGGGTGTTGTGAACCATTTCCGCCCCGATGTCCTGATTGGCGATGTTTGGCTTCTAACATCAGTCGTTGGTCACCTGGCCGAGTTGCCCGTGATCCAGATTGTCCGTTCAGCTCTGCATCCCGCCTGCTCCCAATTGGTGTGGTGGCGCGATCTTCCCTCCCAGGTCTGCTCACCGGATATTGCCCCGATTTTCAACCCTGTCTTGGAGCAATGGGGAATGCCAGCTGTCGAATGTGCCAGTGAGCTGCTCAACGGCGATCTCTTTCTTGTCCCCAGTATCCCGGAGTTGGACCCATTGCCGCCCGATGTCGAGCGGACCAGCTATGTCGGCCCGCTGATCCGATCGGACCAGAACGGTGAGCGCGCGCTGAAGCCACGCGCTGAGCCTGTCGAAGCGTGGATGGCGGCGTTGCCGCACGACCGCCCCGTCATCTACGTGACAGTGGGTGGGGGAGCGAACTCGGTGTGGGGGCTGGACTTGTTGCCCATTTGGGAAGCGGCCTTCGCGGGGACTGGTTGGGAGATAGTGGTTTCCACGGGGGGACGGCCGGTACCCCATCGCTGGCGGCGGAGGGAGAACATGCGGGTCTTTTCGTGGATTCCTGGCGCCGCCATGGCAGCCCGAGCAGACGTCGTCCTTTTCCACGGGGGATATGGCACGATGATGGAAACGGTGCGGGCCGGCGTGCCCTCGGTTGTGCTTCCCTTTCACACCGAGCAGGAGAGCAACGGCCGGCGGCTCCAGCAGAGTGGGGCAGCGCAGGTGCTCGCGCCTGAAGAGGAGAGCCTGGAACCCCTGGTCAGGCGGTGGAGCGGTGGGCAGTTCGTGGTGTTGGTGTGTCGCGATCTCCCTTTTCAGCCTCATCAGGTGAGAGAAGCCGTCTCTTCAGTTCTTCTGAGTGACCATTATTGCGCCAATGCCGCGCGTCTCCAACGTAGCCAGGCCGCTTACGGCGGCGTGGCAAGGGCGGCAGAGTTCCTCACAGATTTAGATGTTTTTTAGTTATTCTGTTCTTTCTAACTGACCTATCGTTGGGATAATGGGGGTGAGTGTGATGTGTTGGTCGCCCTTTTTTGTTGTGCTCGTTCTCTCGGGAGGTTGGGGCAGACAGGCTTTCCGAGAGAATACCTGTTGGCGGGCGGGCAGCAATTCCCGTTTTGGCAATTCTAGCTTAGGTGCATTGGCCTAAAAGAGCCGATGCTAGGAAAAAACTAGCCAGCACCGTCTGTTTTACGGCGGTGCGGCTTCAAAACAGGAATTACTGGCGGGCAGGTGTATCTCTGAAATCACTAAAGGAGTCGAGATGGAACTGATGCGGCGAAATCGAAGGGTGTGGTCTGTTTTGGCAACGTTGTTCATGGCTTTCTTCATGTTAGTGGCCATGTTGATTGGGTTTGGAGGTATGCGCCAGGTCGCGGCTTTCCATCAAGACGATGGGCGTGGCTGGTGGACCGATACCTTCACCGATGCCGTGGGTTTGGATGCCACGGTGAACGTCGCAGTCAATGGGACGTGGGATAGACTCGAGTTGGAACCACCGACCGTTCTTTCCCAGACTGATTGGAGCGGCGGGCAGGGCCTGCTCACGACAACAGCCACCTCGACCAATCGGTACGAGGCTGGAATGCGGGTGGATCCTCTCCTCCTTGGTGATCTGTCTCTGGGTTTCAGCTTGCCCGTCTCTGACGATATGGACGGATTTGAACAGGACGGCTACCCTGATCTGGTCTTGAGCAACTACTACAGTGGTACCGAGGGCTCTGGCGGTGACTATGCCGACGAAAGCTACCTCTACTATGGCAGCGCATCCAGTTTCAGCGATGCAAACCGGGCCGAGTTGCCCGTCTCCTCTGCCCAGGGCAACGCTGTTGCTGACTTGAATGATGATGGATTCCTCGATATCGTCGTCGCGCGCGGCAACTCATCTGATCGTACAGGCCCTGCATATATTTATTGGGGGGACAGCGACGGATATTCTACCAGCGACCGCACCGAACTTGCCAGTTTTCTGAGTTCCTGCGGCACCATCGCCGATCTAAACAACGATGGATACCTGGACATTGTCATCTGCAACTTTATGGATGGGTCGTACGACGTGACGATTGACAGTTACATCTACTGGGGGGACAGTGGTGGTGTGTATACCACCACCAATCGCACTGATCTGGAGACTCTTGGGGCTATGTCTGTCTATGCGGCAGACTTTGACCATGATGGTTATCTTGACCTGTTGTTCAGCAACTACCGGAATAGTGTTTTCTCCTCCGACACAGCCACTTTTGCCATTGATAGTTACCTGTATTGGGGGAGTGCCACAGGATTCACCAACACCAACCGTACCGGGATTCCTACCGTCGGCGCTCACGGCAGTTCCGTTGCCGATCTGAACCTTGATGGTTATTTGGATCTGGTCATCAGCAACCGCCGTACTGGCGACTCTACACCGGTGACTTTGACTTACGAGATTGACAGTTACGTGTACTGGGGAGACGGTACGCGCACCGGGTACACTGATACCAATCGTCTGGATCTCCCCACCGTTGGTAGCTATGGCAATGCATTGGCCGACTTGAACGATGATGGTTACTTAGAGATCATCTTTAGCAATCACCACGATGGTGTTACCTATACCCTCGACAGCTATATTTACTGGAATGATGCCGGCACGTTTACCACGACCAACCGTGCGGGACTGCCGACCATCGGCGCTACTGGCAACTGTGCGGGTGATCTGAATCTTGACGGGGACCTAGATATTGTCTTTTCCAATCGGCGCTCGGGTAACGATCACAACGTTCCCAGCTACATATACTGGGGCGACAGTGGTACGTATTCCACCTCCAATCGCACCAGCTTGAACACGCACGGTGCTTTGGGCTGCTCTATCGTGGGGGGGACAATTGCCGCGGCCAACACTGCCTACGGCAATGTCTATGCCGAGCCTATCACCGGCACAACGACGATCACTGACACGGCTACCACGCCTCGCATCTATGCTACCACCGGTGTGATTACCTCGACGGGTTTCGATAGCGGAGGGGCGCGCGTGTGGCGGCAAATGACCTGGAATGCCTCCGTTCCCTCAGGCACGGACATCGCCCTGGACGTGGCCACCAGCGATGATGGTACCGCGTGGTCGGCCTGGAGCCAGGTTGCGGCAAGCAGCAGCGACGGTTTCAATAGCGCCTCGCTCGACGTCGCCGACGCTCGCTTCATCCGCTATCGAGCCACGCTGACTGTCTCGGCTGACCACCAGCAGACCCCGGTCTTGCACGACGTCCAGATCACCGGAGGGCGCACCGACGGCAATGCCACTTCTGTCACCATTACGCCGGCCTCTCTTGATAGGTGGGACACGATCACCTGGACGGCCCAGGTTGCTGCGGGGCAGGCGATCACGGTGCAGGTGCTTGATTCTAGTAACGCCCTCATCCCTGACGGCGATCTGCCCGGCAACAGCAGTGGGTTCTCTTCGTCCCCGGTTGACATTTCCGGACTGAGCGTTTCGAGTTACCCGGCGCTCAGGTTGCGGGCCTGGTTCAGCAGTGATAGTGTGACTACCACTCCTAGCCTGGACGATTGGGCCGTTGACTGGTTTGTCACGCCCACCTCCTTGACCATCTCACCGGAGAACGATACCATCACCGCTGGCGATGTGGTTACCTACAGTGTCTTTGCCCACGACGACTATGGGGGATCGTGGGAGGTGACGGCAGACAGTCAATACACCATCACGCTGGCCGCCGGCGGGCATTGGATGGACAACGTCTATACCTCCGAGTTTGCCGATACGTGGGCCGTGACTGGCACCTACGGTAGCTTGAGTGTCGCGACCGGCCTGACAGTGCAGCACGCCACGGCAGTCGCCGTCGAGGTTCTGTCTGATTCAGAGACGGTCACGGCGGGTGAAGCGGTCACCTACACAGTCGTGGCGACGGACACCTACGGGAACAGTTGGGACGCTACCGGTGAGGCCGGTTTCGACATCGAGGCGGGGGCCGCTGGGAGCTGGACGGACAACGTCTATGCCAGCGAGGTGGCGGGCACGTGGACGGTGACCGGGACGGTGGATGGGGTGGATGGCCTGGCTACATTGACGGTCAACCCAGCGGGGCTGGATCACATCGTGATCGAGGACGGAGCTGGAGGAGCGGGAAGCGCAGTAGATACTCACACGATGAACGCCGGCGAGACCTTTGACGTCTGGGCAGCGGGGTATGATCAGTACAACAACTACCTCGGCGACTACTCGGTCACCTGGAGCGGGGCCGGTGTAGTGGCGGGGCAGTTGGCGCCGACCAGCGGTGTCAGCACCACCTTCACGGCAGGGACAGCGGGCACGGGTACCATCCAGGCCGACCACGCTACCGCTACGGACGACGACACGGGCACGATCACCGTCAACCCGGCGGGGCTGGATCACATCGTTATCGAAGACGGAGCCGGAGGAACGGGA
>Ga0180431_10001689_pt1 | contig 30378 bp, 31 predicted proteins | sample SS_ome_11_FD_132459 | JGI IMG/M metagenome (GOLD analysis project Ga0180431, IMG submission 132459) | Hypersaline lake sediment archaeal communities from the Salton Sea, California, USA - SS_1_MS_1 metaG | ecosystem: Environmental > Aquatic > Non-marine Saline and Alkaline > Hypersaline >... | reverse complement strand
TTTCTCTAAAAAGGTGATGAAAATTGCCATTTTTTGCTGGCTTTCAGCTGAAAAATGGTTAATATTTGTTTGTACTTAACAAAACAACCTATTATTTGAAAGGTAGAAGAATGAAGGATAATAATAGCGATCCAGCCTGGATGACGATTGATGAAACTGCAAAATATCTAAGATGCAGCTTGCGACATCTGCGAGAGACTGTTTCCAAGAAAGAGATACCCCACACAAAATTTGGGGGCAAAGTGTTATTCAATCGCACTCGAATTGATGAGTGGATGATCCAGAACGAAGAGAAGCCTACCAGCTATCCCAAAGCAGAAAAAGATGCGAACGAACAGATAGATACAACAATAATGTCAGATTGTAATAGGCAAAAGGTCAATTCCTTGATTCAAGAGCTTGTTGATTACAACGAACGTTATGTGACTGGACTGGGAAATAACTTAATCAGTGATTTGTCTGAATACGATTTTGAAAAACTCTCTGAAAAAGTCTATGCACAATTAAGTCGCTGGTGTCATCCAAAAAGAAACTCCGAGCGAGAAATCTGGGCAAAAGAAAAAGCTGCTGAAATCAGTGTACTCCTATATGGAAAAGTTATCGATAGAATTAAGCATTCAAGTTATATTGGTTAAACTGTTACCCCTGTAACAGTTGACAGACATAGGAGATTATACAAACGGATCTATTGTTTGTCTTTTTCAAATAGTTCGGGTTGGTTGGGGATGTCTTTCTCCACAGGATGGCCAAGCCCATTTTTGTGGTACTTTAGGTTTAGATGTTTGCAGGCGGCTTTTGTAAGCTCTCTGCCGCGTTTGGTCCTTCTTACAAAACCAATCTGCAAAAGATACGGCTCAACCACGTCCTCCAGCGTGTCGGTCTCTTCTCCTAACGTAGCTGCGATAGCCTCGATGCCGGCAGGGCCGCCCTCATAGACATTCGCCAGCGCCCGCAGAAAAGCCCTGTCCGGCTCATCCAGTCCTAACGGGTCAATCTGCTCCATCTTGAGAGCGCTTTCGACTATTTTTGTGCTAAGGTATCCCTCGCCCTTGACCTGCGCATAGTCGCGCACACGTTTTAACAATCGATTTGCCACCCGGGGCGTCCCGCGTGAGCGGGCCGCAATCAACTGAAGCGTTCCATCCTCACAATCAAGGCCCAACAGGCTCGCCGAGCGGTCAAGAATCTGTGTCAGTTCATCAGAGTTGTAAAAATCCAGGTGATACAGCATCCCGAATCGGCTGCGCAGCGGCGCGCTCAGCAGGCCGGCCCGCGTGGTTGCGCCAACCAGAGTAAAACGCTTCAGCGGGAAATTGATGGTCTTTGCGTGAAGCCCGCTGTCAACGGTAAAATCGACCTTGAACTCTTCCATCGCCGGATAAATAAATTCTTCCACCGGTGTGCTCAGCCGATGAATCTCATCGATAAAAAGCACATCGCCGGTATTGATATTACTCAAAAGCCCCATCACGTCGCCCTGCTTTACCATAGCCGGGCCCGATGAGCATCGAATTCGTGCGCCCATCTCGTTGGCCACGACATTGGCAAGTGTGGTCTTGCCCAGTCCCGGCGGGCCGTAAAACAGAATATGCTCCAACGGTTCGCTCCTCTGCCTTGCCGCCTCTATCGCAATGGAAACCTTCTCCCTGACGTTGCACTGGCCGACACATTCATCCAGGTTTTTCGGCCGAAGCGAAACGTTAAACTGCTCCTCCTGCTCGTTTAACGGCTGTCCGTTTATAACTCTGTCTATCGCCATAGCCCACGCTAAAGAATTTTATTATCTATATATCTTAAACATCGAACATCCAACGTTCGACATCCAAAGTTTAACATCGAACATCCAACGTTCAACATCGAACATCGAATTATTTGTTTCTGTTACTTTCGGCCGTTCTAATACTTGTTACGAAAATTTTTATTAACTCTTCGGTTTCCTGTAAAATGTTGTTTAGTTTTTCTGTTTTTTTAATGAGTTGTATAAATTGAATTAGCTTAAGCCATCTTTTTGTTTCTCTCAGTTTTTTCAATGAAATACGTAACTTGTGAACAAAGTCTTTTGTAGATTCTGCTGCCTGGGCTTCACCGTGATTGGGATAAGCAGATGTACCAGACCGCAGCAATTGTGCAGCAATATGATTGCCGACTCTCGTATTTGGTAGTTCATCAACAACTCTGATTATCCTTGCCGAATACTCTAACAACCTTTCTTCCAAATCATACTTTTGCTTGTTCATTTATACCCGGTATTCAACGTTCAAAGTTCGATGTTCGACGTTTGATTGTCCTACACTTCTATTCCCTGTTTTAATCGATAAATCAGCGGCACCAGCGCTTCCGCTGATTTTATATCGGGATGTCTCTTCGCGGCCAGTTCAATCAGTTCCATTGCCTCATTCCTTCTCTCGCCCCAGGCGATGAGGATTTCCAGCGCTTCGGCCTGGAACTGCTCGAACCTGTGCTCGGCAGGCCGTGAAGCTTCGACCCGCTCGGCAAAGGCCTCTAATTTGCCCTTAAGTTCTGCGATAATCTGCTGGGCCATTCTCTTGCCGACTCCCGGCAGCGATTTCAGTAATTTGTCGTCGCCGTCTTCTATGGCCACCGCTATGGTGGCAATCGGCACGCTGAGAGAGCGCAGGCCCTTCTTTATACCTATGCCTTTGACGCTGACAAACCTGTTAAAAAAATCTCTTTCACTGTCGCTTAGGAAGCCGACCATTCTCGGGGTAAAAGAGCCGCCGCCCGGCGTCCCCTCATAGTATTCCATCGTGCAAAGAACAATGTCCGAACCGATTTTGCCCGAAAGCGCATTTACGCAGTAGCCCGGCAGGAGTATTTCATATCCGAGGGCCCCGACCTGCACAAGGGCACTGTCGGGAGCAAGTTTAACGAGTTTTCCTTCAATCCTCGCTATCATAATTTGCTTGCCTCTGTTACAGCAGCGCTGTTTATCGAATTTGCACAGCACAGCGCCGCCGCTATTGCATCGGCCACATCGTTCGGCTCCGGCACATCAGGCAGCGACAAAAGAGTCTTAATCGTTCTTTGCATCTGTTCTTTCGATGCCCTGCCATTGCCGGTAATAGATTTTTTTATGCGCGTCGCACCAAAGCTTCTGACCTCAATGCCCGCCTCTGCACACTTTTGTAATATAACGCCTCTTGCGTGTCCCATCAAGATTGCTGTTTTTGGATGTGCATAATGCGAGTACAACTGCTCGACCGCTACAACCTGCGGCCGGAATTTTACCAGCAGCGACTTCGCATCCTCGGCTATCTGATTTAATCTCGCCTCTATTGCCAGACTATCGGATGTGCGAAAAACACCCGCTTCAATCAATATATTTTCCTCGCCGCCCGTTTCCAGACAGGCGTATCCACAGACCTGCAAGCCCGGGTCGATGCCGAGTATCCTCATTTTCTTCTCCAGACAGTACCCTCAGGCTTATCTTCGAGCACTATTCCGATTTCGTCCAGTTCTTCCCGAATAGCGTCAGCCACAGCAAACTCTTTATTCTTGCGGGCTTCGTTTCGATGCACAATAAAATTTTGCACCAGCTTATCAACCATTTCATCATCAACGGCGCCGGTTTGTGGATATTGGTTCTTGACGATGCCGAGACAGTCGCCGCCCAGCCGTCTGAATAAATCATCCACCACATTAAAACTCTCCGGCCTCGTAGCGTTGTCCTCAAGCAGCTCTTTGCTCAGCCGAACCAGCTCGAAAATAACCGACAGTGCAACAGAAGTATTCAAATCGTCGTTCATTGCCGCTTCGAACTTTTCCTTTAGCTGCTCCAGTTGCTCTGCTACTTTTTCATCAGCTTTACCTTCGCCTGCTGCATCCATTCTTTTGCGCACCGCCTTGACCGTCTCAGTTATCTTTTCATAGCCGCTCTGTGCTGCGAAAAGGGCGGCATCGGAAAAATCCAGCGGACTCCTGTAGTGGCTGTTCAAAATCAACTGTCTAATCGCCAGCGGGTCATATCCTCTGGTCAACCTCTCGTGAGCTCCTGAGAAGGCCTGTTTTAGTGTGATAAAATTATTCAGGCTCTTGCCCATTTTTTTGCCGTCAACAGTAATCATATTATTGTGCAGCCAGTATCTGACAAACTGCACACCATTGGCGGCCTCGGCCTGGGCAATTTCGCACTCGTGATGCGGGAACTGGTTCTCCAGTCCGCCGCCGTGTATGTCAAAGGTTTTTCCCAGATATTTCATACTCATTACCGAGCACTCCAGGTGCCATCCGGGAAAACCCATCCCCCAGGGACTAGGCCACTGCATAATATGGTCGGGTTCGGCCTTTTTCCAAAGCGCAAAGTCCACTGGCTCTCTTTTGTCCGGCGAGACCTCCACGCGGGCGCCTGCCTGCATTTCTTCGACATTTCGGCCTGAAAGTTTACCGTAGTCGGCAAATTTCGATACATCGAAATACACCGAGCCGTTGACCTCGTAGGCGCAGTCTTTCTCCAGAAGAATCTTTACCAGGTCTATCTGTTCGGTTATATGGCCGCTGGCACGCGGGCTTATGTCGGGACGAACACAGTTCAATTCGTCCATATCCTCGAAGTAACTGCGGGCATAAAATTCCGCAAGAGCCATAGGGTGTTTCTTTTCTTTTTTTGCCGCCTCAACGAGTTTATCTTCACCTTCATCCGCATCGTCGGTCAAATGCCCGACATCGGTTATATTCTGCACATAGGTAACGCTATATCCCAGGTAGCGGAGATACCGAACGAGTATATCGAAGCTGACGTAACTTTTCGCATGCCCCAGATGTGCGTGTCCATAAACGGTCGGTCCGCATACATAAATCCCGACCTTGCCTTTTTCCAACGGTTTAAATTCCTCTTTCTTTCTCGTAAGACTGTTATAAACATTCAATCCCATCTGCAAACACTTTCGATAAATTTCTTATATTTTTTTACAATGTTCTTTTGTACTTTCTTTTCAACAGGGCCACTGCCGTTGCCGCTATTGCTTCACCGGCCCCTGTTGCGCCGAGCCCTTCGCTGGTTTTGGCCTTTACGTTCACAGCCGTAAAGTCAATCCCTAAAAGACTTGCAATGCACCTTTTTATTTGCCCTTTCACCGACTCCAGTCTCGGCTGCTCAATCTGTATTGTCAAATCGACATTGACGACTACCCAGCGTTTTTCTTCCAGCATCTCCTTTACGTCAAGCAGCAGTCCCTTGCTGTCTGCGTCTTTGAACTTCGGGTCTGTATCCGGAAATAACGTCCCTATATCGCCCATTCCTGCCGCTCCCAGCAGGGCGTCGATGATTGCATGAAGAACTACGTCACCATCGCTGTGGCCGATAAGGCCGGCAGGGAACGGGATAAGCACACCGCCGAGCATAAGTTTTCTGCCTTCGACAACCCTGTGGATATCGGTGCCGATTCCCATGCGGTATTCGTGGTCATGCTCTTCAATCACAATATCCCCTTCGTGCTCGGCACATCCGTGCCGGTAACCTTCACAGCAGCTCCAAGTGCCTGGCCGAATCCCTTGAATATAGCCTCGGCAATGTGGTGACTATTACTGCCGTAAGGCACGTTTATGTGCAGGTTAAACTTGCCCGTATTTGAAAAACTTCGAAGCATCTCTTCCAGACACTCAACGTCAAAATCACCTATTTTATCCGTGCGGTAGTCAACATTATAGACACAACTGCTTCTGCCCGATAAATCCACAGATACATTGGCCAGGGCGTCCTCCATCGGCACGGAACTATGGCCGTACCGGGCAATACCCTTTTTGTCACCGAGGGCGCTGTCGAGACATTCGCCCAGGCATATCGCTATATCTTCGACCGTGTGATGCGCATCGACATTCAAGTCGCCTTTGGCGCGGACCGTCAAATCGATTTTGCCGTGTTTGCTCAGGTGGCAGAGCATATGGTCGAGAAAACCAATTCCGGTATCGATTTGGTATTTGCCGACGCCTTCCAGATTAAGCTCAACTGTAACGTCGGTCTCTTTTGTCTCTCTGTGAGTTGTAGCCGTTCGCTCTTTCATAACAAATCCCTTTATTCTGACACTATCTGCTGCAAAGCAGAAATCAGTTTATCGTTTTGCTCTTTCGTACCTACGGTTATTCTCAACTTATTACTCAATCCCGGCAAATCAAAGTATCTTACATAAATGTTTCGCTGCACTAATTTATCATAAATATCAGATGCTTTACAGTTACTATTCTCAGCTAGAACAAAATTTGCAAAGCTGTCAGGCACTTCAAACCCTGATTGTCGCAGTTTGCCGGTCAGCTCTTCACGCTCTTTCATTATTTTTTCGCTTATTTGGTTGAAATACTTCTGGTCTTTTATCGCCGCCGTTGCCGCTGCGATAGCGACCGCATCAACATTATAGGAATCTTTGACCTTCATCAGACCTTCAATTAAATCAGCGTCAGCTATCGCATATCCGAACCGCACACCGGCCAGCGAATAACCTTTGCTCATCGAGCGAAGTATGATTACATTATCAAAATCTTTAGCTAAAGCCGTACAGTTCTCTTCGGCAAAATCCACGTATGCCTCGTCAATCAGCAATACCCCGCTCAATTCATCCGCCAGCGAAGCCAGTTCATCAACACTTATAAAACTTCCGTTCGGTGCGTTCGGATTGCATACTATAGTAAGATTCGCGCCGCTGCTCGCAAGTTTGGCAGGCAGGTTAAACTCAGCATCGAACGGCACCTCAATCGCCCTGCAGTTCTGCAGATTGGCCAGGACCGGATAGAGCGAATACGTCGGGACCGGATATGCAACAGCGTGATTTTCATCACAAAATGCGCGGAAAGCCATAGTCAGCAAATCGTCTCCGCCGTTACAGCAGATAATATTTTCCGGCTGAACTGCGTTGACCTTTGCCGCCGCCCGGCGAAACTCATCTCCCGCAGGGTCCGGGTATCGCCTGAGCTGCTCCGGGCCCATTTGGGCCAGAACTTTAAGTACCGCAGGCGAAGGCGGGTAAGGGTTCTCATTGGTATTGAGCTTTACAATATCAGTCTGTTTCGGCTGAAAACCCGGCTTATAGCCTTTGGCCCTTTCGATATTTTCCCTAAAATAGCCCATATCCGTTCCAAAACAAATGCGGCCCGTATAATTTTTACCTTGTGCTCTTGTGCACTTACGACTTATACACTTCCAGATTATACGGATATTCGGCCAGAAGTGAAAGAGAAGATTCTATGATTTTCCTGCTGTGGGATGTTAAGCGATTTATTCCAGCTTGGCTGCAAACAAGTCTCGAGAACCACAATACGAATCATTTTCGGCAGTAATCTATCAGCCGGGCGATTTCATTTCGCAGGTCTTTGCGGTCAACAATCATATCGACAAAGCCGTGTTCGACCATAAATTCCGCCGTTTGAAAGCCCTCCGGCAATTCGACCTTTATCGTTTGTTCGATAGTGCGGCGTCCGGCAAAACCAATCATCGCACCCGGTTCGGCTATGGTAACATCACCTAACATCGCAAAGCTCGCCGAAACACCGCCAGTGGTCGGATCCGTCAAAACCGCAATGAAAAGACCACCCGACTCATCGAACTTCGCCAGCGCCGCTGAAGTTTTGGCCATCTGCCCCAAAGATACCACCCCTTCGTGCATCCTTGCTCCGCCTGAGCAGCAGACCACCACCAAAGGCAGCTTTTCCTTCATTGCTTTTTCGACAGCCACGCAGAGTTTTTCGCCGACCACAGCTCCCATAGAGCCCATCAGAAAACTCGAATCCATCACGCCCAATACGAGACCTCTGCCCTTAATAAAGGCCTTGCCGATTCGTATCGCCTCTTTGGCGCCGCTCTTTTTCTCATCGGCTTTTATACGCTGCTTATAGCTGGTCCCTCTGAACTTAAAGCCCAGCGGGTCACTGGTAGTCAAATCGCCCAGCTCCTCCTGAAGGGAGTCTTCATCAACCAGATATTCAATTCGCATTGCCGCATCAATACGAAAATGATGATTGCATTCCGGACAGACATCGAGGTTCTTCTCAACCGCACTTTTATACAGCATATGTTCACAGCCCGGACATCTCGTCCACAGCCCTTCGGGCATCTCTTTTCTCGGCTTCAGTGAAAAACCGTTCCACTCAAGTTTCGCTTTTTTACCCATAGCTCTACCGCCTTACCAAAAATACAAACAGGATTCTACCAAATTTGGGCTGGTTTGGCTATAAAATTATTTCGCGGCCTCTCGAATAGCATTTATCGCAGCAGTCCGGTCTGGTTTCGAGAATATCGCATTCCCCGCCACAAGGGTATCGGCCCCGTAGCCGACTACAATCGGCGTTTTTTGTGGGTCAATACCGCCATCGACCTCTACTCTGACATCAGGGCCGACAATTTCTCTAACTTGTACAATTTTTTTCGCCGCCTCCGGCATGAACTTTTGTCCTCCAAAACCCGGATTGACCGTCATCACCAGGACCATATCGCAAAGCGGCCCAATCGCTTCTATCCGTTCCACAGGTGTCGGTGGATTCAGACTTACGCCGGCACTAACCCCCAACTCGTGCAGTTTGTCGATAAACTTGGCCGGCTCATCGACCGCTTCAATGTGAAATGTTATATGATTAGCACCTGCCTCGACAAATCGCTCGACATATTTTGCCGGCTCACTTATCATCAAATGGCAATCGAAATAAAGCCTGCTGTACTTGCGTAGTTTGGCGACCACCGGCGGGCCTATCGTAATATTCGGTACAAAGTGACCGTCCATAATGTCAAGGTGGACCATATTCACACCCGCCGACTCAATTTCAGCTATCTCATCGGCCAACCTGGCAAAATCGGCGCTTAGTATTGACGGCACCACTTCGATTGTTCCTGCTTTGGGTAGCTGCATTTCTATTGACCATCGGCTGGATATTATTTTTCATCGAGGATTTCAAGGCACAGAAACTTCTTGCCTTCCAGAAATTCAAGCGATGCCCCGCCGCCGGTGGAAATATGACTTATTCTATTTTCCAATCCGAGCTTTTTGACGGCACTTGCGCTGTCACCGCCCCCGATTACGCTGCGGGCGCCTTTGTCTGTGGCGCCGGCTACAGCCAAAGCTATCGCTTTTGTCCCTTCATCAAAAGGTTGGTGTTCGAAAACACCCATCGGCCCGTTCCAGACTATTGTTTTTGCCCCCACAAGTTTCTCCGAAAAAAGCTTCCTCGTTTCAGGCCCGATGTCAACACCCTCCCATCCGACCTCAATATTACCGCTGACTATTTTATTCTCAACGCCTGCTTTTATTTCGGGTGCAATCACCGTATCTACCGGCAAAACCATTTCGCAGCCGGCTTCTCCTGCATTCTCAAGCAGTTCGGTTGCCTTATCGAGAAAATCATCTTCACAAAGACTCCCGCCGACCTCCTTGCCGTCGGCCTTGAAAAACGTGTAGGCCATTGCTCCGCCTATCAGCAGAATATCAACCTTGTCGAAAAGATTCTCAATCACACCTATCTTATCCGACACTTTTGCCCCGCCAAGAATCGCCACGAAAGGTTTCTCGGCATTGCTTACCGTCTTACCGAGAAACTCTAATTCTTTTTCTATCAAAAAGCCGATGACCCGGTCTTTGCCTTCCATCACCGCAGGAACCGTGTACATTGAAGCGTTGTCTCTATGGGCGGTGCCGAAAGCATCATCAACATAAACGTCAGCCAAATCGGCAAGTTCCTTTGCGAAATTGTCTTTGGCCTGGCGAAGCTGGGCATCTTTCTTTGCGGCCTTGTCTTTTATGGTCTCTTCCTTGTGAAACCGCAGGTTCTCAAGCAGCATACAATCACCGCTTTTAAGCGTTTCGGCTTTGGCTTTTGCATCGTCGCCGACGCAGTCTTTGGCAAAAACCACTTCTTTGCCCAGCAATTCCGAGAGTCTGCCGGCCACCGGAGCCAAAGACATCTTCTCATTTCTTTCGCCGCCCGGCCTGCCAAGATGACTCATCAAAATCAATGCCCCACCCTCATCGAGTATATGCTTTATCGTAGGCAGTGCCTTTACGATTCGGTCATCGCTGGTAATATTGCGATCATCATCGAGCGGTACATTAAAGTCGCACCGCATAAGAACACGCTTTCCGCCAACATCAATATCTGCAATGGTCTTTTTAGCCATCCTTCAAGTACCTCAACAAATTTTTTATAATTAAAATCTTTTCTGTGTCTTTATGCCCGTTGATACTACCCTCACAGTGACGCTATTTTTTTCATAATATCAACGGTACGCATCGAATAGCCCCACTCATTGTCGTACCAGCTTAACACTTTGACCGTCCTGCCGTTCACCATTGTGCACAGCGAATCAAAAATGCTCGAAGCGGGGTTCATTACTATGTCACTGCTGACAATCGGCTCATCGCAGTATTCCAGGATGCCCTTCATCGGCCCATCAGCCGCCGCCTTCACCGCTGCGTTGACATCATCGACGGTAACGTCTTTTTTTGATTCGAACACCAAATCGACGAGACTGCCGCAGGGAACCGGCACCCTGACAGCCATACCGGCCAGCTTGCCGTCAAGCTCAGGGATGACTTTACCCATTGCTTTTGCCGCACCGGTGGTAGTGGGGATGATGTTCGCCGCACCGGCACGCCCGCGGCGAAGGTCCTTATGGGTCTTATCGATTATCCTCTGGTCGCCGGTATAAGCGTGTATGGTCGTCATAAACCCCCGTTCAATCCCGATTGCATCGTTAAGAGCCTTTGCCAATGGCGCAAGGCAGTTGGTCGTGCAGCTTGCGTTCGAGACACATTTGTCATCCCTGGTCAGTGTCTCATCGTTAACGCCCATAACAATTGTTGCATCGATATCGTCTTTTGCCGGGACGCTGAGAACCACTTTTTTGGCACCGGCCTTGATATGGTCTGCGTAACCGCCCTTGTCGGATTCAGCGGTGCGGTAGATGCCCGTTGATTCCAAAACTATCTCCACCCCCAAATCCTTCCAGGGTAGTTCCGTCAGTTTGCTGACGGCCAAAGCCTTAACGACTTTACCGTTAATCAGAAGTTCATCGCCTCTGGCCTCTATCGGAACGCCCCATTTGCCCATTACTGTGTCGTATTTCAACTGATGTGCCCTGCACGCGGCATCCGCCCGACTGTTGACCGCAACCAGTTCCAAGCCGGTATCTCCCTCCATAATAATTCTCGCAACAGCCCTGCCGATTCGGCCAAAACCGTTAATTGCAACCTTTGTCGCCATCGTAAGTCTCCTTTTATAAACCCATAAATTAATGGTTCTGATGACCTGATTGTTTCAAAACTACAGCACTTTATTTATAAATGCATTCCCTGTCAAGCCTTTATTACGCTCAATCCGGCTAATTACCCCCAAAGACCGGTTTCAGCGGGGAAAAATGCTGGATGATTTTCTTGATTCCGTGTATATGGTAACGCTTTAACAATAGTTTTGCTGCCGGTTTAACAGCCGCTTTGAATCCGTACATTAAGACCCCCGGCCCGGCCGGGGGCTCTCCTTATTTACTCAAAAAAGCCACTTGAAAAGTATTTTTTACAATCGTTGTGGCTGAAATGTCTTCAAGATGAAGTTAAAAATCTTGATTTTGCGAGACCGGTTTGATATTCTATTAGAGAAGAGACTCATCGGCGTGGCTGAGCAAGGATATACAATGTTATATGGGAAATCCCAGATAATGCTTCGGTATTCATTCTGGGCTTTCAGGAGGAAAAAGAAATGAAAAAGGCCAGAACTTTCCTAATATTTGCGCTAACGGTTGTTTGCACCACCACAAATCTTAAAGCAAGTTGGGAGGATATTACATTTACGGAAAATGGCGTTATTCAAGAGTGTGACCAATACATCCAAGTGTTCGTTCATGGAACACCGCCGGATACTACTACATTAGAAATGACTGGAGGTGAAGTAGGGGCTTTATTTATCTACGACTGTAGTGTGGTAAATATTAGTGGTGGTACTATTAGTGGTCAATTTTATTCATTTCATCCTGAAAATAATGATGGTGATAACATTTTTCTTTGCCCTCCAGAATTTTGTGTAAATGTTTTTGAGCATAGCACAGTAAATATCAGTGGTGGTTTAGGTGATAGCGTAAAATGTGAAGACTGGGGTACAGTAAATATCAACGGTGGTGATGTAAGCCTTGCGTTTTCTGACCATGCCGCTGTAAATATCAGTGGCGGACGTGTGAGGTTTGGCAGAGTTAAATTTTCTTACTTATGGTCAGAGGAAAATTACAGTCATTTATATCTTTCAGGAGGTCAAATCCTTGGCGGTGTTTTGCTGGAAGATAATGTCACTATGGAGGTTTATGGGTATGGGTTCGACTACGACCCCAATGGTAGTGGCCCTGATGATCCTAAGTTTTCAAATGGTGGCAGGTTAACAGGTTTCTGGCGGGATGGCACGGCCTTCAGTATAAATTTCCAAGACTTCAGAAACCATTCTTATGATAACGTGATTCTGCGTGAAATACCTAAAGTCGACATTGCGGCTGCTCGTATTGAGCAAGCAATTGCTGAAAAGGAAGAGGCGTTAGCCGGAGTTGATGCTGCACTGGAGAAGGAATGGGATGCGTACAATGCTCTTGAGGAATTGCTTGAAAGCGGTAATTATGGTGATTTAAAGAAAGGCGACATACTCAAAGCAAAACAGAAGATTCATTCGGCGATTCAGCATGAGGAGCAGTCGAAAAAGGCGTTGGAGAAGAGTATTGAAAAGCTGGAAGATGCATTAGCATCTTTAGAGTGGGAGCTTACGGTCGATGAGCCGATCGAAGGGTAGCTCTGAAAAAGGCCTTTGGGTGTGGTGATTTTGAGAAGGAGAAAATAAAGGCACAAAGGGCAGGTAAACACGGCTTATATACAGCATAATCAATAAAATATGTTCGAATCTGTCGATTCTTTCCTATCGTACCAGCCTGGACTGGCAGACATCGAATCCACTTAACATTCAGGACGACCCCTGCACTCCGCGCAAATACGTTTTGGCAAGCTGCAGCTTCAGTGATAATCCTGTACCTTTTGGTAATGGCTTTACAATTGATAATGAACTCTGGTCCTGCCACATGACCCCAATTTGCCTGCAAGTATGACCAACACTAACATAGTTATAAACTATCCGGCACCTGATCCAGACCTTATAAAACCCGGCTATAGCTGCCTTTGACTTGCCATACCCACAAGCATATTCAAAACTTAAACAGTTAGGGGAAAAACCGTCTAAAGAATTTAGTAAAAACCCCAATGCAACCTTAGCAGCTGTTTTTGCGTCGGCATATGTCAGGTTTTACAACTATGAAGTTAAGGACAAAACCTACTACGGTGCTATCAAAACAGCTATTGAAATTTATATGATAAAGGCCAAGACAGGCAAACTGCCCGATAAACTGCCAGAAGCCATGCCAAAAGACTTGTTCAGCTGTAAAGATTTTCAATATGAGAAGACCTCCGAGGGCTTTATCCTGCGCTGCCAAGGCAAAGATTTGGGCAAAGACGAGACCTATGAGTACGAATTCAAAGTGAAAAAATAGTCTCAAGATATCCTCAGTAAGAAAAGGCCGGGCTTATTTTAGCTCAGCCTTTTCTGTGAGATTTGGCTTCACACATCACAGCCGTAAGGTCATCACCAAAACAAATCCAGCCGGGCCACTCACTTTTCCTCTGCAGGAAGAGAAAACTGTAACTGTTTATTTAATACCTTTACCTTTAATTTATTCATAGGCCGGCCGGCAAGTTCTCCGTCAAAATGAACAGAAAACGGGCTCTCTGAAAAAATAGAGAAAGAAGCCGTCCTGAATATCTCTGTTTCCTTTAAAAATATATGCGTTCCTTTAATGGCCTTACCTATATTCAAAACCCTTTTTAACCTGTCGATTTTTTTAATTACACAGATATCTAAAAAACCATCGTCTATCCGGGCCTCGGGTGTAAGAGAAAAAAGCCCTCCGTGAAACCTCCCGTTACCAACGGTTACGCCCAGAACCTGGCCGGAAAATCTGAAATCTCCGGATTCTATTATTACAAAAAAAGGCGTAAATTCAAAAAAAGCTAATAAGACAGGAACCAAATAACCAGGCCTGCTTCTAATCTTCTTTAATCTATTATGTATATCAACTACGCGGGCATCGACCCCGATACCTAAATTATTGAGAAAATATCTGTCGTTTGCAAAGCCGACATCGACTGATTTTTTATAACCGCCCAGCATTGAAGCAAGTCCATCCTCAACACTCTTGACTCCTATCATCTTGGCAAAATCATTTCCGCAGCCTGCAGGAATTATCCCTAAGACAACGTCTTTGAAGTCCAGAGCATTAATCACTTCGTTTATAGTGCCGTCGCCTCCTACAATAAAAATTTCTCGGATGCCCTCTTCCTGGGCCTTCTTAGCTAAGTAAGCGGCGCGTTTCTGTCCGGCGATTACAAAATCATATTTTATGCCGGAATCTTCTATTCTTTCCTTTATGTCTTTCCAGACCTTTAGGCCTTTAGCGCTATAAGGATTAATAATTATTTTTACCACTATCACTATCTCCCAAAGCACATAAAGCTGGTCGGTGGTCTTGCGTCTTACTTCCTGTCTCTTGAGTCGCCCTTCGTATCAGTTATCTGCAATCTAAGAATCTTTTGCGTCTTTTCTGTAACCTTCGCCAGCTCACACATTCGAATCGGCCAAACCCAGATTATCTTCTCGCCATCTCCAACAACAAGCACCCTTTCCCGTATCCTCTGCGGCACGCGCTGAGCAGTCAGGAACTTACCGATTTTTGTTTCTTCGGCCTGCCCCAGCGGAACAAACCTGTCACCGGCCCTGCGGCAGCGCACCAACAAAGGCAATTTGACCCTGGCCAAATCAAACCACTCGACAAAACTGGTTTTACCCGCCTTGTATCTGCCCGCACCCGTCTCGGCCTCGAAAATCCCCGCCTCGACCAGGAACCTGCCGAACCTCGTCTGTCCGGGAACGTCGACTTTTATACTTTCGCTTATTCTCTCATCAGCCGAAGTCTTCTCAACTCCGACAAAAACAAGCTTTCTATATTCGCGCCAGACCAAATACCCGCCCGGCAGCTCAATCTTCCTGCCGCTGACGTTCTGCTGAGCCATTTCCAGTATTCTCTTGAAGTGTTCATTCGTCAAATCCCTCTCGCCGCTGCCGAGTGTTACCAAACTTCGCCTGACAGCTTCAACCTTTACCGGCTCAGCCAAATTTGAAAATTTTCCCAAATCCAATGTCACTTTACCTGCCCCGCACCGGGCCAACTCGCCCCAGACCTCATCCACAAAACCACCAATAACTTTTTGGAGTCTGCAGGCTGATTCAGCTAACTCGCTCAATTGTTCCACAATGGAACCGCTGGACTCTTTTTGCAATTGCGGCAGCAGCCGGTGCCGAATATAGTTTCGCCGGTACCTGCAATCGACGTTTGTCTTATCTTCGCGCCACTTAATATTTCGTTCATTAAGATACTCAATAATTTCATCCCGGCTGACACAGAGCAAAGGCCTTGCGAAGGAGATATCAACGCAAAATTTTCGTATCGGCCAAATCCCGCCAAGCCCGCGAAACCCCGTCCCACGCGCCAGTCGCTGCAAAACAGTTTCGGCGTTGTCATTTTTGTGATGGGCGGTAGCAATGCACTCGCAGTCGTTTTCCCTTGCAATTTCCAGCAGAGTCTCAATCCGCAATTTGCGCCCCGCCGTCTCAACTGACAGTTTATTTCTGCGGGCAAACCTCGGCGCATTCACCCGCTTTGTCGTTATCTCCAAATTCAGTTCACACGCCTGCCTGACAACAAATTTTTCATCCAAATCTGCCTCGGCCCCTCTTATCTGATGATTTATGTGGGCACAGAGCAGCTCGGCGTCCAGCAGACCTTCTGCCTTTAGTGCCCACACAGCATATAAAAGCGCTGTCGAATCCGCACCGCCGGAAACCGCCAGCAGAATTCTATCCGCCGAGGCAAATAAACCGTTCGCTTTTACAAAGCCAGCTATCTTTTCCTCAAATCCGCCCAGCATTTCCTTATCAATGTCCCTATAAATCCGCACTATAAAATAAAAAGAGGGCCTGACACCCAGCCAGACCCTATATCCTACCGCAAAAATCTCTACCAGCCTCCCGGTAAATCTTTCACAACTTTATAACCTCGTGCTAAGTTCTGCTATCCGCTTTTCGGCAAATTCTCTGTAACTGTCTTTTAACTCTTCTTGTTCAACGACCTGGCGATAAAGCTCCAGTGCTTCTGAACGGCGGTGAAGATGCACGTCAAGAAGACGCGCCGCCTTATACTTGGCCGGATGATACGTCTCGGGGTCCCACTGATAGGCCCGCTGATAGTACAGAACTGCTATTGAGTAGTCCTTGAAGTGTTGATAAATCCCGGCGGCCCTGTAAGCGGCATCGTCAATCTTGTCACTGGATGGATGTTTGCTTATCAACTGGTTATATTTATCAAGGGCCAGACGAAGCATATTATCATTTTTGATAAGGATTAATTCTTTAGCTTTCTTTTCAATAAGCCACGCCTCATAGTACAAATCATCCGCTTCGGGTATCTGCGTACTCGCCTTCAGACCCGGCCCGGCCAAACTCGCCTCGAGCAGATAGTTATATTTCGGTATCCGTTCAAGGGCATTCAGCTCCTTTTCCGCCCATAAAAGTTTCATATTATTGCCCGTCTTCTTGTAATGTTTCACTAACAATGTAAGAAGCTTATCATACGCCTGACGGTTGTCCGATACCTGCTCAACAATCTCCCTCTCAGCAGCATCAGGAGCTTTAACCCCGGCAGATATCATACGGGCCTTCGTATCTTCCACCATCAGCTGACTTCTGCCGCTGTCAACACCACCGCAGCCGATAATCGCAATTGCCAAAACTGCACTAAAAATCGCCTTTGCCATAATAGCCTCCTTTCAGCCCTTTACGCTAACCTTGCAAATAAAATAACTATAAAATTCCAGCAAAAAACCAAAATCACTTCACGTCCATATACTTAACACCCCGGCCCAAATATTAACATCCCGGCCGATACCATAACCGGCTCATTTGCCAATTATCAACTAAAACCGCCGACCGTCAAGAACAAACATTCTAAAAAAATATTCAGCTCAGTGCCTGCTCCAAATCCGCTATAAGCTCATCTTTCTCTTCAATACCCGCCGACAGACGGATTGTCTTGGCTTTGACGCCAAACCGCAGCCTGTCTTCTTCATTCCAATAGGTCATCGTCGAAGAAAAAGGCAGACCCACCAGCGTCTCGGTACAGCCCAGGCTTATGGCGTGGTGAATGAATTTCAGCTTTTCAATAAACTTCTGCGTATCCTCTATCTCCCCCTCCAGTTCAAAGGCCAGCATCCCGCCGAAACCTTTTTCCATCTGCCCGCATGCAATCTTATATCCCGGGTCGCTTTCCAGACCGGGATAATATACCTTCTCAACACGCGGATGCTTCTCAAGAAACTCGGCAATCGCCATAGCGTTCTGCGACATCTTCGGTATCCGGACATCGAAGGTCTTCAGCCCGCGCTCCAGAAACGACGCCGAATATGGGTCCAGCAAAGTACCTATCGCCTGCCGCGTGTACCATAAATCTTCGTATTGCTGTTTCGTTTTGCAGAAAATAGCCCCGGCCATAAGGTCGTTGTGCCCGCCCATCGCCTTGGTTGCCGAGTGCATTACTAAATCCGCCCCAAGCTCGAATGGATGCTGATGATAGGGTGTGGCGTACGTATTGTCAACACTAAGTATGGCGCCGACACGGTCGGCCTGCTCACGAAGATAACGAATATCGACAACCTTGCTCAAGGGATTGCTCGGCGTCTCGCACGCAATCATTCTCGTCTTTTCACTAATATTCTCTTCAACCTGCTCCGGATGGTCTATCTCCAGCCAGATAACTTCAACACCAAGTCTCTCAAGAATCAACGAAATTTTATAATTACCGCCGTAAATCTCGTTAAATATCAACAGTTGCTCACCGGCATGCAGGTACGTAAAGTAAATCATCGCCAAAGCCGCACACCCCGAAGTACAAAGCATACAATCTTCACCGCCCTCCATCGGGGCGATTTGCTTCTCCACCATACGAACGGTCGGATTGTCGTCACGGTCGTAAGTATAGCCCAAAACCTCACCGCTGCGAACCCTGTTCAACACATCGAACGAAACATATTCATAGTTGACCGACCCGACTATCGGGAAAAGCATCGGCCGGTCGCCGTAAGGAGTAATACTCTCAAAAACCCTGTCCTTTTTGTAACTTGCCATTTCAAATTGACCCTCAACAAAACAATAAAATCCCACTTTAATATTTCACAACCGCTCAAAACTATAAACTTTCATTTTAACAGACACCTCCATCTTCCGCCATAACTTTTTATAAAACATTACCACCTGTCCTCATCGCAGCCCAGCGTAATCGAACGGGTTATATTGCCAGACCTGAAAAACCGTGGAAATCTCAACCAAATAATCGGTAATCAATTACTTTACCATTGCGCTTCAACATAAGGCCCCACCGGGCCTTTCAGGCCGGGCCTGGGGCGAGATTTGAGAATCGCCTCTGCAATTGCGACGTCACCTGGCCGTGTAATTTTGATGTTCGATGAATCGGTCTCGACTATTGATACTTTCTGTCCCAACGCCTCAATGAGTTGAGAATCATCGCTGATTTTACTTTTATCGAGTTTCCCCAGGTTACTGTATGCCTTTTTCAGCAATTCGGTCTCGAACACCTGAGGCGTTTGTGCTTCATATAGACCGCTGCGGTCAACGGTCTTTATTATCATTTTGTCTTTGGCTTCTTTTACCGTTGCAATTACAGCAGATGCCAATATTGCTGCTCCCGTTTTAGCCGCCTCGGCTAAGCACGCATCAATCCACTTTTCCATCACGCAGCATCGCACCGCATCATGGACAGCTACAAGCTCTATTGTCTCGCCGACCAATTCCAGCCCTTTTGCAACCGTATCAAACCGCTCGTCCCCGCCAATATACGTCTTGACGTTAAAAAACTTCAAATTAGCCCCCCACTTGACACTCACCAGCTCCTGGTCTTCACTCGATATCGCCAGCAGTATTTGCTTCACGTCGTCCCGATTGGAGAAAAGCTCGACGCTGCGCAGAAATGCTGCTCGGCCCCCAACATCAACGAATGGCTTTTTCCTTTTGCCGCCGAACCTGCTGCTTTTACCTGCCGCACATATAATCACTGAAACTTCTTTACTCATAACAAAAGTTCCTTTTCCCCCTTCTTATCACAGCGACCACAAAGAGTTGTAATATTTATCTCTAAACTGAGTAAAGCCAGCGCTTAAAGTATAGGTCGCTCTGGGTTGATTAGTGGATTACCTTGTTAAGTGGATAAGTGATTATCCCAGAAGCCCCGGCCCGCTTCAAAGCTGGAACCAATGTACGCTCGACTTTATCATCGATAATCACTTCCACAGCCACAAATTCAGAATCCGCCAGGCTCGAAATAGTGGGACTCTTTTCAGCAGGCAGTACCTCCAATATCGACTCTAAGTCATCCTTCTTCGTGTTCAGCTTTAAGCCCACTTTGCTGTGTGCATCAATCGCTGCGTTAAGTAGTATCGAAATATTTTCTATCTTTTCACGTTTGAACTTGTCCCGCCACGCCTCCTTGTTTGCGATAAACCTTGTTGTAGAGGTCGTTACGGTATCTATTATTCGCAGATTGTTTGCCCGCAGCGATGAGCCGGTCTCGGTAAGTTCGACTATCGCATCAACCAGCCGGCTCTTTACCTCGGTGGCACCCCAGCTGAACTCGACTTTTACATCGACATTTTTTTCCGCAAAATATCTTTTCGTAGCGTTAACCAGTTCGGTTGCGATTATTCCTCCTTTGAGGTCCTTCGGTTTGGTCACCTTCGATTCGTTGGGCACCACCAGCACCCACTTGGCCGGCTTGTTCGTATTCTTGCTGTAGGCAAGTTCACAAACCTCAATAACGTCAGAGTCATTCTCGGTTATCCAGTCATAACCGGTAATGCCAGCGTCCAGAACACCGTCAGCAACGTACCTGCTCATCTCCTGCGCCCGAAGCAAAATTAACTCAATCTGCTCATCATCTATACGCGGCAAATAATTCCTTTCGCTATCTGCTATATGGAACCCGGCCTTACCGAAAAGTTCTATCGTTGGCTTTTGCAGACTGCCCGCTGGAATACCTAATTTTAGTATTTGTTCCGACATCTTAAATTATCGTTCCCTTCTTTTTGTTTTTTTACCTTTTTTAGTACCGGCTTTTTTCCTGCTTTTGGATGTTTTCTTCTTCGGTTTTTTGGGCACAGTTTTCGTTCCGGTTTTCTTTACGGTTTTAGCCCTGCGAGACTCGCTCCGACGCCGCAAAAGAGAATAAAATTCACATCCGTTTGCAGCCGTAATCTGTCGCACTAAAAATCCTTCTATCTCCTGCTCGTCCGCATCGGGGTGAACCAGTTCGTTGCTCCTTAGATATTCTATCATCTTTTTCGTAAGCGGAATAGCATGAGCCTGCAAAGACGTCATCATGCAGTAATTGACTGCAAAATTGCTGACCCCTTTCATTTGTTCAAGGACCTTTTTAGCCGGACGCTTGCCGATTTTTTTTAATGTCGCGAGACTGACTTTGTTATACTCCCTGAACAGACCGCCCAAAAGTTCTCTAAGAATAGAAGCTGTAGTTCTTGTCTCAGGTGTACTCCCACCCAGAATTTCCATTACCTCTTCTTCCAGCGAAACCCGCAAATCATTGAAATCAACAAAGTTATCGGCAATACCCTTAATAGCGGATTGCGCCGCCGAATCACTCATATTCTCACTGACAATACCATACACAAGCGCTTCAAGCGGCTCCTCATACACAATCCTTCCGGACTTTGGATATTCACGTTTCAGTGAGCGGTACAGATTCTGTATCTTCCTGGCATATTCTTTATTGTTTTTCATAAAACTATCTGATTTTTCTTATTGTTTTTCCTCTTCTGGTTCTTCCTTTTCCAGTTCACTTACCGCCTCGTCAATCAGTTTCATAGTCTCAAGCGTTTTCTTGAATTTCTCGTCCCTGTGAAAACGCAAAACCGGACAGAATTTACTCTGCACTTTGCCGGCAAGCAACGATTGTATCCGGCTTCCTGCGTGCTCTATGGCTGCAAATGTCTTATTCTGGGACGCCTCACCTTTGCCAAAAATACTGATATACACATCGGCATTGCGCAAATCACCGGTTGTTTCAACTCTTGTAACGCTTACGAACCCCTCAATACGCGGGTCGCTAAGGTGATTGGCAATAGCGTCGCTGACCGCTTCTCTCACAACGCGGGCCACTTTTTCCTGTCTTCTCGTCGCCATATTTCATATCGCGCTGTTCGCAAACGCGCATCCTGCAATTATCAATCATAAAATCAAAGGGTCCTGGCTACTTCGACGATTTCATAGAAGTCTAATACGTCATCGACCTTAACATCATCAAATCTTGCCAGCTTAATCCCACATTCAAGACCGGCTTTAATCTCGCGAGCATCGTCTTTGAAATGCTTCAGAGATTCTATCGTCAACGAGTCTCTAATTACGATATTGTCACGTATCAGGCGCACCTTCGCCTTCTTGTTTACCAGCCCTTCTGTAACATGACAGCCCGCTATTGTACCCACTTTTGAAACCTTAAAGGTATCTCTCACCACAGCCCGGCCGAGTGGATTCTCAGTCTCCTCAGGCTCAAGCAGACCGGCCATGGATTTTTGCAAATCTTCGGTTATGCGGTAAATTACATTGTAAAGTCGTATATCAACTCCTCTGGACTCCGCTATTTTCGCCGCATGTTCCTCGCTTACAACGTTAAATCCAATGATAATTGCGTTAGAAGCCTCTGCAAGCACAACGTCGCCTTCGGTAATTCCGCCCGGTGCCGCATGAAGGATTTTAACCTTTACTTCATCTGTACTAAGCTCGGATAAATACTTCAACAAAACATCTACAGAACCCTGCACGTCGGCACGGATGATGACATTTAACTCTTTTATATTGCCGGCTTCTATCTGGCTGAATAAATTTTCAAGGGTTATCTGCGTCCGTTCAGCTAACATGTTTTCCCTCGAAAGGCTCTGGTTCTCTTCCCCTGCAGCTTTCGCACGGTTGATATCATCCAGACAGTAAAATCTGTCGCCTGCCTGAGGAACGTCGCTAAGACCCGTTATCTCTACTGGCATAGAGCTTGTGGCAGTCTTTATGCTTTTGCCGTAGCTGTTCTTTACGGTCTTGACCCTGCCAAAGGCACAACCAGCCAGCACAACATCGCCTTTATTTAATCGACCCTCTTTAATCAAAAGCGTGGCCGTCGGGCCCCGCTTGGCAGACATCTTGGCCTCAACAACCCAACCTGTCGCAGGGATACTGTCATCAGCTTTTAGCTCGAGCAGCTCAGCTATATAATCAAGATGTTCAAGTAAATCATCGATGCCATCGCCGGTAATCGCACTGGTCTTGACAATTTCCGTCTGACCACCCCATTCTGCCGGCGCCAAATCATGCTCAGCCAATTGCGAGTAAACACGATTCGAATCAATCCCAGCTAAATCCATTTTATTCAATGCCACGATAACAGGCACCTCCGCCGCCCTGGCGTGATGTATCGCCTCAATGGTCTGAGGCATCACTCCGTCATCGGCGGCAACCACCAGGACCACTACATCAGTCATATTGGCGCCTCTGGCACGCATAGCTGTAAATGCTTCGTGACCTGGTGTATCAAGGAACGTTACCTTGCTGTCCCCCACGCTTACCTGATAGGCGCCGATATGCTGCGTAATACCGCCCGCCTCGCCGGCGGTAACCTGTGTCGAGCGAATCTTGTCTAGAAGACTCGTCTTGCCGTGGTCAACATGCCCAAGCATCGTCGCCACTACTGAGCGCCTCTCGAGGTTTATTCTTTCTCTATGGTCAAATTCTTCCCTTATCTGCTCTTCCAGACTGCTCCGCCGTTCAATAATCAGTTCGGTGCCAAACTCCAGAGCAACCAACTCGGCAGAGTCAGAGCTTATCACCTGATTGGCCGTGGCCATTATCTCATGCTGCATTAGCTTGGTGATGATCTCCGATGCTTTAACCGCCAAAGCAGCAGACAAATCCTTTACGGTAATCGGCTCACTCACGATTACTGTCCTCGGCTTGGTAGACGCCGCAGTTGTCCCATGGCCCTTCGAAGCAATTTTGCGCACAGGCCTTAATCGAAGACCTTCTCCAACAGCAGCATCAAGACGGGCACGTCTTTCTTCAAGGTCTCTTTGTCGCCGTTGACTGCCGAATCTTGCTTTTTTTGCAATTTCAGCATCCTGAATATCCTGCCGACGGCCATGAGTTCGGTCTTTACGGTGCTTTGACAGCTGTTTCTTTTCCTTTGTCACCGCCATCGAAGGGGGCTCCTTGGTCTCCTTACGCCCCTGCATCAAAGGCTCAGTAACAGGCATATCGCGCCTGCTCCTGGGTTTTGGCCTATATACCGGTCGTCGCCTTTCCGGTTCCGGCTCTTCAATTCGAACAACTTTCGGACCTGTTAATTCAGCTGGCCTGGGCTCTTCCAATATCGGCCCGGCAGGCAATATCGGCTCAGGCTTGGGGTCTTTCGCCTTCTTGGCTGCAGCCCTTTTCGGCTTTTTGGCCACCGCCTTTTTACGTACCGGCTTCTTTTTTACTTCCAAAGAAGCTGTTTCAGCTTTGGCCACGCCCTCTTTTGCTTTTTTCGTTCTGGCTTTATCAGCTTTCGTTCTTTTTGCTTTTGCCTTCTTCGCAGGTCTTTTTCGTTTTGGTGTCTTTTTAAGGCGGACCTTCCCTAAATCAACTCTCTCGGTCATCTCTATAGTCGTAACATTATCACCTTCGCTGAACCACTCACGAATAGTCGCCGCCAGACCCGCTGAAATCGCCGACATATGGTTCTTAACGTCCAGACCTTCATCATGGCACTTCTCCACAATAGCAGTGCTTTTTACTCCAAGCTCCTTGGCTAAAATGTAAACTCTTGTAGCAGCCATTTCCCTTTCGTCATCTATCTTAAAAAATGCGATAAGGCTCTTATGTAGTTATTTATTTTTGCTCCTGCTTCTGATTTTGCTCGTCACTTGCCGTCTCTTGCTTTACCTCACGAGATGCTTCCTCCTGCTGCAGAAGGTTCTCTGCCCGCTTCTTTTTGGATTCAGATGCCAGTTGTCTCGCTGTTTCAACTGCTCCGGTTACAAGCTTTTTAGCAAGCTCGGCTTCAATATTCAACTCCTTAACTAACGGCTCGGGGCCAACATCATCCAAATCCAAAATCGATATAACCCCAAGGGCGATCAATTTGTCAACGACCGTATCGTCAGCGCCCTCGACACCAGTAACACAATTTGTCAATATTTCAATCCCCTGGTTGTATTCATTCGGAGTAAGGATATCGATGTCCCAGCCGGTCAGCCTCGCTGCCAGCCGAACATTTTGACCGTGTTTGCCGATAGCAAGACTGAGTTGGTCTTCATCGACAACCACCGTTGCCCTTCCAAGTTCAAAACACAACGCTATTTCGCTGACTTTGGCAGGCATCAGCGAGTTTGTGATAAGCACCTTCGAAGAGTCGTTCCAACGGACAATATCAATTTTTTCGCCGCCGAGCTCATCGACTATATTCTTTATTCTACTGCCGCGAACACCAACGCACGCTCCAACAGGGTCAACCTTTTCATCCAGAGAGCCAACCGCAACTTTCGTTCGGTAACTTGCTTCCCGTGCAAGCGCTCGTATTTCTATTATATTCTCGGAAATTTCCGGCACCTCCAGTTCGAAAAGACGACGGATAAAATCAGGGTGGGTCCGCGAGAGAATGATTTTCACCTGGTTCGAAACCTCCTTAACCTCAAGAATCAGGCATCTTATCCTCTCGCCAGGCCGATGAGTCTGACCCATTATCTGCTCGGCTTTCGGCATAAAACCTTCGGTACGGTGGTCAAGATTTACAATCAGGGTCCCGCTTTCATAACGAACTACAGAACCGCTGATAATTTCCCCTTTTCGCTGGACAAATTCAGCATAAATACTAACCCTCTCATCTGCCCGTATCCTCTGAATCATTATCTGCTTTGCCGTTTGAGCGGGAATTCGACCCAGCTGCTTCACATCGATTGCTTCCTCATTCTTAAAAGCGCTAACCTCTCCAGTCTCGCGGTCGATATTGACTACTATTTCACTTTCCATATCGCCAAAGTGTTTCTTCGCTGCTGAAACCATGGCCTCTTCCAAATCGACAAATATGGATTCCTTATCGATACTCTTATCGCGAGCGATGTTTTCGACAATTCTTACCAGTTCAGAGTTCATTGTCCTTTTTCCTAACGCTGCAGCAATTATCCTTTATATTCACACGCCGTCGGCCTTCGCCGCCGACCAAAAAAAATGGAAACCATTAAGGTTTCCACTTCACCGGGCACTTTTTCACGGCCTTGCCGCAAAAAATACTCTAAAAGCCCGAAAAAACGAACAGAGGCTGTCGCTTCCTTACTTCACATCCTTTGCCTCCGGCAAAACCTCATTCGTTTCCCTACAATGAAGCAGAAACTCAACTTCCAGGCCGCCATATGAGCAAAAAGCCCGGGTTGCAGCTCAATTGTGCACTTACTGCCCTGCACGGTTAGCTAATCCTGTTTTAATCATTTCTTAACACCTTTTCTTCATAGCTTTGGCAGCCGATAATCCTTACAAACCTAACTAAACCTAATATGGTAATCGTCCAAACGACAATTTGCAATAACTTTTTTGACAAATTTGCAAAATTAACGGCCAAAAATCCCGCAATTTATGCCAAAAACGCCCCCGACGCCCCAAAACTCAATATCTCCCCGTTCTTATACAATTTTACCTCCACAATTACAAACCCAGCCCTCAAGCAAAATCGAAGGAACCAATTTTTTCCCCCCTTGCCTAATTCCCGCTTGTCGCGGCCAAATCTCTGGCGAAGCCGGACCCCAAAGTCACTTTCCGCCGCCTCGCTAAAATGCTTTGACCTAACTTCTGATTGAAAAGGTATACCCATATTTCCAGCCTTTGTCGATGGTATCTTCCTCATATCCCTTGGCTAACATTCTACTTTCCCATCGACGGGCAGATGCCTCGCTGGTGAATTGCTGTATTACTCTAAAATCGCTCGGGTTTCCATGTTCCCGTTTCCTTCTTTCCGGCTCATCGCTAACCCCTGCATACCTCATAAAAACTCAACTTCCCTATGTCTCTTTTCTATCTTAATTTCTCCCCTGCCTGCCCTGAGTTTATCGAAGGGCCTGCCCCAGCATGCCTTAGGCAAGGGCCGTAGGCCGGGGTTACCTTATTGCCCGGCCGACGGGGTGTAGATTATTTTCCAACAAATAAATTTTCTCAAATAATAACACCAAATTTAGCTATTAGCAAGCAGATTTTGGATGGGCAGGATGCTGCCTGCGGTTCGGGCTGCGCCCTCATTCCGGCCTACGGCAGCTACTCGCAATAATCAATTATCAATTTAAAACACCCCCTTTTCTTTATAAAATCACCAGTTGACAAAATCCTGAAACGATTGTTATAATCATATTTCATGAATAAGGAGCTTGTATAGAATGGAATCACGCGTAATCCAACTAACGCCAGCGGCTAAAAAATACGGCAATCTAAACATTCGCCCCTGTGGCAAAGATTTCTTCCCACCCGATGTCTTTGGTGGTTCATCCAGAAAAGCCGGCCTCGGCGTTCCAATTACAATAAAAGCTTATGGCCTCCCCGAACCAATCAAAACAGACATTCCTACGGATAAGAATACAAAGCGTCCGCATTGGATATTTCGACAAAGAAAATGGGTCCAGCAGTTTATCAATCACCACAAACTACACGCTAATGAAACGATAACAATTGAGCGCGTTGCCAAAAGAATATACAAGGTTATTCCTAACAATCACAATCCACAAATAGTTGTTAAAAAACATTCAACTAGAGAAACAAAAAGCAAGAAAAAACTAATAGCATTTGGTTGGTATGGAGGCAAATTCTCTCACCTCGATTGGCTTCTGCCATTGTTACCTAAAACTAAACACTTCTGTGATGTATTCGGCGGTTCTGCCTCAGTTCTTTTGAATAGATCGCCTTCTCCTATCGAAACTTATAACGACATAGAACAAGAAGTTGTTAATTTCTTTCATGTCCTACGTGATCAAAGCGATGAATTAATTCGGGCGATTGGTCTTACGCCGTTTTCAAAAGAAGAATTCACATTAGCAATTTCTGAACATAAAGGAACAATATCTGATCTCGAAAGAGCAAGACGGTTTTTCGTAAGGGCAAGACAAGTTAGGACAGGCCTTGCTCAAAAAGCTACTTCTGGCAGATGGGCACATTGTAGACTGACGAGCCGTGCAAAAATGGCAGGTGCTGTTTCTCGTTGGCTTGGTAGTATAGGGGATCTCCCATACATTGCTCAGAGACTTCTAAGAGTTCAAATAGAAAATTCTCCAGCAATAGAAGTTATCAAACGTTATGACAGTGAGGAAACACTGTTCTATTGCGACCCACCATATCCCCATGGATCTCGTGGAGATAGTAATGCTTATGCACATGAAATGACAGATAACGATCACAGAGAACTAGCTCGCCTTCTCCATACCGTCAGAGGTAAAGTTGCACTCTCAAGCTATCATTGTGACATCATGGATGAGTTGTATGGCAATTGGGAATATATAGAAGCTCCTGTTAAGAATTGTCACTCCGTAAAAACTCCCCGGAGAGAGGTTCTTTGGGTAAACTACGATATAAGAAAGGAAACTCAATGCCGCAGCCAGAGCAAATTCTCGACTCAGTTTTTCAGCGAGCATCCCGACATATAACTAGGCCAATTTTGGGAAATGCTGAGATCGCAAGCAAGGTTGATTTTGTTTGTCGCAATCTTCAAAACCGCGCATGTGCTCGCTTACTTTTAGCATGTTTATTAGCAAAAGCGCACAATTCTAATGTGGATGTTCGCAAGCCATATACCGAAATTGGAGATGAAGACGCTTATTCGGGCCGGACTTATGACGAGTCTTATATATCTCAATTTATCTTCAAACACGACCTACCCTGTAACCCAACAACCGCTTTTCTTACACCTGCGCTAAGGAATAGAAATATCGTTCTGACAGCTGATGTCAATCTCGTTGGGCGTCCACCTCGACTATATCAGACCACTCTTGAACTCCTAAACTACGTTCAAACAAGGAGAGTTTCGGCAAGGAACCTGCTTGTGGAAACAGTTAGGTGCCTCCTCGTAGTTAGAGACGAAAGACTTCAAAGGATGAATACGCTTCTTGCCGCATTAAGAACATCTGAAGGTTCAATTCCTTTATCTTCAGAAGGTACGGTTTCACTTATTCAACAGCATCTTAGTTGTCCGAGAGCAAGTCGTCTGCCGGTACTTGCTGTCGCTGCAGCTTATAAAGCGGCTGCTGAGCATCTTCGAGAACGGATCTTACCACTTTCAGCACATACATCAGCAGATGAACAAACTGGTGCATTAGGTGATTTGCAGATTACCCTTGTAGATGATGACAATGCTGTAACTTGCTACGAGATGAAAACTCGGCGCGTAACTCGTGAGGATATTAACCGAGCGCTCCAAAAAATAACCCAAGCAAGTACCAGAATCGATAACTACATTTTCATTACTACAGACCCAATCGAACAAGAGGCAAAAGATTATGCTACAAGTATCTATGAGCAAACCGGTGGTATTGAGATGGTTATATTAGACTGCCTTGGTTTTCTGCGACACTTTCTGCATCTTTTCCATAGGCTGCGCACAAAATATTTGAATGCATATCAAGAACTACTTTTGGCAGAGTCTGAAAGTTCAGTTAGCCAACCCTTAAAGGAAGCCTTCTTATCTTTACGTCATGCAGCAGAAAGCTGCGAATAGCCTAAACTATTCCACCCACCTACTCTGCAGACTCAATCAACTTTCTCAAGAGGCGGGTCAAGATATATAAGGCCTATCGTCTCGTCCTTAATATACCACCTAAGAATTTCTAAATTATCACCATAGTACAAGACGTTTTCCGCCATACATTATCCCCGTCAAACTACTACTTCTTCTTACCGCTACCAGGTTGTGGCTTCGCTGGCTTTGGCAACTTAGGTGGAACCGCTCCAAAAGGAAAGCCTGGCGGTTTTTGCGGTTTTGACTTTTGTCTTACTATTGTCTTGGCCATAATTGAATCTTCGATAAATAAAGATATTGCGTCTATTTTGTTTTGCCTCTATCTGGTCGGGGTTTCGGCAACTTGGGTGGCACAGCACCTCTAGTTATAGGCTTTGACTTCCCTTTCTGTGATGGTTTTGACTTGCCCATCTTGATATCCTAATGATTTTTCGATATTTTTAATTGAAAAATACCCCAAAAAAGAGATGGCGACAAGAAAAACTACAATTGATATCCTGTTCAGCCATTTCGTAGCACATGCCCAGCAGTTATATTCGTCCCGGCCGCCGAGACTGCTATACTCTTTGTCCAAAATATCGCGCTGCCGTTGATATGCCCTTTGGCTGGTTAAAAGCGATATCAACATTGCCGCAATAGCCATACCAAGTAAAATCCAAGCGACAATAAGTACCCACGTATCTTTCGGGCTTCCCCTCACAATATCCTTAACGAATGTCATCGATAATAATAACGCTCCACCCGATAACGTAAGAATACTTTTATCAAATCGCGCAGCAACTTGAACTTCACCCTCAACTAGTAACCGTCGCTCATCAAAATAGATTTGCTTCTCATTATCTGTCATGATTATTTATCCCTATCCAGCGCCAATTCCCGAAACTCCACCTTCCACTTTCAAACCATACACTACCCAAAACCGCAATTCCCGTCAACTAAATTTGTGATTCGTGGTTAGCCGCTCATGGCTCGATTCACCATTCACGATTCACTATTCACCGCTTTTTATAACGACAACTCTCTCGAATTCAGCTTCATCAAAGAAGCCCAACCAAAGCATTCTGGCGAGGCATCCGCCAAACAAATTATAAACCTCTTTCCAGACCCCGTCAAACCAAATAATTCAATACTCTACTGTTCACCTCTCTACTCTCAACAAATTCGAAGTTGGATGTTCGATGTTGGACGTTCGAAGTTAGTTTTCTTCGTGTCCTTCTTTTTGTTCGTGCGTAAGCCCCGCTTGTCGCGGCGTAGCCTCTGGCGAAGCCGGATCAACCAACTAACCACTCTTTTTAAAAATTGTTCTGGCTCTCATACCCCTTTTGCGCGGAGTTTCGGGGTCAGTACAAGGCGTTTGCCTGCTGCCGCCCGGAGGCGTACTATTGTACATCGAGGACGTGCAGTCAGGCAATAACAACGAAGTAATCACCCGAAAGAACCGC
>Ga0180431_10001687_pt1 | contig 30403 bp, 41 predicted proteins | sample SS_ome_11_FD_132459 | JGI IMG/M metagenome (GOLD analysis project Ga0180431, IMG submission 132459) | Hypersaline lake sediment archaeal communities from the Salton Sea, California, USA - SS_1_MS_1 metaG | ecosystem: Environmental > Aquatic > Non-marine Saline and Alkaline > Hypersaline >... | reverse complement strand
GCCAGGCTCTCTGAATTGGTATGCGTCGATTTGAATGCATTTACATTCATTGTAAGTTCGTTCCCAAGCTCAGATATTAATGTACCTCTGTCACCAGCTGTATACGTTGAATATCCCGCTTTTAATGGAGTATGCGCAGTTCTAATCCACCCAAGGAAATGATAGATTTGCATGGCCCCAATGATAGTATGGGCAATGGCCTGTATTTCCCGCCTGGTTTGCTCTGCCGATGCCTTGAATGCCCCCCGCTGGTAAGCTTCCCTGAGTCTCATGTCAATAAAGGACTTGATCCGGGGATCCTTGAGGCGTTTCTCCGCCAGGGTTGGAATCCGCTGGATGAACTCTTCGATTGAGATACCAATGAAATGGGCATACTTCTTGGCATGGAAATAAAGCTCGGCCTCAATTTCCCGCTGCAGCTGCTTCTTGAGCTGGGTCCTGGTCATATATTTCCTGATGACCGGCCCAAGAACAAGTGGACCCAATATAAAGAGAGCCGTCTGCAGAGCTATGAGATGAATACCCCTGTTCCAGACAAGTTGTTTTGGTCGCCACCACTCCTGTCCACCCTGTTGCTGCAGACTGTATAAACTCTGCTGTTCTGACAGCATGTTTTCAGGCCCCATTTCGATATCACTGGCTATGGGCATTTTAACAATGGTTGAGGGAACTACAAAAGCTCTTCTCCGCGTTGTCTTATATGTTCCATACCGTTTACTCATGTCATATCTTATCTTGGCCTGCTTTTGCCGGCGGAGGCTTTGAAGTTTTTTCTGTGTCCGCTGTCTTGATTTGCGGAGTTGATTTGACAGGTCTGTCCGCTGACGTTGGTTCTGGGAAGCCACCCTATTTATGGTGCTTCGCCGTTCGGATGGAGATACTCCCGGTTGATTTGCTTTCTGTAGAGCCTGTTGTTGTTTTTCCCGGGTACGATCCTGTTCAGCTCTCTGCTTTCTTCTTTTGTCCATAGACTTCCTCAACAGCTCCTGGCGATTCTGTCTGATCTGTTTGAAAAGCTTGGGCTTTGACTTGTTCGGCACTTTTATATACATCTGTTCATGTATTGTCGGTGAAAAGCCACTTACCATGTCCATATTTTTCTGAACCTTGATCGATGTTTGTTCTTTTCCCACCAGGCAGCAGCCTGTTTCTCCGAGATAAGACGACGATTAAAACGCACAGCCTGCACTACCGACTTACCTGTTTTCATATCTCTTCCTATAATATAGGATATTCCTGGGATTTTGGAACTCCTTCTCCGATAATTACTTATTTTTTTCGGATCCCTGAGTCTCCAACGGCCCTCGTTCTCAGTTGAATTGGGATCAAACCTGAATACCTCTTCCCGCAGACCGAAGAGATACTCATGTGTTACAGGGTCTCTGTATGGAGTCCTGCCACCAACAGGACTGATAAATGGTTCGCCGATGGTATGCTGGTAACGAAGCTTCGTCTTCAATATTCTTGGGGTATCTCCTGTCTGATAGACCTTGAAAGCCTCCATTCCGTACTTCCTGAAAATGGGGGCAAGCTTTGGGTCAGACAACAGATCATGAGCCCTGCTCACTTTTTGAAACTCTTCCATGGCAGCACGCTGTGCCCAAGAAGGCAGATGCCCCAGCTTGTCCACATGATATTGCTTTGCCAGGGCTATCCAGGCCTTCTTGATCAACGTTGGCGAGGCCCCCTCAGGGACCCCCAGAATAGACCAGGGGTCCTTTCCGAAGCCTGGACGAAAACTTGTTGTCGGAAACGTCGAAATTTCCAGCATGTCAAAGTAATAATCCATATAAAAAGATCCCACCAACCCACCCACAGTTCAAAGCTGCTTACGGTATGATTGGGGTCAATGCATACCAGCTTCCAGCATCACCATCATGGTTCACATAAAGAACCTCGGCTGGACCGGTCCCATTCGTCCGGATATAAATTGATCCGGCTTCACAGGCCGCAGCAGGAACACCTTCCCCAATCAGAATATGACCGCCACCCATGGCGACCATGTTGTCCAACAGAATCTGATTGGTGCGATCTACCTGATCCAATGCAAGATCAGGACGTCCGCCATCGTCTTGAGCCAGCTGTCGCAGCTGGTTGACGAATACCGGACTTGAACTTGGAGTAAGAATAGCCATTTTTTGTTCCTCCGATAAGGTTAAACGTCAATAGCCCCGTCATATTCGGGCAAAGTTTTCAGATAAATATAACCATCAACAAAAGCATTGTTTGAGGTCTCAATGTCGTAATCCATTGCATATGACCTCGTCGCCAGTGGGGGTTTCCCAGCCTCCCTGGCTGCAGCATCCAGGAATGTAGACACCATTATTCTCATCTTGAAGTCACCACCCGCAGTTTTGGTGACCCGAAGACTCTGAGTTTTGTGGTAGGCATCGGGTGCAGTAAACCCGCTTGCCGTTTCAAAAGAAAGCTGTAACGCCATAACTAACCTCCCAAGAGCTTGGAAAAGAATTCTAAAAGGGCCTTGAAAGCCTCCGGTCCCATGCCAATTGCTCCCCCGGCCACGAAGAAGAGCAATAGCTTTAGCCAATCAGGTATTTTCTGCCATCTACTGATCCTGTCCCCTTTATTGTTATCTGTATCACCCCCATTTTTCATTTTTACTATCTGGGTTCCGAGCTCTGAAATAGCATTTTTTACCTCTTGCATTTCAGTACTGGAAGGAATTATGGCAGGGAGACTTTCAGTCTCCTTACATTTTCTTATCAACTCCTTCGTAACAAGTTTCAGTTCAGAAATATCACTGCCAACCCTGGATTGAAAGTCTGCAATATTCGCATTCACTTTTGACTGAAAATCGTTGGAGTCCTTCCGATTTTCATCAGAAATCTTTTCCAGTCTCTCCAGTTGCTTTGACACAAATTCCATCCATTTTTCTTCAAGAAATCCACTTCTATCGCTCGACATCAGCTCCACCAACGGTTTTGAACGTTATCAGCTCTAATACAGCTGCCACTTCCTCATCTTCCGGGTCCCGTAAGGGAGTCGCAACCACTGTGTCCCACTCAGAGTTATTACTCATCCGTGCGATAGCCCTCTCTTCTCCCCTTTCAAATATTTGGGCAGCCGGGCAGAATTCATCAGAACACGGGGAATCAGATCCCGAATGTAGATCCTTACACGACTTCCCAACCAGGCCTCTAAATTGCTGTTTCATTACTTTATTGGCCCAGACAACCTTATAGTCCCTCGATATAATAATCAGGCCAGCCCCAATGGATTCAGTAACTACCTCCAACTTGGCCTTCTCCGTCTTTATTGCCTCAGCAGCCTTCTGCAAAGCCAACTCACGCTGTTTTCTATCTGTAATGTTTCGGACAACGGCAACTACCCCAGCAAAGTCTGTCACCGTATTTCTCAATGGAGATAGGCGGGCCTCGAACCAGAATCGTCCGTCTGGCAAATCCAAAAAATATTCATATTGCTGGGGACTGCAAGTGTCCTCAATAGCTTTCAGTGCTTCGTTAAACTGTTCATGCATACGCTGTGGCATGACTTCATTATGGTGCTTACCAACAAAGTCCTCTTCCGGAACCAGATAGAGATTCTGCTTTTTGGGGTTACCATAGCCACCAACAAATCTCCCCTGCCGATTGAGAACAAAGACGAGATCATCCATAGAGTTCAACAGAGACTTTGTAAAGTTCTCCTGTTTATGGAGCCGGGAATCCTGTTCTTTAATCTGGAACATAAGACTGTGTATCTTATCCATGTAGGATTCACCGCTTGATTTAATCATCAGCCTGCTCCCTGCCCAGAGCAGCGAGGATCTTCAAAGACAATTCCTCAAGCCGTATGGGCTTTGGTAGAACATAGTTAATTCCCAGTTTGTTCACTTCCTCCTGCACCCCTTTCGAGTCATAATAGGCAGTGAAAAGTATCACAGGGGGTCCACCATCCGGCGACCACCCGATGGCCTCGAGGAACTCAAACCCACTTAAATTTGGCATCATGTAGTCAAGCAAAATAAGATCGGGATTAATCTTATCGTACTTGTCAACAGCCAGGAGAGGATCTGAGAACGTCTGGATATCTGAGATATATGAATTTAACTTTCCGTCCCGATCAAGAAGAGTCCTCAACATTTTGAGTGTCTGTTTTTCATCATCAAGAATCAAAATCTTTACCATATTTCCTGCCCCTTAAACAAGTCGGCCACCTTTGTTCCAAGTACTTTTGGCCATGACGGCGGTTGAGGCTCGACCTTTTGACGAATAGTATGGAGGTTCCTGAAACCGTGAACAAAATCGTTTTCGTGTGTTACCTGCTCTACATTGTTGAAATCGTGCCCGCTGTAATACTCCTCACCAAGAAAGGTATACACATCCTTCATCACCTTTTCGGGGTCCGCTGTGAGGACCTCGTAAGGGACAAAACACACAGACTTTCCCCACCCACGATCCAAAGCATCTTTAATCCTGTTATAAGCTAAACCGACAGGTTGACTATTCGAGGCCCAAATCCTGCATCTACCCTCAAGCGTCTGCCAATCAAAGTAGGTCTGAGGTTGCCCCTCCGGCGCTGGCTGGAAAAGATGGGCATTGTTTCTGTAGAGTTTCTCGAATGATGCCAGAACGTCCCTCAAATCCCGAACCGGAACCAGGACCTTGGGTTCTTCCCTGAGAGCAGCCTTTACCATCTCCAGATAAGCCAGCCAACCGCGACTCTTGTCAAAGACAACAGGCTTCTCTACCTTCTCGTGATAGCTGTAGAGAATCCCACGAATGACAGCGAGTTTAGCCTCATCATCTGGACTTGCCTGGAACTCCACCAGTTTGTCCCATTGGTTCCTGACCATATACATGATCTCCAGGATACCTGACGTGGAGGTTGCATGAAACCTCGGGTTCTGTGCCAAAATGTTACATAATAATGTTGACCCGCTACGAGGTAGACCGCTGATAAAATAAAACTTTCTCTCCGACATAAACTCCCCTTCTACAAATATCACTACAATAACTACACAAGGACTCTTGTTATTCTTACAAACGCCACAACATAAACATCATCAGCTGGAGAAGATACCCAGTTAGTATTTCTGAACTGAATACGTATTGTATCCGGAAGGTTTACAATCATTCGAGTCCCCCAGCCTGTCGGAACAACTCCGGATATTGGAGTCACATCCTCTGATTTTTCTGCAAGGGTCCCGCTGTCTCTGTAATAAATGGCTTTGGTAATCCAGCCATGATTTTCATTGGTTGCCGGATTTCTTGCTATGAGATGTGCATCGATTAAGTATGCTCCATCATCATCCAGAGTAAATGCAGCCCCTCCAGGTAGAAGTGTGGTCCAGTTAACTGTATCAATCTTAGCCTTAATCACATAAGTGGACGTTTGAGCATCCCCAATCATTGAGAATGAACCACTGGCCTGCGCATGCTCGCCCTTGACCGATGTCCTGGCTTGAATACTGCCGCCAATGAAAGAGAACTCTGCATCCAGCTCGTTATAGGCACCTGCAGCCGACCCGGCTGCCAAGCCATTATTATAGATATTTGAGCCTGCCCCAATAAATCCCGCATATGCTGTCGAGCCTATAGTGTTTGTAAGTCCCCCGGCAATGGTTGCTCTATAAACTCCGGCAGCAATGAAGTTAGAAACCCCACCTACAATCACATTATCAAAGCCCCCGGCAATAACATTAACCCGACCGCCACCAATAAGGTTTCCAATGGAGTAAGCCGGGTCACCTGGAAATGGAATCCCGAAGCCTGTTGGATCTATCCAGTTTGTATAGCCACCAACAATAATTGAGGTATGAGAGGCCGATATAAGATTACCATGACCCCCACCAATAAGTGATTGATGTGAACTGGATGCAATCGTACTTTCTATGACATTGCTGTATCCGGAAAGAACTGCAGCATCCAGGCAAGTGTTATAAGGAGGACCACCAACAGACTGTATCAGATTCTTTCTGCCAGCCCCAATTATACTACTGCCTACCCTGCCAAAAATCCGGTTACCAAAGCCCCCCAGATGCCGATAACCAACACCGCCGCCACCTACAATAACATTCCTGGCTGAGGATACCTGTACGGCAATGGAGTTATATTCACCGGAGAAGATACCATGCGAGACATCTGCGAAGAAGATGCTACCAAAGATATAATTATTGGCACCGCCCCCAATTACAGAGTACTTAGATGCATCTACTTTATTATAATACCCACCAAGGATACCGGCATAACTGGAGTTACCAAGAACTCTGTTGCGACAACCTCCACCAATAGCACAGAAATCGCTGGTTATGTTCCCGAGGCCGCCCCCTATAAAACTATAGGATCCAGCATTACTATTATAACCACCAGCAATAACAGCAAATATGGAATCTGAAATACCGTTGAAGCCTCCGCCGCCAATGAAATTATAATTTGAATTGCTTCCCCAGATCGGGCTCGCATAGATATTGTTATTGATTCCCCCCACAATGGCATTGTGATTGGACTGCCAACTAGACCCGGGTAATCCGCCAGAGATATTATTCTGATAACCGCCGCCAATAAGGTTATTTATGCTGCTTTTCCCATCATGCCCATCAATAATGTTCCCAACTCCACCACCGATGAACGAACCACTCATAATACCCGTACTCTGAATCTGATTCCCACTCCCACCAACGATTACAGTATGATGTTTTGTCCCGCCGGAAGTTATCTGGTTTGATTGCCCGGCAAGCACCGCAGCATAATTTCCCGAGTCCAGAATATTTGAGGCATACATGCGAAGTGTAGACTGGGAATTGACCGTTTGATATGTTTCTGTTTTGATGGTGACAGCCCCCGTGCCTGCATCAATTCCAGTCTGAGTAATATCAATACCGTCTCCAGCAATAACATTGGTGATCACTGCACTTCCAGGTGTCGTTATATTGAACAGATTTTTGGTCAATGACCCCAAAGCAATTACGGTGTCATCAATGGTCCCGGGAGCAAGGTCGTCTTTTGTAATGGATCCGTCTTTTACCTCAGATCCGGTAATTCTTGTTGCGGTCATAAGTCATCTCCCTTAATATTCCATTCTTTTTTAAGGAAATCGTTGATAAACAGTACTGCCGAGTTGATGCCACTCTCCACCTTTTGCGGCTCGAAGAAACCTACACTGTTCATTTTTACTTCCATATTTGTGTGAGGTATGTTCCCTGTATCTATATGAACCATTCTTTCCTCTACAGCTAATGCCTCGAGCCAATTTCGAAACATGTGATATGGTGTGAAGAACTTTGCTGTAAGATCATCCCGATGGGCATGATCCAAAGGATCTAAGTCTTGTGTACTCGATATGAGAATATGAGTCAAGTCGGGCCGTTTCTTTGATAAAGCATACGCCGGGACATTAGATACAGCACCACCATCAAAGTGAAGATCTCCATTCAATCTGCGGGCTTTGAACACAAAAGGAATCGAGGCGCTGGCTGCTGCTACTTCTGCAAGATTACCGCCGGATATAACCTCCTTGTAGCCCCGACTCACATTAACAGTAACAATAAAGCAATCCGCCTTACAGCCCCCAAAAGTGTGCGCAGGCATCACCTTGGTAAGATAATTTACCAGGGCATTCCCCTTTAGTATCCCAGTCCATCCGCTAAAGCCGGTAAGGACAGCTTTGATCAAACCTAAATAATCCGGGTCATAATAATCGCTTAGAGACAATTTAACGAGCTTTTCCTTCATTTCGAGACCTGACATACCTGAGGCATACATTGCTGAAGCTATGGCTCCTCCTGACGATCCACAGACAGCCTCTGGTACTAATCCGAGATCATCCAGAACCATAAAAGTAGCAACCCCCGAGCAGATCGATTTAAGTCCGCCGCCGGATAATACTACACCAATCTTTTTTGGTATCTTGCTCATAATGAAAGTGTATCTGATGCCCCTATAATCCCCTGAGCCTTGAGTTCAGTCTCCACCTCAGAAATCATGTCGGAGATGAACGATGATGTGAACAAATCAAAATCAGTATTCTGCTTTATGATTGTTGTGGACCTGTTAAGATCACTGATCCTGCCAGTACCCGGATTATACACATCGGACACCTGAATTGCCAGGGTCTTCTGCAAAGTCCCAGTTCCGGGATCAATAGTAAACTGAAAAGAAATGGCTGAAACAAGAACCTCGCTGATGGATGTTCTGACTTTTGGTGTGCCTAATGTTGACTTCATTCTTTGCCCTCTCTACCTGCATATTACTTTCTGTTTGACTGTTCTCTTTACTTTTTCAAGGCTTTATGCAGGCCTCTTTTCGACCCATCAAGCTCTTGCCACTTGACCAGATCTTTATGTTTTTTAGTATTCCTACCATGTTTATTCTTCTCTTTCTTGAAGTTGTCAAACATGGCTACAAACTCTTCGACATTCTTAAAGCCTTTTGCCTTGGCATGAACTTTCAATACCTTCTCGATGCTGGTATCCATTAGAAACCTCACTCTCCTTGATAACTACAATCATCTTGGTATCGGGTGCCCTGGAACTGCCGCTAAAAGTGGCTAAATCCACGGCCTTCTCCCTGGCTCTCTCCTCACTGTCTGCCTCTATAATAAACTCTTTCATACTTGACACCTGATATACGCAACAGTGAAATTGCATTACTCAACCTCTGTCAGCTATGTGAAACAGAATACTAAGCGTGTTACGTAATAAAACACAACCGCCTTTTGCCGTCATCCCCAACACTCCTATGAGCTCCCCGCAAACATCAGAAGAATATGGAACAGGTAAAGTATTAACATGCAAGTAATTTCTAGCATTTTCAACCACTGTATCAATAACTTCTACAGTAACCTCCAATGTTCTTATCATATCCCTTGGCTCCAATGTTACCTCTATGGTTGGTCTACAGACAGGCAGTAGACAGCAATCAAGCCCCATTCACCTGTATAAGGTTTATCATCAGTTAAATAGAAGTTAAGTTTCATCGATGGTGTTTCATACCCCGGCCCAAGATCATACTTCAAGTCGATGACTGCCGGGTAATCCCATGGCAGCACAATAATTCTGTCAGCAGTGAACTCGTCGTTGGCCAGGACCTCATAGCCTTTATTACTCCTGGCTACTTTGTCCCTGAAACTCTTATATTGATTGGTAGCTCCGACAAGCCACCCATATTGAGTCGTATTCACCATGACATTGAAGTAGGCCCTGCTGCCTGGAGGAAGCATAACATCAGGGGTCATCTGGAGTTCCACGACCTTCATTCTGACAATCTTATCTTCTTCCGGGACAATCTCCCAGACGGAGCTGCCAGTACCCTCGCCATCCGAATAGGAGTAGTCGGCAGTAACCGGACCTGTAGGAGCTTCAGCAAAGGTAACCTTTCCCTGGGTAAAATCAATCGAGGTAATGTCCCCTCCGGTATAAGTCACAATGCCATCATCATAGTTCAGGGCACTAATGCTGCCATAATCAATCTCCACTCCATCGTCGTAAATCTTGAAATCCCGGTTGAGGTCCCCAAGCTCAATGGCATGGTCATCCGTGATCATTGGCTTACATATGATGTGCTGGTGCGGGAAGTTATAAGTGGTCCCGGAATCCAGGGTAAGTGTCTGGCCGGTTACATCGGTAGCTGCATACCACCAGGTATACTTCTTCGTGTAGTCTGGTGATACAAAGGTAGCAATGGATCCCTCCGGTGGGGCCAAACCAATAACTTCATGACCCAGAGAGTCTACTGGATGGGCTTGTTGTATTATTGTCATAATCGATCTCTCCTTAATTCTTTGCTTCAAAGGCCAGCAATGATACTCTATCGGATCCACTCAGGGTCACTTTGGCCCGAAATTTCTTTCCGCTGGTAACCGACACTTCTTCATCGAAAGAGGTTACCTCTTCCCAGGTGTCACCATCATCAGATGATATAAAAAACGACGGTGACCCCGAAAGAGCCTGCCTGTTGAAGATCACCTTATTCCGATTATACCAACTGGAGACTCTGGCCGTTATGATAGTTGCAGCGCCCCCGTTGGTGGATTTAATATACCCCTCAGAATCAATTGTGTAATTTGATGATTCGGAATCATCAATTCCATCCCCATTGGCAAAGTCATCAATGAAACCATCTGTTTTACGAGCCATTATCCGGGACATGGCCCTGGCAAGCTCCATGGCCTTTTCCGCCTTCTGCGCCACAGTAATTACAAAGGGGTCAGCTGCTGACCCGTCATGGGCTGCCACTATTGCATCCACAGCTGACCAATCTGACAAATCATTGGCCAGGATGACGGTAAAAGTCTCCGCCGAGGCATCGATGTCAATACGGTCCACCGTTTCCGTGGGGTCAATCTCGGCTTTCAGCTCCTCCGGTTTAATCGTATTACTGGAGGTGTCAGTCCAATCATATTGTTTACTTAGAGCCATAAGATCTCCTTATATCGCGGCTATCGTGACATATCCGCCATAGACATACACGGAGGTAGAATTGGGATCAACCATGATGACCAGGTAGTTTGTCGTTGTACTGTTGACATCGGTGATATCGATTTCAGCAGAGGTGTTGCCCGAACCTTTACTGGTTTGGGACGAGCCTGTTATATCCTGCTCATAAACCTCCACGGTTACTGTAGAGCTGGCATAAACCCTGACATGGGTAGCTTTATACCCGGTTGGTATGGGCACAAATGCAAAAATTTCATCTCCTGTAGACGTAGTCTGAATCCCATTATTGGAATCATCCCACACACATGGACCATCGCTGTCATCATTAGCCATAAAATCGCGAGGAAGAATTTTTATCCTGGTCTCGCTGCCGTGCCAGCCAGAATCTCCGGAACCGCCGGTCTGCTCCTCGTACTCCAGGTTGCCGGAAGAGGAGTTGTAAGCCAACACTTTACCGTTCGCTATGTCTGTATCGTCGACCACCTTGCCTTTGATTTTCTGAGCGTCAAAGGCAGACGTTGCTTCGTTGGTCATATCCTCAACATCACTGTGACCATTAGGACACGCAGACGGTGTAGAGGGAGCTTTCATATTGAACCATTGGTTCTCTACGTTGCACCAGATCTTGTAATCATTCAAAGCGGTTCCGGTATGGCTGGACACCAAAGAATCCAGGGCCGTCTCTTCGCCACCCGATAAGGCGTCTGCAAAATAGACGTTCAGGTCATCCGGGGCATTGAATTCAACTCGGTCCAAGGCTGTCACTATGGTTACATTAGCATTGATCTCATAGACGAGGGCATCAATGTCAACGCCTGATTTTGTGTATGGATATCCTGTAACGGCCATCAGCTTACCCTCCAACAAATGATTCGTGCTCGTCTAATGTTTGCAGTCCCCGATCCGGTGTTCCAGAAATCCATATCCACATCCACATTTCCTGATAAGCTGCTGGCATAATAGACCCCACCTATAGGGTACCAATTGACCGAGTCCTGGGGCTCAATAACCCACTCAGCAATTGTTGTAGCATCGTTTATCTGAACCTGTCCGTTATTCTCCCCGGTATTATCTGTGTTCTGGATTTCAGCCGACCAGTGAATTATGTAAGCCCCGGAAGGGAGACTTGTCATAGCCAGACTTACCTTCTCGACAGGGGTGTCGCCGGTAGTGCCACTTTCCCCGTCGCTTGAGTTCTGATTGAATTGGGTACCAAATACAGAAGCACTTGGTATAGAAAGATTATCCAGAGTATCCAGGGCTTTCTGGACTGTATTGTCGGCACCTGACAGGTTATTATTGAAATTTGTAGTATCTGTTCCAACCAATGTAGACCCACCTGTAGCTCCAGTGGCTCCTATTTCAGTCTCAGTATAATACCTGGAGTCGTGATTATGGTCATCCAGGATATCCAAGGCTTCCTGTACTGAATCCTCGGTACCAGAAAGTAAACCATCAAAGTTTGTGGTGTCAGTACCTATAAGAGTAGATCCTGCGGAGGCTCCTGTAGCCCCCAGCTCAGTTTCAGTATAGTAACGATCATCATGATTGTGGTCATCCAGAACATCAAGAGCCTCTTGAACACTGTCTTCAGTCCCACTTAATAGGCCATCGAAATTGGTGGTATCAGTTCCTATCAGTGTGGAGCCGGCACTTCCTCCTGTAGCCCCAAGTTCCGTCTCAGTATAATATCTACTGTCGTGGTTATGGTCATCTAATGTATCCAAGGCTTCTTGAACTGAGTCATCTGCAGCGGATAAAAGACCATCGAAATTGGTTGTGTCAGTGCCCATCAAGGTAGAGCCAGCGGATGCCCCGGTTGCCCCTATTTCAGTCTCGGTATAGTATCTGTCATCATGGTTGTGGTCGTCCAGGATATCTAAGGCTTCCTGGACTGAATCTTCAGTACCAGAAAGGAGCCCGTCAAAGTTTGTTGTATCGGTTCCTATGAGGGTAGACCCAGCCGATGCCCCTGTAGCTCCAAGTTCCGTCTCGGTATAATACCGATCATCATGGGTATGATCATCCAGGGTATCCAGAGCTTTTTGAACTGTGTCGTCGGATCCAGAAAGGAGCCCGTCAAAGTTTGTAGTGTCAGTGCCCATCAATGTGGATCCAGCCGATCCACCCGTAGTACCTATTTCGGTTTCAGTGTAATAACGATCGTCGTGGTTATGAGAAGAAGGTAAATCCTCCCAGCTTGTCCCGTCGTGTATATACATTTCCTGGGAGTCCGTATCCCAGACCTGACCACCTTCTTCAGCCGATGCATCATAAACGACGACCCAGTTGGCCCCGTCGAACTCTACGATGTCCCACTGGTCTGCACCATCCCAGTTTGCGTGGGAAACGCCCGTATCATCCAGCAGGTATCGGTCACCGGTAACTTCCGTGGGTGGCGCTGCCGTATTGTCTACGATACCCAGAACCGGTGCCTGCCAGGTACCGGCTGATCCCAGGGATGCAAGCTCGTTAAGGATCTTCTGAGCTGACCACAGGTCAGTAGCCCCGCTACCTGAATCATTAATCGATCGGTGGATTGCAGCTGTGCCAATATGGGTATCGATGGAGCCGTGACTGTAAGTCAACCCTGACGCATTCAACAGGCTGTCATGATCGACCTTCGTCTCGTCGAACTGGATCTGGAAGTCCTCATTCGCCCCGGGAAACAGGATAGATGTTTCAAGGATGTTCAGGGTGTTTACCCCGGCACTGACCACGAGTTTGTTAGACAAATAGTCAGCAATGGTATCTGCTGCCGATACTTTTACCAACACACTGGCTGCAGCAGATCCAAGAGCAACCCACCCGGTATTGGTACCATCAACATTAATATAAGGAGTATCGGTATCGGTGTCGACGTACTGATCGTTTATGTTACCGCTGACCGATCCATTGGGGTTACCTGAGCCCGTCTTCTTGCTGTCTTTCAGCGTCTGGCCCTCGGCTGCAGTCAGAGTATTCCCACCCCCATCATCCAAAGCCTCTGACTTGTCCACAAGAGAATCTGTATCGGTGTCATACTCTGACTTCTCCATGTCGCCGGCACCCAGCTCAACAAGTTCGGTCGAGGAAGTAATACTCCTGCCGTCTGCTGTTGCTGTTATATAGCCGGCGTCGAGTGCAGCACCAACATCCTCACTTCTAACAATCTCCTCCAGAGCAAAGTCAATAGACAGATCATATGCTACCGTGGGATGAGTAAAGCTTCTCCTCCCCAAGTCAAGAAATACAACAGGACTCAAGGTACCAGTAGTTGTTATCTTAAAATCTGGCATTCTACTCCTCCTACGTCCAGCTCTGTCTGCGGAATATCAAGTCAACTCTTGGGAATTCTATACCAGTTCCATTCAAGTATATCTGTACGCCGCTTTCCAGGGGAAACACTATGTTTAAGCCATTAACCGACTCATAAGTAGCCGCCACGATATCCAATTTTGATAAGGGATCAAAGAGGGAACCCCCTACATGAACCTCTGCAGTCCACGTACCAGGGATATAACAACTGGCAGATATGGCAGTAAGAATGGCCCCGAAAGGAAGGATCATCGGGGCCAGGTTTGTAGGTGTCCCATCAGGACCGCGAAGGTATTGATTTGTTACAGAATCATTATTTCTTCCCGCAGACACAATAAGATATGTTTGCGGCAGATACAGAAGAGCATCTGTAACAGACCTGTCCAGAATCTGAGTTGATCCTCTCAATTTTGGCATTGTAGTATTTCCCTCTATTTACAATTTATGCTGCAGTCTGAACAAATACAAGAGTAATTGCCAGATTACTGCCAGCTATAGTGGATCCAACCTGATCAACATCGACTGTAATGATATCACCCTTGGCAATCGCTGTAACATCTGGAGCCACTCTGTCACCGGAGTCATTAGCTCCTGAAGCTATGGTTGGACGGTTACCCTGAGTAGTGTAGAGTGTAACCGCATTTTTATTGACATCAACAATCAAGGAAGCATCTGTCGGTGCGGTCAGAGCATAAATCCTGGCGCCATCAAAAGCATAATTCTCAAAATCTTCCGGAACAACAAAGGCGAACTGATCAACCGCAGCCGAAATTGCCCCCGCAATAAACCAGGTCACCACATGATGGATACCTGTATTGAAAGTCTGATCCCCCGAGAAAGCTCTGCCTCCGCTTGCAAGAATATACTGGGTATGATCGTCATCACCCAAACCCTCGAGGGCCAAGCCGTGATCAATCTTTCCACCCTCTGCGCCAGCGCTCTGGTGCGTGTGAGTTCCGAGACCGCCGGTGTGTTGAGCTTTTGCATCCCCGCCATCGTGGGTGGAAAAATCTGAGCCTAAAGTAGCTACATCCACACCGTCCACAGTACCTACATTGGAAATATTACCACCGCCCAGGTCAAGGCTTGCACCTGACATGGCTCCAGTAGAGCTATCAATTCGGGCAACTTCAGTAGTTCCCGCATCGGAGAACACAACTATATCATTGGCGTGAACCTGGACTTCCCCTTTGGTAGCATGGGCTGTTGATTCCAGTATTAAATCATCGCTGGCGTCCGTGCCACCGTAAATGTGCTGCCCGCCGGATCTCCCAGCCAGGAGAGCGTATTGAGTATGATCATCATCGCCCAAACCATCGAGGGCAAGACCGTGATCAATCTTTCCACCCTCTGCCCCAGCTGACTGATGAGTATGGGAACCAAGACCACCTGTATGCTGGGAGTATGCAGTACCACCGGTATGAGTTGAAAAATCAGAGCTCAGAGTACTGACATCGACACCATCAACAGTGCCAACATTGGATACAGCAAAACCACCCATATCCAGAGCTCCTGACATTGCTCTTGCACCACTGACAAGAAGATATTGGGTATGGTCATCATCACCCTTCCCCAATAAACTGCCGTGATCGAACAGGCCTGACATGTCTGTCCAGCCACCCCCGGTATAGATAAGCAACAAATTGTCATCCTCAACAAGGGCAGCGAAGCCGGTATTTGGAACAGTGAAATCCCAGTCTACCCCGTTAAACTGAGCAATCTGGTCATCCTTGCCAAGCCAGTCATTAACACCCCCAACAGCCACAATGTAGCGATGGCCATCAGACGGAGTAAGGGTGTCAGGATCACTGACATCCTGATCCAGTACAGAATCCTGCCAATCCAATCCAGCAGTCGTAGCCCCAACCAGCAGGCTCAATGCTTTATCATTATTGATCAACTGTTTCAGGGATACATCAATGAGAAACTCAATCCCCGTAAAATCTCCCTCGTTTCCCACTCGACGAACATAGTCTCGGAAAGTGGGGTTTGCATCAGCGTACATGTTTGCCATGGTCTCTCTCCTTTTATTTAGAGTAAACAAACTTCACAAATCAAAATGGTTTCAATTTTCATACTCTTCAACCGACTGGAAGCAGAGCTAGATTGAGAAGACTAAGATCCGTGATTGTTCTTTGTCTGGAATCAACCGTATTCATATTCACTCTGGTATCTTTCAGAGTGTTGACTTCACTGGTTGTCAGATCAAAGACATCATAACACGCAATCATGACATCCAAATCAACAAGCCTCTTACACGAGCTGCACTCCCAAAAAATTCCACCTGACTTAACCAGGATATGAGTCTCCTGAAAATCCATCTTACCCTGACAAAAAAGACAAATCATTTCCTTACCTTCTTATGGGAGCCTTCCACATTCTCTTCAACTTACTTGAATAATTCTTATGGACTTTAGTCCATATTCCAATAGCCGTCTTTATCTTTCGCCGCTTTGCCGAATCAAGATCCTGTCTCTTCATACCTCGCCGCAGCTGTTTCAGATTAGCCTCTGCCTGCTGAACTTGATGACGATAATATCGCTCTTTAACTTGTAACTTCCAAACATAATCCACCGCAGCATGTTTTACTGCACTGACTGGTCCCCTGGTAGGATCATAAGCGTCGTAATGACTCTTCCGTTCATAGGGATGTCTGTGAAGCCGCCCCTTACCGAGCCTGATCATCTTCCCGGCATCAAAGGGAACATAGGCATACCCGGCAACAGGCTTAAAACCGGCCTCGTATATCAAATTTCTTAATGGAACATCCCGAAGAACAAACATTATAGAAAGACTCCACCCTTTTCTACCGCTCGGCCAGCTACATGGAGTACCCTACTTAAAGGATCCATCTGGCCTTGGAGACCATAAGCATACTTCAGCCGATCAATAATATAATCTGAAACAACATTGGCAAGTTCTTCCATAACCTTCTGCTTGGCCGCATCATCCCTAACAGCCCGGTAAAGATTTTTTCTCATTTCTACCTCATGAGCCATCTTTGGGCTGGCCATTGCAGCTTTCACCATTTTCTTGATCTTCCTGTCTTTAAGTGAAATACTGGCTGACGCAGCAAACCTGGTAACTCTTGTAGCGGCCATTTTTGCCACCTTTCGAATGTGCCAGTTCTTCAGCCAGCGAATACCCGCTGGTATCCAGAGAGGTGACAAGCCTACAATGGTGGCCGCAATGGCCGTGGTAGCAAGGCCTAATCTACTTACCTCTATTGAGGTCGGAACGTCGCTCGGGATCCGTAATACCACCTCATCCATCCTTGATTCCATCATCTGTCCCGGGAGATATTTTGGGGCTCCCTTATGAATGTAACCATACATTGTGTTCATCCTTTCGCTTTAAATTATAGCAGAACTCAAAAGATCAGTCCAATATTAATAATGGGGGTCGGCGCCACGGTGCTGAACAAAAAACCGGTTCTCCAACTCCCTGGTTGATTTATGAAAGTCTTGCCCCTTTTTACCTCTTTTCTGCCTGGAGAACCCTTTATACTCAATAAGGGACCCATCCTTGTCCTGGACCAGGCCAGTAAACTGCACATTATCCCAACCTTCTCCAGCAAGAGCATTATCAATCATTTCCACAATCCTCAAGTTGAGAGGATGTTTCCAATTGACCCGGTCCACATCGATCTCTACATTCTCAGGAATGTTGAACTGATACCGCATGAGTGTCTCAAGAACGTTGAAGGACCGGGAGATGGCATCCTCATGGCACAGAAACATATTGTGGATCTGCGTCAACGGCAGCCTCAACGAATCATGGTCCCCAATAATCTCAACGAACTGGGGATTGTGCCGGGCGGACTGTAAAGTCAGACTGATTTTAGCTCCCATAATTAAACTCCATGTTTCCTTCTGATCCAGCTTCTTATTTTTGACACCCCAGTTAGAGGAGCAGTCATCACACCTATGGCAGCACTTCTTCCAGCCTGTCTGCCCATCCTGGCTATCTCCTTCTCCACTTCTGGCGATTTAACCAGATTTATTACTGCATCCTTCGCGACATCAGTTGAAAGAGCTGAAACCTGTTTCATGAAACTCCTCTTCAGGCCCCGCCTTGCCCCATAAAGAGCCAGTGTTGTAGCCGGAACCCCAACAGTGAGAATCGAATACTTATGCCGTTTCCAGATGTCCTTTGCCTTCCCTTTTGTTCTCCCCCACAAACCCGGCCTCCCAAAGAGCTCAACATCCTTCTGACGAAGCCTCCGCTCCAGGCCGGTCAGTCTTCGATTCACAGCCACGTCCGGGAGAAGTCCTTCCTCTACAATGAGCCGGATCATTTCATCGATATCTTCAGTGCTCACATGAACAGCGTGGCTCCGAGCCACGGATGTCTCACTGCCTGGATGAAGCTGCCCAAAAAGAGCTTTATGCATGAAGGACTGAATAAATTCTATTTCTTCCTCGCTGTATCCCTTATTCCTCATGACCTCAAGAGCATCCTGCACTGAGCTGGGGAGACCCTTATGGATGAAATATGTTCCGGAATCCCTTATTCTTGGATTACGAACTCCAATCCTGACTGCCCCCGTATTCGGATCCCGGGGCAGTACCTTAAGCGATATAGCTTCTTTGGATCCAGCAGTAATGCTCTTTTTGTTCATTTTAGTAAACTCCTCCGGCATAAGATCCTACTTTGTGGGCCATCTGCCTGCTTGTTGGCCTGACTGGAACAAACTTCTTTTTTGGTTTTCGGGCAAAGAGAGCAAAGGGCTTGAACTCATCCAACCCGGCCTCATCCATGAGGAGAATAGCCACAATTTCTTCAGGTTTCTGCCCCTGGACTACAAGGTCAATAGCTTTCTGCACAGCAGGTGTCTTATCTTCCTGTTGTGGCTCCAACCCCTGCTTCTTGGCAGTGGCATAAAAGACTTCTTTTCCCTTTTTAGGCCCATATTTCTTTACCATACCCCTCAAAACCTTCTCGCCCTTGCCCTTATAATATGCTGAAATTGGCATTATCTTAACCCCTCAAAATATTGTTTACGGCGAAATAGATGTTTCCTCCACCGACAACCCGCTCAATCATGCTTTCAATCTCCTCGTTCCCCACAAAACCTATCTTCTTAAATGGCTTCCCTTTCGCTCCCCTGCCAGATACAAACCCAACCTTTGGCGGGATCAATCCAAACTTTTGCCGCAAAGCTTTAACACGAGAAGCAGGCAGCCTTTTATGCCACAGTTTCTCGGGGTAAGGAATTATCTCCCCCTTAACCAGCACCCTTGGTTTACCCCTAAGCCCCGAGAATGTCTTCCTCATCGCTGCTTTTGTTGACACTACCTTAGGGTGATAGGGTAATAATTTCGATAATTCCCAGGCACCTGTGGTCAGGCCAAGCGTATCACCAGTGGTTAAATCAAACAACTCATCTATATTTTCTGCAGCTTTAATTTTGCTTGAAGTTATGGTTCTATATGCATTAGTTATTCGTTGAGGAAGCTTATTCCACCACGTCTCCCATTCTGGCATACCCTTCCATATTTTCCCGGCTGCACAAATCCTGGGACGACCACCCTGACCAATGTCTGAAATACTATAAAGTCCCTGACTCCGAAGAGCTTTGACCATCTTTTTATGTAACTGCTCCTGCTCCTCCGGTAACCGAAATATAACGAATGCAGGCCTATCCGGACTCTTACCCTCTTCAGTAGATCTAATCTCAACTGGGAGATCGTTGAGGGCTTTTAGCCACGAATTCTTAAGCCCAGCATCAACTTCCATACCTCTCCACATCTTCTTTGGGGCAGCAGTTCTCCCCATAAGGTACGTAGGCGGAGCTGTCCCATAGACAGCTCTATAGGCAAACGTAGGGGCATTTATCTTACCCGGACGCCCCTCCTTCCACCTCTCTGAAACCATCTCAGCACTTTCTACTCTGCTGCCGGTATCCAGGCTGGGAAACGAGGCAACTCTGGAGAAGCCTGCCGTATTTGCCGGTGCAAACCCGGTCAGAATGTTCTCCTTTTCAAAGGAGGCCCGCCTTCTGGGGCGTAATGGGTTCTTCTTCTTTTTCATTATTCTCCTATGTTATATAGACAGCTTTGAATTTATAAATCAAGGCCCCAAAAGTCCCTGAATCGTAGGACAGCTCTCATCACACTCCCCAATAATAAATCTTTTGAGGTATTTCACTCCTTCTTCTGTAGTGAATATAGCAACCTCTCTCCGGTTATCGTCAATGAAAAGGTCTTCCTCACCAAAGTCGTGAATCCTTATGAGGTTGTTATTGTGGCCCGGTTCCGGGCAATTTTGTTCTGTCATCAGGCGTACTCCTCTATATTTATATCATCAAAAATCCTTGCACGATGCATCCCTGCTGCTCCGATCATAGGACGAGAAGGATCACTATCCAATACACTTAAAAAATCACCTGCAGTTAACCTAGTGCCTCCACCTTCCTCTACTGCAGTCAAAGTTAAAAAAACAGGGATTATTAGTTCAGGCCTGTTGTTTCGGCTAACAATTGTTGTAGCAACTCCTCCTACAACTCTCCTTATACCCCCAAAATGCCGAAGATTACCGAAAAAATATGAAGAACTGCCATAACAATAATAGTAATTCTGCCAAGTTGGATCTATTCTTAATGCAAGTTGGCCGTATGAACCTGTAGTAGGATCAATTCTTCTTGCTGATATTCTGACATTAACTAGATCATTCCTACCATTCCACAGAAAATAACAGGTATTCAAACTTATGGCATGATTACCACCACTAGAATAAATGGACCAACCACTGCCAGTAATATCCCAATCTGAACTACCCATTATTACCACCCACTCTCGAAGTCTTCACTGAAGACACTATTCCAGGAAGGACCTGTAGATTCTGGTAAAGTCCATAAGATTAACGCAGTACTACCAGGAAATTCCAGATATGTACCTATTCCCCCATCATCAGCTACCATGTCCCACAAAATGTTTGCTAGAGATGCCTTCTCAGGAAGACCGCGAGCACTTCGTAATAAGTCCAGCCTTTCAATTAATGAGCTCATACTATAATCTCTCTATTCTGAAAACCCACCAGCAACAGGATCGAAGGTAAACACATCACCTTGTACTACCTGTACTTTGGCATGCAAATAAGGAGACACAAGAGAGACGACGTCAGGGGATACTTCTACAACAAGTACCGATGTCACAGTAAGTTTTTCTGCCACTATGTTTGGAGTAATACCTAACCCCAACCCCCCGATCAGTACTTTGCCCTCGGCTGCCTCGGAAAAGAGTCTCTGATCCTCTATCTCCAAAGGTAAATCGGTCATAATGCAACCCTCAGAGTTGGAAAGCAGTGTATACGTCATCGGTTCCACATGGTAAATAGACTCAACCTGGGTATTAAAGAAAGCAGCTCTCTCTTCAGTAAAAGAAACCTTCTCTACTCTCCAATCTCCCAGTTCTCCCTCCGGTATTGGTAATTCGGCCATTCTATCACCTATGCAGGATAAACCACCAGTTTAAAGTCCCCAATGGCTATGGCCGCCGCTGACTCATTGTAAATCCTGATAGTATTCACATTCAGATAAACAATGGTCACAACACCTTCAGCATTGATCCACTGCCCGGAATATGTTCCCGCAGAAGGCTTGAATATAACAGTAACCTGTACAAACTGTTCTCCTATGCCATGAGCAAAGTCCTCATAACTGGCTGCCGAAGCCTGAAGGATTGAAGTATTGGTAAATATGGTCGGGCTGAGACTCTCTGTCGCCTCCAAAGCCACTGCTGCATTATTCAACAGGATCTGGGTTACTAAATCCACCCTGTCGAGAAGAGGTTCCCCTCCATCATCTGCAGCAAGTTTTCTGATCCAATGCTGAAAGCCTGCCGATGTATCTGATCTAAAGACTGCCATGCTTTTTCTCTCCTATATTTCAAAGATTAGATTGAGATCTTTTTCCCTGGGATGTTCCCAGCCTCTACTTCCCTGTTGAACCAACGTGTATGTTCCCTAGTCTTCTTTTTAGTTTGGCCTAGAGCATGCCAGAAATCTCCGTCTTTCTTTCTCTGCTCCTTTGTAAGCCTGAGTTTCCCGGATGGGGTCCGCGAAGGCCCGGGATCCGGTTTCTGCTTCAGGAGCTTATGTCCCAGGGCTGCTGCCCCAACTACCCCGGCGCCCACGGCATACTTCTTCCAATGCCTCTTGAAATGAGTGCGAATTCCTTCATCAACAACGTTTGCCGGATCATATCCCGCAAGGACCAATTCAATCATTTCATGAGTATTCATCATTATTCCTTTTTTCTTATCGAAGTTTACTGATTTCTCTTGCCAATTTTGCATGTTGTGATACTTTTTTAGTCAAGCCTGGCGACATTATAGGAGGTAATGTTGTCTGACCTTTTTGGGCTCTACGAAGTAACTTCAGATACTCAGCTTGCTGCATAAGTTTAAGCACGGACCCTCTTGCTTTATCTCCTGCTCCTGTGCCGCCCGGAATCATGGGCTCGATTCTTTTCCCTGATGGACTATGCCAGAACCGTTTAGCTCCCGCTTGATAAGCATGTTGCCAAAGTTTCATTTTAAGTTCCTTGGGTAATGCTTCATCCAACACATCAGAAGGATCATATCCCTCAAGGACCAATTCAATCATTTCATGAGTATTCATCAAAAACCCCCTAAATGTCGAGGAACTTGGCAATCAACAATACTGCCTTATCCGAGGCGACCTTGATCGCCGGTTCCAAATCTTCCTGGGGAACATATTTAAAAGCTGAGGCGATCTCGGCAAGTTTTACCTTGAAGTCAACAAGATCACGCAGCCGTCTGATACCCTGGACCATGGTTGGAGAATCAATTCCAACACCTTTCTTTCCTGCATAGTCCCGAAGCTTTGCTGCAACCTGTCCATAGAACCGGCTCATTCCCTGCTTGCCAAAGACCTCGAAACCAACCCCACGGAGAATATAGTCCAGATGGGAAGCAATCTCTCCCGGAGCTGCACTCCTGGCCATCTTCTGCTCATAAATTACTTTGGAGCTTCGTGGTCCGCCCTCAACATTAAGCTTCGGACCGAACGACCCCTGCAGAGAAATGCCAACACGATCAAGTGCCTCACTGATCTTCTCCTCAACGGTAATAGGCAGCTTCATCTTGGTCCAGTCAATGCTGCCATAGTAAACGTTGATCCCCTCATTAACCCCAATCCTGGTCCTGACATTGTCCCGGACATCCCGGAAGGCATGGACCAGGGCTTCGGTCATTCCAAGTCCCGTGTTGTGCACCCGACCCACAGGGAATCTGCCTTTGTTCGTAATACCCCAGATCGAGGTATATTGGGGATCTCTCAGGTCGGGCTGTAATTCCAGATCCACTGTCATTGTGCTCATTGTAGTTCCTCCTACATTTCTTTGATTATTTAATCTTTCATTCGACTTCTAAGATAGCCTGTCCCGGCACCAATCAGTCCGGCTGTTCCCATTGCGTATAAAGCAGGCTTAATATGTTTACCTTCCCCTTCAATTCAGGGAAGAACTTGTCAATAAATTTCTTTGGCTCCGCTTTCCACTTCAGCTGCTCTATCAATTGGGTCATTTTCTTCTCTGCTACAACTGCAGGATACTGCTCATAAAAATACTTCATAAGAAATAATAAAAATGCGGGAAGACCAGTCGGCATCCTCCCGGTACTCTTGGATATCGGTCTCTCGTGAGTAAAGGGCCAGAGACTTTCATAGAACTCCGGTACTTCGAGTATTCTGTCCATCGTAATGCTGTTCATTCAACGACCCCTGCTCCTGGGAAGACTCCGATGTATTCTTTTGGGGACTCTCTCCGGCTTCATCTTGTGTTTGTACACAGTCGATCCCGTGGGAGCCTGAATTTTTCTGGGAAGTTCTCTCTTCCCCATCCGCTTCACCCAGGCTTCATCCATGTCTAAAAGAGACAGCTCGATTGTCTCATTGACACCTGACCCACTGAGAATCATGTCAACAATGACTGTGTTTTGCATCAGATACTCCACAATCTGAGGCTTCATGCCCGGAAAAGCATGAAGCCACCCAGATTCCATGGAAGATCATTCAAGCAGACCTTATCTATACAGTCCGGCCATTTCACCTCTCTTATGAGATCGTGCGCGTTTCCGCTTGGCTGTTGATGTCCCCGTTTTCCGGCGAGCCTTGGCCAGTGCCTGTCGTCTCTTTGAAGAACGCTTGAAAGCCATCTGAGCTTTCCGGTGCTCAGCTGCTGTTAACCTTCTTACAACCTTACCCCCACGGACACGTCTTTTGGCCTCATCCATTTCATCCTCGTCCACATCGAGTAATTCATTCATGAGGGCTACCAGTTCAAACTTCTCTTGCTCTGACATTCTCATCACTCAATCTCCTTTGTGATGTTGTTAATTAAGACCCCAACCCAAAAATGGGAACTATCTTGCTCTCATCTTTCTTGCTTTTCTTTTTCTCCACCAGCCCAGGGCTGCTTTACCGCCACGATAGAGACCATAACCAGCACCAATGGCAGCAACTCCACCCAGACCGACCTTACCGGTAGTTTTCCACCGTGCGCGCGATCTTTCCACGGCCTGCTTCTCTGCCTCTTTCCCTGCCGCTCTCATCTTTATCCGCTCAATTGCCTGCCTCTTCTGCTGAGTAGTTTTATGGATCCCGGGTGTCTTTCCAGCCTCATCCAGCTCATGGAGGACCATCATCAATTCAATTTTTTCGTCTTCATCAAGTCTTCGATACATAATCAATCTCCTTCTTCAGGTTTGAATCGGTCAGCTAATCCCCCGCCGGGGAACTCCGTTCCCATTGTCGGCTGGACAGGATAAGCACTGTTTGCTACATCAGTCTCAAGTCCTGGCGGGTGAACAAACCCACGGATATTGGGACTTCCCGGAGGAATTGGCGCTGAGCCGGTTACCAGCCCGCGCTCAGGAACCGCCCCCATTCGTCTTGCATTCTTGACCAGCTCCCTGGCAAGGTTATCAGCAACCTTGTCCATGGCTATCTCCGTAGACCCAAGTCCCTTCCCCGCTGCCAGGAGATTAGTAAGTCGAGCCTTGATCATGGGATCCTTGATCATCTTCTTCAAGGCCTTCTTGACCAATTTCGGTTCAAGTATCAATCCCTGTTGCTGGGCCGTATGGACTGCCTTGTTGGTGGCCATCCTGGCGACTTTGGCGGCATGCCGGGCCCTGAACCATCTGATCCCCTGCATTGCAGCCAATCCGATGACAAGACCGGACAGGGCAATGTAGGTGTAGCCACGGTTTTCAGGAGAAGCAAAAGGAGTCTTGGCATATGCCCAGAGACTTCTTTCATCTCCATAGAGAGCTCTCTTGAACCCGCCCCACTCTGCTCCCAGTCCCGATTTGGTCCTCTGAAAGAATGACGGACCGGCCTCTTTGCTTGTTGGAGAAGACTCTTCCGTCTCACTGATATCAAAATCGATATCTTCACAGAGGACATCAGACGTAATGTCTGACAGATCCCTGCCCTTGAGCACCCCATCAATAAATTTTTCGATATTCTTCATAATATTCCTTTCAAACTGGCTCGATTAATTCTTGCTCCCAGGCTGCCCTCAGACATCTTCTTCTTTTTCTTACTACGGGATGAGCCGCAGGTCTCCCCCATGAGCTCTTTGCAATTCTCTGCATCGATTTCATCCAGCGTTCCCTTTGTTCTTGGCACATCCCACATCTCCTCATATCCCGGAGACATATCTCCAATCCTTGTCACTGATGGAGACGTTGGGATTGGTTGAATTGACTGGCCATGGGCTGCAGGTGGAGTAGCCCCCGGCAACGCATCAACCCCAAGTTCGGTCAGAATGTGCTGGGCAAGCTCAGTTGCAGCCAGCTCGATCCCATGACCGCCACGGGACATGTTGATAAGATAGGCAAGTTTCTTGACTTTCGCCGGCTGCCTGACAATTCCCTTGATAGCTGCCTTAACTTCCTTGGGATCTACATAGACCTGATGAGATTGGGCAGCAGCCATGACCTTCTGGAGGGCCATGTTGGTCAATGCTCGAGCATGCCTGTTTCGAAACCACCAGATTCCTGCTCCTGCAATACCAATCCCTAGGATAATTCCCGTAGGGACAATGTAGTTCAAATTCTGCCTGCCCCAGAGCTTCATGTTTGCAATTTTCATGGCCCGCTCATGCTGACGGATCTCTTTCTCTGCTTTGCGAAGATCTTCCATCCCCTTCTTGATGGCATCCAGTTCCTTTTTCTCAGCTGCCATCTCTGCACCACTCTTTGAAGGGGTAGCTGCCTTTCTCTTTTCGAACTCGGCCCTCATTTTTCTGATTGTAGACTCAGCCTCTGCCCCGGTTTCAGGCTCCGGCCCAAACCCCGCAACAGATTTTTCTTTTTTAAATTGTGACCTGAGCCGCTGAAAGAGACTGCCAACCTTCCCTCCAATCGACGTCTCCTGCTCATTCAAAGGAGACTGGGAGAGCAACCTGTAGATCAAGTTGATCCCCCCAGGGGAGGTGATGCCCTCATTATGGAGATTTTCAACCCGCTCCATAACTTCCCAGACCTTGGGAGGGATGACATCCTCATAGAATGTCCTGATCCAGAGGTATTCGGGTTCCGATAACTCACATGCTCGGAACGCTGTATGGACTTCGTTGAGGAATTGCACCTCATTTTTGGTCAGATAGTTCATCATGCACCCCCTTCCTAATCCATGTCGGGATAGGCGCTTCTGATAATCCTGATGTCGCGCTGAGTAAAACCGTGGGAGGCAAGGAACTGAATACCAAAAGTAGCTGCATCTTCTGCAGTCCAATGAAGCTCGTCCAGCTTCCTGATAGCTTCATCGGAAAGACCGTTTAATTTCTCAGACGTGCTTTCGCGGTCTTCGTTAATCTCCTGGATGATTTCGTTGATGTATCGCCGGGCTTCGGTAGTCAGCTGCATCGCTCTCTGTACGAGTGCCTGTTTCTGTCCCTGCTTCGACCCACTCTCCAGGCTATTAAGATCGACCCCGGTAGTTACCCGCGATGCAACCTCCCTGGCTCTCTTAGGAGATAGATTTTCAAGTTTGATCAAACTGTTGGCAACCATATTCCGGAGTGTCTTCTCCAGGAACCTTCCTTGTGGCTGCGCAGCTTCAGACAGGTTTCCATGGGAATGAATCAGGGCCCTCATGACCCCGTCACCGATGAGATAGGCAATTTCGTCTACGTAGCGGCCTTTACCGAGGGCCTCAGAAACTCTGGGGGTCTCAGCAACGGTAGCGATGATGTCAATCAAGGTATCAGGAGAAGCAGTAATTCCTCTCAACTGCCGGCGCTCCCTGAAGATCTGTTCCTGAATTTGACGGGCATACCGTTTCCTTTCCAGTGGATCAGGAACAACGTCCTCCAGGGCACTCAGGATTGAGGGAAGCAGTCTGCCGTAAGCTTCTGTGGTTCCCAGGTCAAAAACAGCGTGGGGTTCATTTGAAGTAGCCAGTGTTGATTCACGAATACTCTCGGAAGGATAATCGGCACCGAACATCTCTCGGTTGGTGGGCTTTCTTATCCTGGCCCGTGGGTTCCTGGCAAGGATCTCATAGCGATTAAAGGGTTCAAATTTTCCCGATGCAACCCCACCTGCAGGCTGTTCATCAAACTCGTCCTCCTTTACATAAGGACCCGGTTTTGCATCCCTACTGATATCCTTGATGCCATGAGCACCTTTGTGAGCAACCGGGACCCTATGTTTCATCTGAGCAATATTCTGCATGAACTTCTTTTTCAGTTGTTGTCTCCTCTCCGGATGAATCCTACCTTTTCGCTTCTCTATGTTTTTAACCATTTTTTCGGCATGTTTCTCAGTTTCATCGAGGTAATTTTCATCGCTTACTAAATCCTCACTGGGGGCCAATCTGTTAGGATCATAGTATGCCTCCGACCCCTGGGACCGTAAAGAATTTTCCAGTTGCACAAGCTTGCGTGCAAGAGACAATTCTCTCTCTTCCTCAGTATCAACCGGAACCCCTAGAGGCCCACGTCCTCTACCTCTAGCCAGTCCCCTACCCTTTCCCTTGGATTTAATTTTCATACCTGGAGTAGAGCATGATCCTGTTCGTTCGTCAAAATCATAAATGGATATCTTCTCCGACAAATTGGCTCTATCAGCCAATTTTCGGGACCCACTATATGCCCTTGAACCCCTATGGAAAGAAGAGTTATCTTCGTAGATCTCATTGGAATCATCGGCAACATACCCAAAGCCTTCTTCTTTCCCCCTTTTCTTGCCAGTTAAAGGCCCTTTATAAGGAGATCTCTGAGGCATCTTCCGCTTTTCATCTATCCCCTCTTCATCCTTCATCCTCTTCTGAACCCCACGAGCCCAGGCAAAGTCTGAGCGGAAATCTTCGTCCAAATCTTCCCCATGCCATTTCCGTCTCTGATTGATCATGTTCTCAATGAAGCGTCGCTTCTGGGCCCATTTCTCTTCTTCTGTATAATCCTTCCCTCTGGATCGCTCAGCATTGGCCAGCATCTTATCCGCTGACATAATATAGCGTTTCAGGATTGTTGGGGAGACATCAGGATGTTCCTTATGCAAAGCCTCCACCGTGATCCTCTGTCGTTCCGGACCGGAAGGTGAATGATTCAAGCGGGCCGGCGATGGATTATGTCTGGAAGGAACTCCCCGGGGTTCATTGAAACCAAGCACCGCAGGATGGATTGGAGCCAGACCACGATCGGCCATGGTCTGATAACCATGCTGGTAATACTGTTCGGTAATGGCATCATGCTCAACATCGAGGTCTTCCGGGACTGTCTTCGATCCAGTTGCTTTAGTTGCAGCGGGTCGAAATAGCGTTTTAAACTCACCAGCCTGCTTCAATTTTATATAGGCCTCTGGAGATATCATTCGTTTCAGAACCTTCATGGCAACGCCTCGACCAATTACTTTATCTATTATCTCCTTATCGAGGTGGCTAATAACCGCTCTAGATTTAGCCTTACCGGGTTCGAGTTCGTTAACTTCCTTAAGCATTTGAATCATTATCCTCGCCTGCCCTTCCCGATATGCCATAAGAGCAGCAAGGGTAGCAGCGGAGATACCAAGCCCGGCAATGATCTTTCCCCGATGCCGGGAAACAAACTGCTTGAACTTACTCCAGCCACTCTCGGGAACTGACTGAAGCAGCATCTGCTGCTGTTGCAGCATCCGAGGATTCATATGACCGGTCTGGTCAAAACCCCCTCCCGTACCCTGAGCACCATGAGCATAGACATCCAGGGATCGAACATCAGCCTGGGGATCTCCAGTGTAGCCCTGTGGTGGAGTAGGATAACCGTGAGCATGAACCATACCCTGTAGTGGAACTTCACCAAAGGGCTGTTCTTCCAGGGAATCCTCGTTCTTGGCCCTCATTTTGGCTACCAGAGAATGTTTTCCTTCCGGTCTGCCCGAATAGGGATAATGCAGTCTGGAATTAATCGGACCGTCCTTGTCAACCATCTGCATGGCATGCATGTTCGGCTGGACTCCGAGGTGCTTGGTGTCATCAAAGTGGCCATGAATTGTCATGCCCTCATAAGGGGTAATTCCATGGGAACTGGTTTTACCGTCCGGATGAGTCATTCTGGCCATGTCCTGTTCATAGAAGTCCTGGTCACCAATCTCAGATTTGGAATGAGCCTCAACCAGTGCCTGCTCCTTCACCATGGGAAAAGAAATCCTATCAAGGGATCCTCCAGCCACTTCAAAAACTCGTCCTCGCGGATTTGTCAGGGTTACAGCATAACCCCGGTATGGTCTGGGACCCCTGGAGGAAATCTCCATGATCCAGTGAGAACCGTCTGATCCATCCAGATCCCAGGCGGAAACGAGCTCCTCAATGGGGTCGGCATCAAAGTATTCCCCTGTGGAAGTATTTGCCACTCGGATGACATTCTCAACGACTCTCTTGGATACTTCCTTGGATACCTCCGTAAGTGGAACCAGTGTAGTAGGCTGAATGGAGATATCACTCTCATTCAGCAGCTCCGTGCGGACACTTGCCAGTTGACTGAGCATTGCCTCAGCCAGGACCAGGCCTGCCCGATCAATTGATTTGTCCTTTACAGCCTCCATCCTTACTCGGGCTCCCCTGTCCCTCAAAGCAATCTGAGTAACCTGGGAGAGTAGGGAATCTCTAACTGTCTTGCCCCTCAAACCTTCACAGAGTCGACTGGTTGCAACACCAGAGAGTCGTTTGTATCCCTGGGAGTTGTTACCAAGAAGTCCATGATGCTTGACAGCCTCGTGGATAATGTTTCTCACCAGGCTGCTTGCATGAGGTGGCGTGATGTAGTCGTTCTTGTGCAACACTCTTACCATCACATACTCCTTCTAGAAAACAATGGGTATTCTATATCGTTTGAGGTATTATTGCCCCAAACCCACATTTTCCATGTGGATTTTCGGCCCAATATATCTGACCTAGTCTAATGGATATTTTGAGATCAGATGATTTTCTCCTAATTTTCGCCATTTTGAACCTTTTCATGTAACCCTCGATATAATATGTATTACATATTATATCGAGATAGGTTAAAAAGCAATCTCTACTTGACATAATATAGGAGATTCTCTGTGATACATAGGTTTGCAGGAAAGTCTGCGAGCATTGCAGAAAAGTCTGCAAGGCTTGCAAGAAAGTCTGCAAGGCTTGCGAGAAAGTCTGCAACGTATGTAGAAAAGTCTGCAAGGCTTGCAAGAAAGTCTGCAACGTATGTAGAAAAGTCTG